>Ga0316602_10000079_pt1 | contig 102903 bp, 86 predicted proteins | sample OWC_soil_day10_C_FD_203103 | JGI IMG/M metagenome (GOLD analysis project Ga0316602, IMG submission 203103) | Wetland soil microbial communities from Old Woman Creek delta, Ohio, United States - OWC_soil_day10_CT | ecosystem: Environmental > Terrestrial > Soil > Wetlands | place: USA: Ohio...
ATACGAATATATCAAGAAGGTGCTAACTCTGATCGGAGATGAAAAGGAAGATACGAATGACTATTCCGCTCTACTTCCGAGTGTTCTGGCAGTTAAATAACAACAATAAATTAAGAGCTATTAACTTCAAAAGCCGTTTGCGGCTTTATAATGGGGGTATGCCGGATATTAAACGTTTACTAGAGATACAAAGCAAAAATTGAGATGAACTCTCAAAATGCCAAATTGGTACCTTGAAATAAAGTGCGTGGCAGTATAAGCTTTGAATAAGACTCTAAGCAAAGAATGACAGCAGTGGTAAAGCATCCACTTTTCACATAACTAAACAAAACTAAACTTATGAACATTTTAATTGCGGGAATCCACAGCTTTGTGGGTTATAACTTAGTAAATGCTCTAAAGAGAGATCATAGCATTTATGGTGTGGATGTTTTGTCTCCTAAAAAAGAGGGGATAGTAAAAACGTTCTCATGGCGGGATGTAAGCATGCGTGATATACCGGAAATGGATGTGGTCATTCATTTGACAGGAGCAGACTTCAACATTAATACGGACCTGACAAAAAGGATATTCGACCATTTTCTGGAGTCTTCGGCAAAGAGGTTTATATTCTTTAGTTCGGCGGAAGCTGTAGTAAAAAACGGTGGGCCCAAAAAGATTGTGACTGAAGAACTGCTTCCTAATGCAAAAGATCCGTACGGAGAAAGCAAGATAAAGGCGGAGGAATATATCAGAAAAGTGTGCCAAACGATAGGCGAAATGTCTAAGCGGGTGTATATTTTACGCCCTTGCCTGATTCATGGTCCGGGGAAAACAGGTAATCTGAACTTGCTGTATAGTGTGGTACGAAAAGGTATCCCATGGCCACTAGGTGGTTTTGAAAATCGTCGGTCGTTTACTTCGGTAGATAATCTCTGCTTTGTGATAGATGGTTTACTGACAAAGGATGTGCCTTCGGGTATCTATCAAATAGGGGATGATGAAGCGCTATCGACCAACGAGATGGTCACTATAATATGTGAAGCAACAGGAAAGCATGCTCGAATATGGAAACTGAACAGGGCTCTCATGGAAGGATGTGCCACCGTAGGGAGCGTCTTGCACTTGCCGCTGAACAGGAGGCGTTTACGTAAGCTCACGGAGAATTATGTGGTATCTAACAGTAAGATAAAAATGGCTCTAGGCATTGAGAGAATGCCTGTATCTGCCCGTGAAGGATTATTGAAAACTATCCGTTCGTTTGAAGGGAAAAAATGAAGAGAGATGAAAAGGTTCCCGAATGATTTTATGTTTCAGCTTACAATAGAAGAAAAGGTTTTATCTTATGTTTTTCTTTGTACTAAAGATATTGATATTATACCAAATGTAAGAATTCTTTTCAGTTTTTCTAAAAATACTGTGGTTCGTTTTGACTATTGTTTTCAACAACAAAATCAAAGTGCGTTTCTCAAATTATATGGAAACCCCTTATGTTGTAGGAAAACTTAGTGAAAAAGAATACGAAGATCTAATTTATGATGCAACTACCATGCAACCTGGAACGCCTGTATCTGTCCTCTAGGCATTGACTTTAGAATAGAAGATAATTTGATTAATAGTAAATTTTGCGAATATGTTAAAACCATTAAAACAGTTTTTTTGTGATACGTGTGGGCAACTTATTGAGAACCCAGAAGACGGTTATGTTGAATGGATATCATTATTTCAGGATAATGGTACTGTCCTATCCAAAGATTTTAGGATAGTGCATCATCAGCCTAAATCTCCATATACCCATATCCCATCGGGATGTTATAATCATGATTCAAAAATTGGCCGTAGTGATCTCGACTTAAAGACATTTCTTCAATACAAGCATCAGTATATTTTCTCTTTCCTAAATCGTGGCTTCTTGCAGGATCCTAATGGAGAACTGCCGAGTGAGATAGAGGATTATGCTGCATTTGTGAATTTCTGCAGAAGAGTTACTATTCCCTATTATGAAGAAGCAAGATTCTATTTTGACGAAGCATTGGGCGATCCGTGCTTCAATAGTTGCAATGAAATTCGCCTTTTTCATGAAGATATATTGAAGAGTATCATTAACACTTTTTCGGAGTAATAGGGCTTGCCTGAAGACTATCCGCTCGTTTGAAGAAAAAGATAAATTGTTAAATGATAAAATTAAATAAGCATTAATGAGATTAATTCTTAATTTTGATGCAATAGATTAATTCAATAATGAGGAAATGAAAAAGCAAAAGTTATATTCTAAACAAGAAGAAGCTCCGGGAGAGGTTTCAGAACCAATATCGAACTATGGCGATACGTATGGAGCTGTGTTGAAGATGAAAGCTGTTGAAGAAATAATGAAGCTTGAAGAAGTCGATTTATTGGATAAGGCTGTGCGTTTTTTGCATGAACTAAGAGCTGAGAAAAAACAACTAACGGGACCTTGCCAATTTACTATTAATGAATTGAAAAAAGAGATTGAGGAAGCAGAAGAAGATGTTAGAAGAGGTAAAACTCACTCTATTGAAGAACTTCGAAACAGACATCCGTTATGTTAGTGGAATGGACAGCCAAAGCAATTACACATCTGGAAAAATTGTATGAAAACTGTATCTATTACACTAAAAGTGAACGTATTGCTTCAAAACTTTATAATAAATTATTAGATGCGTCTGCTATTTTAGAAACTTTTCCTGAATCCGGAAAATTGGAACCTTCTTTAAGTGGCTTATCGGCTAAAGACTTTCGCGCTATAGTTGTTGAACACAAATATAAATTGATTTATTTCGTGGCAGACGATAAAGTGCTTATTGTAACGGTTTGGGACTGTAGACGCAATCCAGAGTCCTTAAAAGTATGAAACGGAATATCAACAGATGCCTTCTAAAGTTGCACATGAAAACAAAAGAGAAATTGGATGCTTTGATTTCCGATAAGACTTCGGGATGGCAGGCAAAAGCAGAATGGAGAGAAAAGAATGAAGCTTGGTTGGATAAATCGGCAAATATAGCAATAAAGATACTTCGTGAATTAAGACGCCAGTCAATAACTCAAAAGGAGTTGGCTGAAAGAGTAAATGTGTCGGCCCAATATTTGCATAAGTCAAGATGCAATAATGAAATATTATTTTAATTATGAAATCTACAGATGAATGCTTAGAACTGCTAAAACATTTTAAAGAAACAAATGCCGGTAAATATGGCATTAGAAGGTTAGGTGTGTTTGGCTCTGTAGCTCGTGGAGAACAGAGAGAAGACAGCGATGTGGATGTGTGTCTAGAGATTGATACTCCTAGTATGTTTAAGCTGGTTCACATAAAAGAAGATTTGCAAAAACTATTTAATTGCAAAATAGATATAATTCGCCTGAGAGATAAAATGGATTCTGCACTTCGGGTAAGAATTGAAAAAGAAGGATTGTATGTTTGACAAAGAGCTTTTGATCCCAATGCTAAGCAAAATCCGTTCGTTTGAAGAGAAAAAATGAATATTTACAATGTATTATATAATCGTATTTGTTCTGCTATTAGTAGCGGAACTTTTTTATTTCAAGGTAGCCGACAGATTTAATATCATCGATAAACCGAATGAACGTAGTTCGCACTCTCTTATCACTTTACGGGGTGGGGGGATCATCTTCTATTTTGGAGCGTTGACTTACTTCGCGACGAATGATTGGGAATATCCGTGGTTTATCTTCGGACTGACACTGATCACAGCTATCAGCTTTATGGATGATGTTTGCTCTGCTTCACGAAGGCTAAGGGTGTTGTTTCACTTTGCGGCAATGGCGATGATGTTTTACGAATGGGGGTTGTTCTCTCTTCCGTGGTGGACAATCGTAGTGGCTCTTATTCTATGCACGGCTATCATTAATGCATATAACTTTATGGATGGTATCAATGGCATTACGGGTGGTTACTCACTGGTGGTGCTCATCGCCTTGGCATACATCAATGTGGCTATCGTGCCGTTTGTGGAACCGGACTTGATCTACGCAGTGATGGCAGCGGTACTCGTATTCAACTTTTTCAACTTCCGCAAACAGGCAATCTGCTTTGCGGGCGATGTAGGGTCTGTGAGCATCGCATTTATTATACTGTTTCTCATCGGCCGACTGATCATTGCTACGGAAAATTTTAGCTATATTGTACTGTTGGCTGTGTATGGCACAGATACAGTATTGACGGTGATTCACCGCTTGATGTTACACGAAAACATCAGCTTGCCGCATCGGAAACATTTGTATCAGTTGATGGCTAATGAATTGAAGATTCCTCACGTGATTGTTTCTTCAATATATATGGCGGTACAAGCGACAGTCACTCTCGGCTTTCTGATATGGAGGCCGTATGGGTATGCGTATTTATTGTTGGTATTGCTACTACTAAGCGGAGTATATGTGTGGTTTATGAGAAGATATTATACATTACATAAGGCTACTTACTAAGTAATCCTGATTTTCGTATCACAAACATTCCTCCATTGTTGTTGCCAATTACTGAACCATGGTCAGTGGCATAAGAAGCGGTAAAACTCCATCCGTTCAATTTTGCAGGAGCATACGTCAACTCGGCCAGAGTATAGGTCTGCGTCTTCATCTTCTCGTAAGGCTGTTCATACGTACCCCAATTACGAGTGAGTGAGAGCATCATGCGGTAACTGAGTTCAGAGGTAGGATTACCTGTTATGCCGAAATGATTGACTAAAACTCTGTTGTTCTGGAATTGGATTTGTCCGTCAGTATTGTAAATAGGAGAGGTAAGCAATGGATTGCCAAGTCCCATACCCCAATGTTGCCAACCGCTGTAGATACCATGGTTGTAATAGTTATCAAAACTACTTGTTATTGGCCTACCGGACTTGGGAGAAGTTTGGTCGCAACTGCCCATGAATTCATACACAAATTGACTCACAACAGGATTTTTAGGAAAGGTTAGTTCAAAAGCATATAAACCGTCGACCCATGGATAACTAAATGCCAACATGGAGTGGTCTTCAAAATAGTGTTCATAATAAGCACGAAGTTTCCAATCTCCCGTATAATAGGAAAGGGAAGCATGCCAACTACCTACAATATTTCCTTCAATATTTTCCTGATCACTGACAGGAGATTCTTTGCCACCGGCCGAAGGGACAATTACTTTGAAGTAATTCTTCAATTTAGAAGGTAAATTAGTTTTTATCCCATCTACGTATTGTTTGCCACCAAATTGTGTTTCCATCTGAATTCCTCCTTCAAAAACAACCGGAAATTTCTGTCTGTTGCCGACCTTAAAATAGAAAGCTTTGGAATGATACAGTACCTCTCGGGTGCGTTTGGCCCGGGGTGTTGCAAAATCCTTCTGCCAGTTATCATCAGTAAAACGCCCGTAAGCGATGTGACCACGGATAGCCAACCATTCGTGGGTATGAGGAACAGGGAGATAGTCTGCCAAGCCAACCCATACCTGCGGAATGGGACGAGCATTACCCGATAGAGTCAGTCCACCACTAGAGAGTGTCGGATTCACAAACTCAGGCTGGCGCTCTTTGCTACCAATGCTTAATGTGATGCGACGATAGTTGAAATCGGCATAAGCCTGCTGTACGATAAATGAAGAGGTAAAGTTGTAAGCGGTAGCTAGTTCAAGACCGAAAGCATAGGAAAATGATTTTGCACTGTCCATGGGAAGGAAAAGTCCTGCCAAAAGATATCCATTATCTTTAGAAATGGAGCTGAGACCTTGCTTATTGGCTGAAAGCCATAACGGAGCATGTGAACCGGAGGAATTGGTAAGACCGGTTCTGATAGTGTATGTTAGTTCTTTCGTTGATTGTGCTTTTGCAAAAACAGATGCGAATGCTGCTAATAGTAGTGTCGTTACAGTTGATTTAGTCATTTTAGTCATTATATTTTGTTGATCTTTTGCAAAAATAGAGAAAAGATGTAAGATAACTATGTTCGTACGTTTTCTTTTAACCTCTTTTTAAATTTATAATGAAAGACGAATGGTGATGAATAGTTCGAATTCATGGATTAATATGAGAGTGTTTGTAGCCTTCGATGTATATATGTATATTTGTACGAAATATGATAATAATGAAAAAGATAGCATTAATCACCGGTATTACCGGACAAGACGGCTCATTTCTGGCCGAGTTTTTAATAGAGAAAGGATACGAAGTACATGGCATTATCCGCCGTTCTTCTTCATTTAACACGGCACGCATTGAGCATCTGTATCTGGATGAATGGGTACGGGATATGAAGAAGGATCGCTTAGTAAATCTGCATTACGGAGATATGACGGACAGTAGTTCGCTGATTCGTATCATTCAAATGGTGAAGCCGGATGAGATATACAATCTGGCTGCCCAGAGCCACGTAAAGGTCTCTTTTGATGTACCTGAATATACGGCTGAATCGGATGCGGTGGGTACGCTGCGTTTACTCGAGGCTGTGCGCATCCTTGGCTTGGAAAAGAAGACTAAGATTTATCAGGCTTCTACATCGGAGCTTTACGGCAAAGTGCAAGAAGTGCCCCAGAAAGAAACAACTCCTTTCTACCCACGTAGTCCGTATGGTGTGGCCAAGCAATACGGTTTCTGGATTACGAAGAATTATCGTGAAAGCTACGGCATGTTCGCGGTCAATGGTATCTTATTCAACCACGAGAGTGAACGCCGTGGAGAGACATTTGTAACGCGAAAGATCACACTGGCTGCCGCACGCATCGCACAAGGATTTCAAGACAAGCTTTATCTGGGTAATCTGGACTCATTGCGCGACTGGGGTTATGCGAAGGATTACGTGGAGTGCATGTGGATGATCTTGCAACACAAAACACCTGAGGACTTTGTGATTGCCACGGGTGAGTATCACACCGTACGCGAGTTTGCTACACTGGCATTCAAGGAGGTAGGCATCGAACTTCGTTGGGAAGGTAAAGAAGTGGATGAAAAGGGAATTGACGCAGCTACCGGCAAAATATTGGTAGAAGTCGATCCGAAATATTTCCGTCCGGCAGAAGTGGAACAGTTGCTGGGAGACCCGACAAAAGCCAAGACTTTATTGGGGTGGAACCCTACACAAACAAGTTTCCCTGAATTGGTACACATCATGGCAACGCACGACATGAAGTTCGTAAAGAAGCTGCACATGAGACAACAAATGGAGGAATAAACAGAAATGGATAAGAATGCAAAAATATATGTGGCCGGGCACCACGGACTGGTGGGCTCTGCCATTTGGCACAATCTATCTGATAAGGGATATATTAATCTGATAGGGAAAACTCACAGAGAGTTGGATTTACTTGATGGAGTAGCAGTACGTAATTTCTTCGACGAGGAGCAACCGGAATATGTGATTCTGGCGGCGGCACATGTGGGTGGTATCATGGCCAACAGCATCTATCGGGCAGATTTCATCTACAAGAATCTGCAAATTCAACAGAATGTGATCGGTGAGAGTTTTCGTCACAAGGTGAAGAAATTACTCTTCTTGGGTAGTACGTGCATTTATCCCCGTGATGCGGTGCAACCGATGAAAGAATCGGAATTACTGACCGGACCTTTGGAGTATACGAATGAACCGTATGCCATCGCTAAGATAGCCGGACTAAAGATGTGCGAGAGTTTTAATCTGCAATATGGCACAAACTATATTGCTGTGATGCCTACCAATCTATACGGGCCGAATGATAACTTCGATCTGGAGCGTAGCCACGTGCTTCCTGCCATGATTCGTAAGATTCATTTGGCACATTGTCTGAAAGAGGGAAACATGGAAGCAATATGCAAAGACCTGAGTCTCCGTCCGGTAGAGGGTGTAAACGGAAGTTGCTCTAAAGAGGAAATATTGGCTATCTTAAAGAAATACGGCATCAGCGAAACAGAAGTTATTCTTTGGGGAACAGGAAAACCATTACGGGAGTTCTTATGGAGTGAAGAAATGGCGGATGCAAGTGTGTTCGTGATGGAACATGTGGACTTTAAAGATACTTATAGCCAAGGGAACAAGGATGTTCGTAATTGTCATATCAACATTGGTACAGGTAAAGAAATATCGATCAAGGGCTTGGCCGAACTTATTGTAAAGATAGTGGGATATCGAGGTAAGTTGAACTTTGACAGTAGCAAACCGGACGGTACGATGCGCAAACTTACAGATCCAGGTAAGCTACATGAGTTGGGCTGGCATCACAAAATTGAGATAGAAGAAGGAGTGCAACGGATGTATGAGTGGTATTTGGGATAAAGTGTTCCGGCATATTTCATCAACTTTTTAAAAGAAAACGAGGTTAAAACAAGAAATTTCTTGATCTAACCTCGTCTATATATAGAGTATGTAAATGTGCTCTTACTTAAGAATATCAAGCGCTTTAAAACATTTATAGAGCTTATCAATCGCTATGTCAATCTGTTCTTGGCTGTGAGTAGCCATCAATGAGAAGCGAATTAATGTGTCGTTAGGAGAGCATGCGGGCGGAACCACGGGATTTACAAATACACCTTCGTCAAACAACATTTTAGTTACGATAAAGGTTTTATCCATATCGCGCACATAAAGCGGGATAATTGGAGTAGCGGTATGACCTATTTCGAAGCCCAGATCACGGAAACGTTTCAATGAATAGTGGGTCATATCCCATAAGTGTTGAATGCGTTCGGGCTCTGTTTTCATGATCTGAAGTGCGGCACGGGCAGCAGCAGTAGCTCCGGGTGTATTGCTGGCACTAAAGATATAGGGACGTGAATTATGGCGCAGGTAGTTAATTACCTCTTCGTCAGCAGCAATGAATCCTCCGATAGAAGCCAATGATTTACTGAATGTGCCCATAATAAGGTCTACGTCATTGGTCAGTCCAAAATGATCGCAAGTACCACGACCTTGTCTACCTAAAACACCTAGACCATGTGCTTCGTCAACCATGATGCTGGCATTGTACTTTTTAGATAAGCGAACAATTTCGGGTAGGTTGGCAATATCGCCTTCCATACTGAATACTCCGTCTACTACAATTAATTTCACCGATTCGGGTTTGCACTTTTGCAACTCTTTCTCTAACGATTCCATATCGTTATGTTTGAATTTCAAAGCAGTAGAGAATGAGAGGCGGCGCCCTTCAACGATAGAAGCGTGGTCAAGTTCGTCACAAATAACGTAGTCTTCACGACCTGTAACACACGACACAACGCCAAGGTTTACCTGAAATCCGGTAGAATAAATAATTGCATCTTTTTTCCCTACGAATTCAGCCAATTCTTTCTCAAGCTGAATATGAAGATCAAGTGTTCCGTTAAGGAAGCGTGAACCTGCGCATCCCGTACCGTATTTACGAGTAGCTTCAACGGCAGCTTCAATAACTTTCGGATGGTTTGTTAAACCTAGATAGGAGTTAGAGCCAAACATCAATACTTTTTTGCCGCTCATGATTACTTCTGTGTTCTGTTCACTTTCGATGCATCGAAAGTAAGGATATACGCCTTTTGCCTTCACTTGCTGGGGCAGATCGTACTTTGCTAACTTCTCTTGTAATAATCCCATGAATTTTTTATTAAATAAATCCGCTGTTGAGCCATTAATTAAACGGCTGTTAGCTCTAATTTTCACCTATGTGACTTTTAAACAGGGGGCAAAGATAATAAAAATATGAAATGAATGTGTCACAACTAAAAATATTTATATTACTTTTGCCAGTCAACAAAAGAATTGCACACATCGAAAGCCGTCTTTTATATTGGGGTGCTACACTTAACTTTCTAAATTAAAAATGCGGTTTTGTCAGTATACGAGTTAGAATGATGAAAAAAATACTTTTTATTATCAACCCTGCTTCAGGAACTCAAGGGAAAGAGTTTATCTTGAACCAATTGAGTGATGTGATAGATAGAGAAAAATATTCTTGGGAAGTGGTAAAAACCGAAAGGGCAGGGCATGCCGTTGATATTGCCGCTCAAGCTACACGCGATGGAATAGACGAAGTAGTAGCTATCGGGGGTGACGGTACAGTGAACGAAATAGCTCGCTCACTCATTCACACAAAAACAACTCTGGGCATTGTGCCCTGCGGATCGGGCAACGGACTGGCAAGACACCTGCAAATTCCAATGGAACCCAGAAAAGCACTTGAAGTAATTAATGAGGGCTTACTTGATGTTATAGACTACGGTAAGATTAATGATATTCCTTTCTTTTGTACTTGTGGAGTCGGTTTTGATGCTTTTGTGAGTCTGAAATTTGCCAATGCGGGTAAAAGAGGATTGCTTACCTACTTGGAAAAAACCCTTCAGGAGAGTCTGACGTATCAAAATGAAACTTATGAGTTGGAAACAGAAGATGGCACAAAAAAATACAAGGCTTTTCTGATTGCCTGTGGTAATGCTTCCCAATATGGTAACAATGCGTATATTACCCCGCAAGCTACGCTTACGGACGGCTTAATGGATGTAACTATCTTGGAACCTTTTACGGTGCTGGATGTACCTTCGCTGGCTTATCAGCTTTTTAATAAAACGATTGATCAAAATAGTCGCATAAAGACTTTCCGCTGCCAGAAGTTACGTATCAATCGCAGTAAATCGGGTGTGGTGCATTTTGATGGAGACCCCATGATGATGGGTGAAAGTATCAACGTGGAAATCATAAAGAAAGGACTAAATGTGGTTGTACCCCGAGAAAAAGAGAAAGATGCACGCAATGTGTTGCAAAAGGCACAGGAATATGTCAATGGGCTGCAGCGTCTTAATGAATTGTTCGTGGAAGACTTTGCACACAAAAATCGTATGATGATGAATAAAAATAGGGCATTACTGAAGAAGCTGACTAAAAGAGATTGATGTTTTAGGAATTAATATGTATTTTTGCACTTTCAAAAAAACTAATAGATAAATATAGGTATGTTCAGAACATATACGTGTGGAGAGTTACGCATCTCCGATGTGAATAAGCAGGTGACGCTGGCCGGATGGGTACAGCGCTCGCGCAAGATGGGAGGAATGACATTTGTTGATCTCCGCGACCGTTACGGAATTACGCAGTTGGTATTTAATGAAGAGTTGGATGCACCGTTGTGCGAACGAGCTAATAAGCTGGGGCGCGAGTTTGTCGTTCAGATAAAAGGTGTAGTTAACGAACGTTTTAGTAAAAATGCCAACATGCCTACAGGCGATGTGGAAATTATCGTTTCGGAACTGAATGTACTTAACGCTGCTGCAACGCCACCTTTTACCATCGAAGATAATACAGATGGAGGAGATGATATCCGCATGAAGTATCGTTATCTCGATTTAAGAAGAAATACTGTTCGCGCCAACTTAGAACTACGTCATCGGATGACAATGGAAGTGCGTCGCTATCTCGATAGCATGGGCTTTTTGGAAGTAGAAACGCCGGTACTTATTGGTTCTACTCCCGAAGGTGCAAGAGATTTTGTAGTACCATCGCGCATGAATCCGGGACAGTTTTATGCTCTTCCACAATCACCACAACTCTTCAAACAGTTGCTGATGGTGTCTGGTTTTGATCGCTATTTTCAGATTGTGAAGTGTTTCCGTGACGAGGATTTGCGTGCTGACCGTCAACCTGAATTTACACAGATTGACTGCGAAATGAGTTTCGTAGAGCAAGAAGATGTAATTTCTACGTTCGAAGGAATGGCCAAACATTTGTTTAAAACCATTCGTGGGGTAGAACTGACAGAACCTTTCGTGCGCATGCCGTGGAGTGATGCCATGAAATATTATGGTAGCGACAAACCTGATCTTCGTTTTGATATGAAGTTTGTAGAATTGATGGATGTGCTCAAAGGTCATGGCTTCTCCGTATTTGATGATGCTGCCTACATTGGCGGTATCTGTGCAGAGGGTGCAGCTGTCTATACTCGCAAACAACTAGATGCGCTAACCGATTTTGTGAAGAAATCTCAGATTGGTGCCAAAGGAATGGTTTATGCTCGCATAGAAGCTGATGGAAATGTAAAATCGAGTGTAGATAAATTCTACTCACAAGAGGTTTTGCAGCAGATGAAAGAAGCTTTTGGAGCTAAACCAGGTGATTTGATACTTATCCTCTCGGGTGATGATGCAATGAAAACACGTAAACAGCTATGTGAGCTTCGTCTGGAAATGGGTAATCAACTTGGATTAAGAGATAAGAACACTTTTGCATGCTTGTGGGTAATTGATTTTCCTCTTTTCGAATGGGATGAAGAACAAAAACGATTCATGGCTATGCACCATCCGTTTACTTCGCCAAAATTGGAAGACGTCCATTTACTTGACAGCGACACTGGTGCTGTACGCGCTAATGCATATGACATGGTAGTGAATGGTGTTGAAGTAGGGGGCGGCTCGATTCGTATTCACGATAGCGAGTTACAAAACAAAATGTTCGGTTTACTGGGCTTTACAAATGAGCGTGCTCATGAACAATTTGGCTATCTGATGGATGCATTTAAATATGGTGCACCTCCTCATGGTGGGTTGGCTTACGGACTTGATCGTTGGGTATCTCTTTTTGCCGGACTCGATTCCATTCGCGATTGTATTGCGTTTCCGAAAAATAATTCAGGTCGTGACGTGATGATTGATGCCCCTGCTACTTTAGAAGCTGCTCAATTAGAAGAACTTAATCTGATAATAGATTTAAAGGAGCATAAGAGCTATAAATAAGCTATTTGCGTAATAAAGAACTAGTTTAGTTGTGGCCACAGATTATACTGAATAGTGCAGATATCATCTCCTGCATTTGAGGTTAATCTGTGGCTTTTTAATTTTATAAAAGATATATGAAAAAATATTTTTGAGCTATGTGCCCGTTATTAATCAGCTTGGTGAGTCTCTAAATATTCTTTCAATCGATAGAGCCGCGTGATTGAAGCATTATAAAATGGATCGGGATAGTGTTTCTGAATGTCGTATATGTTAGCCACAATAAATCTGGGTACATCATAAATGTTTTCATAGTCGGTCAGCTTCACGCTCTGAGGTACTTGTGCGCTTTGTGCCCATGTTATTATATCTTTTACGCTCTGTTCATCGAAGTTGTATTCCATCGTTTTTTATGCAAAGATATAAAAATAGAGCATATTTTATAGTGGCAGATAAAGAATCATTTTGCTACTATGAACAATTTCTTTACCTCATCTGTTTAAATTATGTGTTTTTCATAGTATTAGATATAAGATTAATAGAAAAGATTGTACCAGCTTGGGATGAGTAAGTACATCGGGAACAGAAGAGTCTGTTTTTTTGATAAATGTGTTATAAGCACCGGTTCTTTAGAGCCGGTGCTTTTTTTACCCCGTTTTTCTTCGTTTTTATAGCAAGTTACAAATAAATTTCGTACGTTTGCGTCATAAATACTAAAGGAAAGACAATGAATACATCTGTTATCTTTCAATATTTAAAAGAACTTGCACAGAATAACAACCGTGAATGGTTCAATGAACATCGCAATGAATATGAAAAAGCTCGTGTGGAGTTTGAAAGCCTCTTAACAGCTTTCATTTCGCATATCTCGTTATTCGATGAAACTATCAAAGGCATACAAGCTAAAGATTGTACTTATCGCATTTATCGTGACACTCGCTTTTCACCGGATAAAACCCCTTACAAAAATCATTTCGGGGGATATATCAATGCGAAGGGAAAGAAATCGGAACACTGTGGTTATTACATACATTTACAGCCAGGCAATTGTTTAATTGCAGGAGGTAGTTGGTGCCCGCCGCCTAAGATACTAAAGGCTTTGCGGCAAGCCATATACGATAATATTGAAGAGTATCTTTCCATTGTGGAAGATCCTGAGTTTAAGAAGTATTTTCCTGTCATTGGAGAGACTTTTCTCAAAACTGCACCCAAGGGATTTCCGAAAGATTTCAAGTATATCGATTATCTTAAATGCAAAGAAATTAGCTGCATGTACTCCTTCCCAGATAGCTTTTTCACGGCTCCTAATGCTGTGGAAGAAGCTGAGAGTGCTATTCGTCAGCTAAAACGCTTTATTGACTTTCTCAATTATACCATCGATGAAATAGAAGCTTAAATTTATAATAATCAACAATAAAAAACATCAGACTCATGGTAGTAGACATTTTAGAAAATTTAGAGAAATACGCATCGTTGAACCCTTTGTTTGCTCAAGCTGTAGCCTTTTTAAAATCTCAGAATCTTCATTCTTTGGAAGTTGGTAAAACCGAACTAAAAGGGAAAGATCTTGTAGTGAATGTAGCACAAACAAATCCGAAGACTAAAGAACAAGCTAAGTTAGAGACTCATAATGAATTTATTGATATTCAAATTCCACTTTCAGGAACAGAAGTGATGGGATATACTCCCGCTAAGGATTGCCTGCCGGTGAATGCAATTTATAATACAGAGAAAGATATTACTTTTTTCGATGGATTAGCCGAAACTTACATTACTGTGAAACCTGGTATGTTTGCCATTTTCTTCCCCCAAGATGGACATGCACCCGGCATTACACCCAATGGGGTAAAGAAGGTCATCGTAAAAATAAAAGCATAAGTACTGAAAAAACCAAAATTCATCCTAATCATGGAAAGAACTCTTAATTTAATCAAAAATGACCCATGGCTTGAACCCTTCAAAGACGCTATAACAGGGCGTTATCAGTATGCTATGGATAAGAAGTCCGAACTGACAAATGGAGGGAAGCAAACGTTGTCGGATTTTGCTTCGGGATATCTTTATTTTGGTCTGCACCCAACAGCTAACGGATGGACTTTTCGCGAATGGGCACCCAATGCAACGCGTATCTATCTGGTAGGAACTTTCAATGATTGGACAGAAAAAGAAGAATTCTCATTGATACGTCTTGAAAATGGGATTTGGGAAATCAACCTGCCTAAAGAAGCGATACATCATGGGGATTTGTACAAGTTGATTGTGTGCTGGGATGGAGGAAAGGGAGAGCGTATCCCTGCATGGGCCACAAGGGTTGTACAGGATGAAAAAACGGCCATATTCAGTGCACAAGTGTGGAAACCTGAAACACCATTTGCTTTTAAAGAAAAGACATTTAAGCTCACTACAAATCCATTGCTCATTTATGAATGCCATATTGGTATGGCTCAGCAAGAAGAGAAGGTGGGTACATATAACGAATTTCGCGAAAAAGTTTTGCCACGTATAGCAAAGGGAGGATATAACTGTATACAAATTATGGCCATCCAGGAACATCCGTATTATGGCAGTTTTGGCTATCATGTATCTAACTTTTTTGCAGCTTCTTCTCGTTTTGGTACGCCGGACGAATTGAAACAGCTTATCGAAGCGGCTCACGAACTGGGTCTTGCGGTTATTATCGACATTGTTCATTCTCATTCGGTCAAGAACGAAGTAGAGGGTTTGGCTAATTTCGCAGGAGATCCTTGCCAATATTTCTATGAAGGTGCTCGTCGTGAACACCCGGCGTGGGATTCACTTTGCTTTGATTATGGAAAAAATGAGGTACTTCATTTCCTCTTATCAAACTGCAAGTATTGGTTAGAAGAATATCAGATAGACGGTTTCCGTTTTGATGGAGTTACTTCTATGCTTTATTATAGTCATGGGTTGGGAGAGGCTTTCGTTGACTATTCCGATTATTTTAATGGATATCAGGATGGCGATGCTATTTGTTATCTGACCTTGGCCAATGAGATGATTCATCAGGTAAAACCTACTGCTATAACAGTTGCTGAAGAGGTATCAGGTATGCCCGGACTTGCAGTTAAAGTGGAAGACGGTGGCTACGGATTTGATTATCGTATGGCCATGAATATTCCGGATTATTGGATCAAAACCATCAGAGAAAAGATAGACGAAGATTGGAAACCTTCGAGCATGTTCTGGGAAGTGACTAACCGCCGTAAAGATGAGAAGACGATATCATATGCTGAGAGTCATGATCAGGCTTTGGTGGGCGACAAAACGATCATTTTTCGTTTGATAGATGCTGAAATGTATTGGCACATGCAGAAAGGAGACGAAAATTATATTGTGAATCGTGGCATCGCATTGCATAAGATGATTCGTTTGCTTACATCATCTACCATCAATGGTGGTTATCTCAACTTCATGGGCAACGAGTTCGGACATCCTGAATGGATTGATTTTCCTCGTGAAGGCAACGGGTGGTCGTGTAAATATGCTCGTCGCCAATGGGATTTGGTAGATAACAAGAATTTGGCTTATCACTATATGGCCGATTTTGATATTGACATGCTCAAAACTATTAAAAGTGTGAAAGACTTTCAGGCTACCCCTGTGCAAGAGATATGGCACAATGATGAAGATCAAATTCTGGCTTATCAACGCAAAGATTTGATTTTTGTATTCAATTTCAATCCTATGAAGTCGTTTACCGATTATGGTTTCTTAGTGGCTCCTGGTACATATGAAGTAGTGCTAAATACCGATAGTTCCACTTATGGTGGACAAAATCTCTCAGATGATAGTATTAAACATTTTACTCTTGCCGATTCACTTTATGAATCGGAGAAAAAGGAGTGGGTAAAACTTTACATACCTGCGCGTACAGCAATGGTACTTAGAAAGACAAAATAGCTTGAGTCTGACTATTTCATAGACTATGAACAAATAGAAACATAAAAGAGGGAGGTGAAAGCTTCTCTCTTTTATGTTTCTAAAAATAGATATTTTCTTTCTACTGCTTTTTTTAGTATATCTGCTCATCTTTTTTTTTGATTTATAAGAGATTTTATTTTATTTGTAATAACTTTGTTGCATCAACTTTGGGAGATCACTAGACGGATCAATCTAAAAGCTAAAATAATGATTTATCGAATTATTCAAATATATCTGTTATGAAAAATAAACATTATTGTCTCTTGTTCGGACTAATGATACACGCTGTATCAATCTTTGCTCAAGATACATCGATAGGAAAATATCTGCTTTCTTTTCACGCTGGTCCATCTCAGTATATGGGGAAATTTATGGGAATCACAGACTATTCTAACCAGTATCGTGAGGATTTACGAAATGGCATTGCGTGGAATGTAAACTACTATTATTTGACGAACAAACACATCTTCAACTCATGGAAATTTGCTCCGGGCTTCATGTATGAAGGATCACGGTACGAAAACTCTCATAGCGATGGTTCTGATAAAATTCAAATACACTTTGTTTCACCGCAACTAGCGTTATTTATGGTGAAGGAGAAATATACTTTATCTCTTTCAACTGGTCTTGGCTATCAATTCTATAAGGATAAAAGTAGCGTATATGATACTCCTCGGAAAGTATCCATGAATAAGATTGCCTATAATTTATCAGCAGCAGCAGAATATCTTTTCTCTTCTCAATGGGGTGTTTCCGGGAAAGTCAATTGGATCATGAGTAATTCAGACAGTTATTCTGTCAGATACCACGGTCAAACATGGAAAGTCGAAAGTCCTGAGTCAAGTGACGGAGGAGGAGATTTCTCTCATATCTCTTTGTTAATTGGTTTAAACTATCATTTTTAATAAGACTGAACTATGAAATATCTCGTGCTTATTTGTGCATTGTTTCTCTGTATCGCTTGCGAAGAGGACAGATCTGTTGATCCTACTATTATGCCTGAGGAAACAACAACCGGTGAAAACACCTTCGGTTGTTTGATGGATCGTTGGGTATATGTTAGTGGCAGATGGGGAACGCCAATCACCACTTACTCAAAACAAGAGGGCAACACATACAATATGACAATATCTGCGGAAGTTGATTTAAAATCATACATAACTTTCACTATTCTCAATCCGAAGCAAGGGCAAATAGTAGATTATACCGATGCTTCTTTCGATACTCAATCACTTGAAGATGGAAAAGTTCACATCACCCGTATGAGCAATGGCATCATTAGTGGCACTTTCGAAGGAACTCGTATGACTAAAGGACGTTTTGACTTGAAATATAGAGAATAAAGTTAATACATATCCTATTAAGCGTTACAACTTTATTTTCAAAATCTTACCGCCATATGCTCCAACGAATGTTTCGGTAGCTTTGTAAGGAAGCAAGCTTATAGTCTCTTTCTTGCCCGTGAGCAAGTCCGTAGCTTGGCACGATTCTATCTGAGGCATTTGCAAATAATCGAAAGCATGTGACGGAAGATTTACTGCCACCTCTGCTGAGATGCAATCAAAGTTGACCAAAACAAGAAGTAACTCACGCTTGTGTTTCCGCAAAAAGACGTATTGCTTGTGCTCGTTAAATCGCCAACCATTATGGTTCACATACATCAGATCGAAAAAAACGCCTTCGGATATGGCCTGTTCCTTATTGCAAAGATTGAGTATCTGGCGGTAGGTCTTTTGTAAGTATTTCTGTTCTTCAGTCATTTTCTTCTCATCAAACTGACCTCCGTTTCTCCATCGACGAATGCTATCTATGCTCCAATAATCAAAGATAGTTGTTCTCCCGTCTCTTCCACTAAAGCCTTCATTGTCCATGCCTGGTTCGCCAAGCTCCTGGCCAAAGTAAATCATCATTGGATTCGTATTCATGCAAGCAGAAACAATGAGAGCAGGAATACCTTTGCGAGGGTCACCAATAAAGAAATCTGAAGCAATGCGTTGTTCATCGTGGTTCTCTAGAAAATTCAACATTTTCTGTTCAATACCTCCCAAACTTTGCCAACTTCGACTAATAGCAGTGGCTGAATCATATCCGCAGGTCACGTTGCGAAGCGTATCATACAGTCCAACTTTATCGTATAGGTAATCAAACTTGCCACGTTGCAAATAGTTGCGATATTCGGCAGGATTGTACACCTCAGCAATGAAAAGTAGCTGTGGATGTTTCTCCTTTACTTGTGGAATGACCCACTCCCAAAACTCCACGGGGACCATCTCTGCCATGTCACAACGAAAGCCATCAATGCCTTTTGCTGACCAGAATAGAAGAATATCCAACATCTTGGTCCACGTGTCGGGGATGGGAGAGAAGCAGCAAATGCCACCATTTGGGTAGTCTATACCATAGTTGAGCTTCACAGTTTCATACCAGTCATTTATGTTGGGAGAAGCATCAAAACGATTATTACCCGTAGCCTTTGCCGGAGATTCACGGTAAGGCTCATCAGTACCGGCTTTGAGATCGAATTGCCCCCGAAATTCCGATTGAGGAATATAGTAAAAATTATTATACGGGCTGAATGATTGGTTCACATCGTCATTGGCACCTAGTTCTTCTGTTCCTTTAGGTTGCACATCGGAATGATATTGGCGCGCTACGTGATTGGGTACAAAGTCAATAATCATCTTTAAGTTGCTTGCATGCGTACGCTCAACGAGTTTTTCAAATTCAATCATTCGTTGCTGAACATCCAGAGCCAAATCCGGATCCACATCATAATAATCTTTTATGGCATACGGCGAACCGGCTTTACCTTTCACTACAGCTGGATGGTCAAGCCGAATATTGTATCGTCTATAATCTGTTTGAGTGGCATGCTCAATGATTCCTGTGTACCATATATGCGTAACGCCAAGTTTTTTAATTTCTTCAAAGGCTTTGGGAGTAAAGTCGGCAAACTTACCACAACCATTGGCTACTATGTCGTTGTTGTTGATGCAGTGATTGTTATCATTACCAAACAAGCGTGGCAACACCTGATATATGATGATTTTCTTTTTGCTCTTCATTTCTTGCTGGTGTTTAATGATTTATGATTATTTCCATATTTTCCCTTTTTCTGCGATAAGTTGAGTTAATTGCTCACTTCCCGTCTTGTAGCCTAGTTCAAAGATTTCTTCAGCCTTTTGCAATTCACGATTACTAAACCCGTTAAGATTATAAGGTTCGATCAATAAGTCACAATGTTCAAACTCTTTAAAAGTATTGGCTCTGAACATTAAGTGATAAGAGCGCAAAGCAATACCCACAATGTTCATTTTATACTTCTCCATATTCAAAGGGCTTACGTTGATAGCTACCACTTTATCACACTCTTGGCGAATGATTGTGGCAGGCAGATTCATAAATAATCCTCCGTCAACATAGTGCACGCCATTGATTTTGACTGGAGCAAAAAGTACAGGCATACAGCACGAAGCTGCAACACGCTCGGCAATATTTCCTTTACGAAACTGAATACTTCTGCCATGATCCAGATCAGTTGCTGTCACAATAAGAGGTATCTTCAGTTCTTCCAGCTTTTGAGCTTTTAGGTTGCTTCTCAGAAACTCCTGAAACTCTCCCAGTTCAAATAATCCCACTTTAGGAATAACCATTTTAGTGAGATCCTGAAATTTGTGTCCGGAAAAATAGTCAAGTACTTTATAAGGTTCATTTCCATCGGCATAGAAAACTCCGGCTAAGGCACCCGCACTCACTCCGGAAATGATGTCCGGACGAATGCCATGTTCCAACAGGGCCTGCATGACGCCTAAATGTGCAAATCCCTTTATAAAGCCACCGCTTAGAGCATAACCTATATTATATGAACGATTCGTAATTTCCATCTGCATATTATCTCTGAATTGTTGGCCACGAAGTTAATAATATTTCCTAAGGTTTGGATTGACTTAAAACAAAAAACTGTTAATCAAATCGATGTTTACCTTTCTTTAAGTAGTTTATGGGATAGATTAAGAGGACACTTAGTCAAAATAGACCATCTCTTAATCTATATAGGAGAGAATGAGAATTTATTATACAATACACAACGTACATAACTTCAGCATAGTTAATTCAGTATTTCAAGGTCCCCCTCTCACAAAGCTTTGCAGAGGGGGATACTATAAGTATTAAATATCAAGATTAGGATGAAATTTCCTCCCTAAAGATCAAAATCCGAAGTTATCAATTTTAATCTTTTCCTTTTTTTCTTCTTTAAATGGCTTGGCGGCTATCTGCACCGGATTACCTTCAATGTGAACGGCTCTGTAGGGGCGTGCGGGACAAACATACTCGCAACCACCGCAGCCTACACAAATATCTCTGTCTACTTTAGGGATAGTCAATCCGTCTTTATAGGGTACCATAGCAATAGCTTGAGTGGGGCAATGTTCCGAACAGGCTCCGCAACTAGTATTGTCTGTGTGAACAATACAGTTCTCTAGAATGAAGACCACATAGCCCATTTGGGTTACATGTTTTTGCTTCACTGTCAACGGTTTAATAGCATTTGTGGGACATACGTCGCCACATACCGTACAGTCAAAATTACAGAAACCTTTTTCAAAATCTACCGTAGGCTGCATCATCCCCTCCAAGCCGTATTCCATAAATGCCGGTTTCAATACATGAGAGGGACATTTGCTTACACACAGATGACACGAAGTACAGTTTTCCTGAAAGTGTTCGAGACTAACTGATCCAGGAGGAGTCAACGGATTTTTCTTTTTATAAGCTTTGCCACCAGTACTAAGTAGGGTAGACTGTGCGTGTAGCAAGGCTTGAGGTGCCACAAGTGCGGTAGTGATTCCGGCAGTCATAAAGCGACGTTTAGAAGCATCTACTCCCTGACGGGTGATGGCGGCAGAAGGAGTGAAATTTATAGCTTCTTGCCTGCAATCGTTCAAACAGTCGAAACAATCAACGCAGCGGCTGTAGTCTATAGAATGGGTAGATACGCTGATGCACGAAGCCTTACACTTGGTGGCACATATTCCACAACTGGTACACTTATTAAGATCGATACGTATCTTGAATACGGAGAACCGACTAAGAAACCCAAGTACAGTACCTACGGGGCACATTGTGTTGCACCACGTACGTCCGTTTTTCCATGCCAGAAAGCCGATCAGCAAGAAGGTCGCACCTCCTATGACGAGAGAGAGGATGCTACGAATGGCTATATCTACTTTGTAAAAAGTGTAATTCTCTTGGCGGGAAAAGATGCTCTCCAATAGATTATTGCATAGCATGTATGCGGGCTTGAAGATGTTGGTGATTATTCTGCCATACGCGCTGTAAGGGTCGAGTAGCCCCACAACGAAAGATATTCCAAAGACGAAAGCCAAAATACTAATGGCCAATATGAGCCAACGCAATAATGTTTTTGACTTGCTATAAGTGAACTTCTTTTTTTTCTTAGCAAAGAGGCGGGAAATGCGACTCATCACATCTTGAAAAACACCCATGGGGCAAATCACTGAGCAGTAGATACGACCCATAAGCAAGGTGAGCACAAGCAAGACAATCAGTATAACAGCGCTCAATGAAAGTAGCGCAGGTACAAATTGTACTTTCGCTAACCAATGAACACTTTCGGGCAATATACCTGCAAAATCCAGAAAGTAAAAGGTAATTAATACAAAAAATAAAGTCGCTACTATTATTCGTGTTATTCTAAGCATAGTTCTGTTACATCTTTATTCGCTTGATATTCAGTTTATCTAAATCCATCGTTCCTATTTTCAATGCCTGCCCGTTGGCCAGATGCCCTACGGTGTCGAGTGGCATTTCACGTATTTGATTGAAGAATTTAGCCGCAGCCGTGTCTACCGCCACAATATCCTGTGACATAAAAAGTCCTTTGGCCAATACCACATCAGAAGTGGAACGTCCGCGGGGACCGTTTGTCTTCATCACCCGATAAGCGTCCACCACATTCAGCACAGCTTTCTTTTGCAACATACACATATCCGCAATGCACTGCTGGAGGTCGTTTTGATGAAAGAATCCACGGTCCCATACGATACCCATGTGATTCTTCATTGACATAGTGAGGTTGGCACCACCGTGATTTTTTAGCACAGGCACATTGATCCACACATCACAATTCAAAATAGCCTCGTGTATTTTAGCTTGTTTCATAATTTTCCCTCCGGGCAGGGGAGCAGTGCGATAATATGATTCCAGATGAGCAGGCATCACCTTTGCTCCCGCAGCTTTTGCTGCAGCTTCAATGCCACTGTTCTTGTAGCACTTTTGCCAGTCGTCGCATGTATGGTCAAACACCGTCACTTCTTTGGCTCCGGCAGCAAAACATTGTTTTACGATCTCTCCCACAAGTTTCGGATTGGTATTTCCGGCCAGCTCAGGAACCTTGTCCCAACCGATATTTGGTTTTACCACCACTTTTTGTCCCGGTTTCACAAACTTCTTCATGCCTCCCATTTCGGCAATAGCACGGCGAAACATCGCTTCAGGTTCACCGCCCATTACAGCCACGAGGTCTACTTTACTTCCTCCCAACTTACTAACCGACTGTGTCAATATCTCCATGGCTTCAGAATGCTGTATCGTCATGGCAGCACCGGTTATAGCCACTGTTCTCAGAAAATCTCTTCTATCCATAGCCTACTTACAAATTAAGATTATACTATCCAGGGAAATTTGAAACATGCCTCGTTGTACAAGGCATAATCGGCATTCCCGTTTACTGCAAATGTCTTTATCAGTTTCGCCCCTTTCAACAGTTCGCGGGCAAACACAAGGGTACTTCCGGTTTTAATCCGATCGTCTACAAGCAAGATGCGCTTATCCTTAAAATCAAAATCAATGGGTGCCACCAACTGTGGGCGGTCGTACTTCGGTTGCTGATTTTCATCTCTGAGATTAATCTTTAGCAGATGTATTTCTTTTTGCAACCGTTGGTTGATGATTGCTGCCGGAACGATACCACCGTTGGCAATAGCCACAATCAGATCAAATTCTTCCTCTATCGGCAAGGTGCGAAAACGCTCCATTACCTCTTCAAATGTTTTTCCTCCCATCAGCATCAAATCTTAGCAATGGCTCTCAACAAAGCATATCCTCCAAACAACTGAATAAGCATGCCCGGAATACCCATGCGGAAATCTTGTGCGGCATCATAGAAATCACCTACAATTGCCCATTCAATGGCTGTGCCTATCAATTGATAGCCCAATATTGCGAGCAAAATGGCTCCAAGAGAGATCTTTTTGCTATAATGAGCGGCGATAGCAGCGGTAACGGCAAGCAATCCGGATTTGATTAAGATGATTGGTAATACAGCTACCGGTGGCATGTCAAACAATAGAGTATTGGCAATGGGAGAGAAGAGAGCAGTGAGTAACCCCACTCGTAAACCATACTTATAGCTGGCTATCAACGTGAAGAAATAAATAGGTAAGAGAGTAGGGCCCCCATACGGGGTAAGGTGGCAGAGTTGCGGCAATGCCAAGTTTCCTACTACAAAAAGTAAAGTAAAAAAATACGTTTTCGAATTGCTGAGATTCAGCGAATAGAGCTTAGCTGTTGTTTCCATTATAGTTAGAGTTAATGATATTCTATCCTCACTCTACAAAAGTACATTATTATTTCAAGAAACAAAGTTATTTGCCTGTTTATTAGGCTATAAATGTATCAAAATACAGGAAAAAAGTTTCAGGTAAACTTAGAGAATACTCCAAAGTTAATTACAACAAACCTCTTACAGCCAGGCCAATCATGATTGCAATCATAAAACTGGCGAATGTACCTATCAACACATATTCTGTAGTCTTTATATCTTTCGTGTTATTTAGCTCGCCAAAACGAAAAATAGATTTCGCTGCAAGCAAAAAGCCTATTGCTTCTATTTGATTCAGTAGAACGAATGTCAAGATCATGATTCTTTCTAAATACCCAATCCAACATCCGGCATTTTGCAAGTTATGCATAATTTCATCATTCATCCTCCACCTCTTGGTAAATAGTGATAAAAAGATAGATGAAGGCTTCAAAATCAATAGATAAGCTATTGTAATGCCCCAAATCTTTTCATTCTTTAGCAGATACATATATGAGTCTGCCAGCCGATTAAATTGTTCGGTCAGTATAAGCCATAATGAAATAATAATCAATAAATGTAGAACTTGATCAATGGTAAAAGAGAAAAGCCTGTCTTTTTGATTTGTTTTCCATAAATCAATGAGTAAATGAGATACAAATATAACGGGTAGTATGTACCATTTATCCCATTGCAAGAGAATACAATATGACACAATAGCATGTGTCAAACTATGATAGATGTGAGAAGTTACTTTCTTTTTATTCTTATTGCTGACCACTTTGTCTGATTGGATAACAAAATCAGACAAAATATGTGCGAATAATAACCTGAAAAGAATATCAAATCCGGTTATTTCCATTCTATTTGTTCTTTTAAAAGTTGTTTGTATCTATTCAAATACAATTCTATTAAACCATAATTGGCTGTTAGCAACCTTTTATTGATTGTCTGGGGGGATTTCTGTAACATCTCGGCTAGTTCCCTCTGAGAGATGTTTTTAAGTAACCAATAATAGATTGCTTCGGCCTGAACAATGCTCCAATTTGAAATGAGTTCGTCGGCAAATGCGGTACTAACTCTGAATTCGTCGTTAAATTCTTCCCAAGGAGTTCTTAGCACCATCTTTTCTGTTTTGCCCATTTCATCAAACTGTCTTCCTGAGTTATGAAAAGCTTCTCCATCCGACTGTACAATACTGTTGGCCTCAAATTCCACTTTTCCTATACCCAACGATACTCTGGCATCCCATTTCATCGTTTCGAATGTATTTTTCTGCAATCCACTCCTTATTAATAAGACAATTCTTAAAGCCTCCGATACTTCGGATATAACGATCTGAAAACTGTCCCCTCTAAATATCTCCATTTCTATGGGAGATATATTTTCGCTTATCTCTGTTACGATCTTTTTAAGCGTAGTTAGTAAGACACCTCTGTTTTCTAGTTCAATCTTAGTAGAATGAATGATATCACCGGTTATAATTCCTTTTAGCATAATCGTATCTCTCTTTGAGGTTATTCATCTAATGACTTTGCAAATATAGCATTATTTCACAATAAATCAACCTCTGGTAGTTGATTTCATAAAATCAACCTCTGGTAGTTGATTTCATAAAATCAACCTCTAGCAGTTGATTTATATCTCTGATAAACTAGAAGACCGTTCCTTCTTCATTAAGCAGTAGTATCGTGATCTCTCCATTGGGTAAGAGTGGAGTAGCATGCTTCTGACAATTTTCAAGTAATAGAGAGAAGAAGCGAACTTGCTCATCAGCAGAAAGAAGTGTCCAAAGCTCGCGGGCAAGTGTTATATTACCAATAGAATCTATGTTTTGAAGTTCACACTCCGCTTTCTTGGCTATTTGTTGCAGAAAGTCTCTGTTCATTGTGGTATTCTTGCTGTGCGTATCAAGAGACCCTTCGGCTAATTTCACAGCCTTTCCAATCATAATGCCCAAAGTAACTTTTCTGACATCTAGTTCGGACGCAATTTTGAGTGTTTCACCAATAAAATTACCATAGTGTACAAAAGCTTGTGCAGGGAGGTCGGGGTAGAGTCTACGAACGTATCTCTCACTCTTTGCACCGGAATTGATCACTAACCTGTCACTACCTGTAGCTTTAGCTACTTCGATTTCTTTACGGATGGAGTTAACAAATGCTTCCGATGAAAAGGGCTTTACAATACCTGAAGTACCAATAATAGAGATACCTCCCTCAATACCTAAACGTGGATTGAAGGTTCGTTTAGCTATCTCCGCACCCGCAGGAACGGATAAGGTAACTGTGACCGTAGAAGGAGGGTAGTCTATTTCGTCAAGCAAACTTCTCAAGTTTTCCTCTATCATCTTGCGAGGAGTGAGATTGATAGCAGGGCCACCAATTTCTAATCCTAATCCTGGAAGGGTTATTCTGCCTATTCCTATTCCACCATAAAGAACTATCACGGTAACTTTCTGCGGATTTTTCGGATTTCCATTTTGAATCCCTCTAAGAATGATTGGAGAAGTTTCTCTTTGTAAAGAAGAGTGATCGACTTCACAGATACTTCCACCCATTGTCTGATTTTTCTTGATTTCATCGTCACTCAATGTATTGTCATTAACCGAAACGGTAGCAACAATTTCAATTCCATTGGTCACGTCGGGATCATCTCCGGCATCCTTGATAACAATACTTGTGGCAGAATGATCGGAAACAAGACGGCTACAGTTCACTGCTAGCGAAAGACTTTCTCCGTTGGGCAAAAGGATAGTAGCACTATCTTGTTCTCTTCTTGTCAGTATGGTGTTGAGGGCTGCTACAGAAGCTGCCGTAGCACAACTTCCGGTAGTGAATCCTGTGCGCAACGGAAAAAATCCGGGAAGAAATTGTTCGATAGCCCTACGCAAACCATGTTCTCCATTTACCGCAAAGAAACCATCTGGCAATAATGGACGTTTTATTACAAATACAGAAATGCCTATTTGTTGTGCTGCTTCCACCTTCTCGATGAATCCGCCCGATTCTCCACTCTCCTTCGTGATGATCGCATCAGGATGAAGATCGCTCAGTAGTTTGTTTTCATCTTCTTCGGGATGATAAAAGACGATTCGTTCGGAAGGAAATCCTTCATTTACAGCCAATTGAACGGAAGATTTACGTTGAAGTACACGGAACCAACAATCGTGTGCTTTCCAATAATCACGAAGTTTACTGATGGTTTGTACACCGGTAAGAGCCAGTAAGCGTTGTATCCCTTTTGATTTAAGTTTTCTTACAGCATCCTCATAATCCTCACACCAAATGATTTTTTTATCTCGTGGAGGATAGATTCGTTCGTAGCGTATCACCGGAATGCCTAGTTGTTCAGAAGCATCGGCAATCGTTTGGTGCAGTTGTACGGCAAACGGATGAGCAGCATCGATCAATAGGCGGATTTCTTTATCCAGGCAAAAATGAGTCATCGCATTTATGCCCATTTCACCGGAAAGACGTATTCCGTTGAGACAAGATACCTCCTGCCACTCTCCTTTGGTAGAGTAGTAATAAGGTTGTCCGGCTTCATCAACTACCTTAACGGCCGCTTTCCCTTCTGTTGTTCCTCCAAAAATTAAAATCATGCTTCTTCCTTATCGTCTTCCGAGTGACGGAACAAATGAGTGAACTTAGATGAATACAGGTGCGAAAGCCCTTTTCTGTTATCAATAGCCTCACCGACCACAATCATCGTAGTAAGTGTTAGTTCGTTCTCTTTAACGATGTGGGCTAAATCTTTCAGTTCACCCCGAAAGATACGTTCGTCCTTCCACGTGAGGTGATAACATGCAGCTACCGGTGTAGTGGATGGGTAGTGTTGTAATAACTCTTCCTGAACCTGATCAACCACGGACGCGCTAAGGAAGATGCACATGGTGCTTTGCGAGCGAGCCAACAAATGCAACTTTTCTTTCTCCGGCATAGGAGTACGTCCTTCACCACGAGTGAGGATGATCGTTTGCACCTTTTCCGGAATGGTAAACTGTGATTGCAATGCTGCTGCCGCTGCCTGAAAGGAAGATATTCCCGGCGTGATGTGATAACTCATGCTATGCTTGTCAAAGAAGGCCATCTGCTCTTGTATGGCACCATAAATGCAGGGATCACCGGTATGAAGGCGAACGATAAATAATCCTTTGTCGTAAAAGTTCTTCATAAGGGCAAACTGTTCCTCCAGACTCATAGAAGCGGAACTGCGTACCGTTGCACCAGCCTTGGCACAAAGTGTTAATTCGCGAGGAACCAGACTTCCGGCATAGAGAATAAGATCTGCTTCCTGAAGCATTCGCTGACCTCTCACTGATACCAGTTCAGGATCTCCCGGGCCGGCACCAACTATTTCGATGTGTCCGCTACGAAGTACTCTACGATCGAGTGCAAGGGCAAAAGTGAAGTTATTATTCTCACTTAGCATGCCTTTTTCTTTTTCTATCAGTAAGGGACCATTAGTCGCACTTTTCAAAGCAGATGCTTCGGCTACCCCATAAACTCCCGTAGCCTCGAAAACCCTTTCCGATGGATTGGGGACTTCTATCTCTTTCAATTCGTCGGCAGAGTAAATATGAAGACAGCTTTGCGGAAATTCCTCGAACAGATGCAGCAATAATGGCTCATCTTTCTTCAGCTCTATGGTTGAAATACTTGCTACAGACTGTGCAGCAATCTTGTGATTAAGCAACTCTTTGTGAATATATGAGCCGATTCCATTGGGAGAACAATTTTTCCTGCATCCAATGCCCAGATGCATCACCGCAGGGTGATAGGACAGCATAGGGGTGGCAGAGGAATAAATAAAAGGAGTTACCGCCAAAATCAATTGATAATCTTCCTGAATAATTTCATTAAAATGATAGAATATTTTGACGTTGTCGGGACAAGTTTGCTCCAAATACTGCGTACCACTATCTTTTATGTCAAGTAATAGAGCAGTCGGTTGCCCATTAACGAAAGCCGTTATGATATGGTTCATGCTATCACCCGAGATAGAGCTAGTCCAGTTATATTTTTTCGCCAAAGTATCCAGTGCCCAAAGCCCATTATTATCGCTTTGAGTCGTAACAACAGCTTCTGCCCCCAGTATGGCTGCCACGTGTTGTGCCAGTTCGTTGGCTCCACCAATATGTCCTGATAACACAGAAACAACGTAACGTCCGGTGCTATCCACGTTGATAACAGCAGGATCGGTATACTTATCTTCCAAGCAAGAAGCTATGCTACGAACACAAATCCCCATAGCGCCAATAAAGATAAAAGCGGTGAAATGGTGAAATTCTTCTTTTACAAAGTGCGCCAGACTTTCTATCTGTTCACACCCTTTTGCTTCTGTAGTAGTGTAGATGGTACTCTCAGTTAGCTCCTGACAAATAGTTTGTGCGATTGGAAGACTCTTGGAAGAAACAAGTAAGATGGCTGTTTTCATTTTCATCTATAGTATATTAAATTAGCATGTACGAACAGCCCCGATAATGTTTATGGGGTTAAATTGGTCGATAGATACACGCATATTTTGCGTTAGACTTAAGTTTGTGCAGTGTTGTATCGCTTCCAGAAATAGTTGTTGGCTCTCTTCAGAAACGGAATTGAACACGATGATGCCTCCCGGTTGCAGCATGCTATAAGCTTTTATAACGATTTCTTTCAATTTACCCCCATGTCCACCTATGAAGATAGCATCCGGGCGAGGGAACGAGGACAAATCGACTTCCAGAAAATCGCTAATAATACTCGTAATCCCCGGAGCACCAAGCATACGGCTATTGGCAAGCATGAGTTCTTCTCCTTCTTTGCGAATTTCGAAAGCGGTAACCAACAAATGTGGAAATTGTAGTTTAGCTTCTATCGAAACAGAGCCTGTGCAAAAGCCGATATCCCAAAAAGAAGAGCGAGATTGCAGTCCCAAAGCACTGAGAGTGATAAGTCGGATGGGAGCCTTGGTGATCATCTTTTCACGCCCATTGAGATGTTGAAAGAACTCGTCGGGAATACCAAACTGTCGTGCATTCTCGTTGTTGTTCTTCACAAGTATCAGGTTATTGGGGTGTTCAAAGATAGTGCTTGCAGCTTCCTGAATAGTGAGTGTGCGAATACGCTGCTTCTCCTCATTACCCAGATGTTCGCCTACATGCATCGCATAATTGCTGTAATGATACTCCAACATACGGGCAGCAATAGTAGCGGGAGTATGTTCCCGGTCGGTGAGTACGCCTATTTTAGAAATGCGCTCAATCAATGCCCTGTCAAACTCATGCCACGGTCGCCCCGTGAGCGAAACAATGCGCATGTCTTCATAAGGCAATAGTAATTGATGAGCCAATGTTTGCAGGGAATTAAATGTAGGATAAAGCTCTACCTTTGCCTCAGGTAATCGCTTAATAATGGTATTGGCAAAGCCGAAAAACAAAGGATCACCCGATGCGAAGACGATCACTTCCGAATAATGAGCGTATTGAGCAAAGACCTCATACAGTGGCACAACGATATTGATCCATTGAGCCCCTGTTGGTAGTAAATCTTGAACAATTTCCCGATGGCGAAGCCCCCCTGAGAAAACTTTACCGTCTTTAATAAGTTGCACGACTTCCGGTTTAAAATATTGCTGCCTGCTATCACTCAACCCAATGACTATAAATCGTTGTTTCTCCATCATACGTCTCTCCCCGGTCTCAGTTGCTCGGCATCATTGAAACATAAAATAGCATTGACCAACGTAGCAGCCAGATTGCTACCCCCTTTGCGTCCTTCGATAATGAGCTTAGGAATCGCAGCAAAAGGCTTTACCATGTGCTTAGATTCTTCTACATGAACAAAACCTACCGGTGCGGCAATGATGCCCGCAGGTAAAGATTTGCCTTTGCGTATCAATTTGCACAATTCCATCAGTGCCGTAGGAGCATTCCCGAAAACAAAGATCGCTTCGGGATATTCTTCTACAGCCAGACGAATGCCTGCTTGTGTACGGGTAATACCTTTAGATGCAGCCAGTTCGGCCACTCTCTCATCATGCAGATAACATTTCACCTCTATCCCCATGCGTTGTAGGGCACCTCTGCGTATGCCCGAGGCTACCATAGTAACATCTGTCACAATCGTTTTCACCTCACCCGCATTCAGGCGCTGATACAAAGTCTCTACAGCTCCCTCATCGGTATAGAGAAGATTTTCCATCTCAAAATCGGCTGTAGTATGTATGGCATGTAGCAATGCCCACTTCCTGCCAAGCGGGATGTTTTTATTCTTTAGTTCGGCTTCAATCGTACGGAAACTGCGAATCATTATCTCCTGTCCAATGCCTGTCTTGTCATCTGTTTGCTCTCTGTAATAGCCGCGAGGAGTAATAAAGCTACCGTTCCATTCGTAGGATTGCGAGTTACCTATCAAGATAACGGTAAACATATCTGCTTCATCAGGATTGAAGTCGCCAAGGGTAGTGACGCGTACTTGTTGCTCTGCTCGCCCTGCCTGACGGACAATGCCCACAGGTGTTTCAGGAGATCGCCCTTCTCTAAGGAATAGTTCCTTAAGACGATGCAATTGCCAATATCGTCCTTCACTGCGAGGATTATAGATCGCAGTAACAAAGTCGGCCATAGCCGCAGCAATGATCCGTTTTTCGATACGTTCCCAAGGAGTCATAAGATCGGAAAGAGAGAGCACACAGAAATCATGCCCTACGGGTGCTCCCAGCAAACTGGCTGCTTTCTGAAAAGCACTGATGCCCGGAAGCGAAACTATTTCTATATCGCTTTCCCGTTCCCGCTTCATTTCATAGATGAGTGGTGCCATGCCGTAGATGCCTGCATCACCGGAACTGATAACACAAACCGTCTTTCCTTCTTCAGCGTACACAAATGCCTCTTCTGCTCTGGCACGTTCCCTCTTCATTCCCGTATCTATGCAAACAGCGTTGGCAGAAAGATGAGACTCTATGAATTGAAAATAATAATTATATCCCACTACAACATCTGCTTCACGTACAGCTTGAATCACAGCAGGAGTAATATCCGCTTCGCTTCCAGGTCCAATGCCTGCCACTATAATTTTACCTTTAGTCATTTTATAAATTAAATGATATTTGCAAAGATAATCATATTATAGAAATTATCTTTTTAATTGATGCCATTTACGGACAATATATTGAATACCCACTTTCACTCCCGTTAGCGAGACGATAGAGGAACCAATCAGAAGAAACCATATAACAATAGTCCAAATTACCGGATGATTTACCAAGCACTTTATTTTCAAACTATGCATGCCCTGATAAAGCCAAAAACTCCATCTGGAATGATTATTTACATAGCGATATTGCCCTGTTTCGGGATTAACATAATAACAACTGGCATCCGGATCATCTATTGCAATTTTATAGACAGGTAGAGGTAGATGTCCTGAACGGGCTATATAGTAAGAATCATATTTATGAAGTAAAGTGACCTTTGACGGCATTGCTTTACCATGAATAGCAGATATTGCCTCAATAACGTTTGCTTCTGATAATAATAGACTTTTTACCGTATCGGCAGAAGCATCAATGGTCATTTTCGTCTGATTTGTTTGAATATTATAGAGTGGAATTCTTCTGAAATTATCCCATTCAATGTACTTGATCTTTCCTGAATATGCTTTGATGACCTCTCTATAATCCAATGGATATTTTTCAGGCGAGACTTTTCCTTCTGCCATTACTTCATTAACGGGATATTCATGATGTGTCTTTCCTAGCCACTCCGGAGTATCCACAAGTGACATCATTCCACTAAAAATCCATGTTAACACAAAAAGGCCGAATAGCATACCGGTGATATGGTGCCACCAGTACCATTTTTTATATGGCGATGAGAAAATTCCTTTCCGTTTATAACGCTGTACATAAGCATCGATTCCTACGTAGATACCAGAAATTGTCATCAAGATGCCTAAAGCTGCTAAACAAACTACAGATGTGATCCACAGTTCTCTGTCTTGTCGGAGCGAAGTGAAGTAAACCCAATGTGGAATAGCACCTATCCACGCCCAAAAACGCTGATCAGAAGAGGTATATTGCAACACTTATGCCGATTGTGAAGATACATAAAGTTGATGTTTCTCGTCGTCGTTAAAGTAAAATTTGTAGATAGGAAATTCTTTCTTTAATTGACCAAAGGGTATCCATTGATCTAACTCACGTAAGGTATCTACTCTGGCTATCGGTGCTTGACACCACACATTAGCTACACTCTCTATCCGCTTCCAATCGTTAGCTGGAAGTTGTTGCGTTGAATCTGCCGGAATATCATATTTTTGTTTACCGCACTGTATATGAAATGTCGTTTGCCCCAAATATCGTTTTAAACGGATATGATCTATTTCAGATCCGGCAGGTATCCGTTTTATAATGCTCGCTATATCAGGGAGTTGCTCCTCGGAAATAAATTCTAATCGGGCATCTTTCTCTTTGTTATTAGCACTTGGAAAGGTATGGTAGATTAAGACCAAACCGGTCAGGCACCACATTAAGAACAGAATACTGAGCAGTGTGCCCAGTATTCTGTGAATAGAGTATATTAATTTTCTGAACATGTAAATTAGAATTTATAAGATAGAGCTAATCTGTAGCTACGTGGCATACTAGGTACCATCTGGCTTCCTAAAGACTGGTTATAATACTCTCTGTTGAATAGATTATTCACATTGGCCGAGAGCAATACACCATTTGATAATTTGTATTGAGCTCCTAAATCCGTAATCCAATAAGAAGGAAAAGCCAGTCCGGTAGTTTGATTTCGAATAACTTTATCCATATACGATATACTCATGTTAAAATTCAGACCGTTCAACAACCCTTTATTAAAAGTATAATCAGCACAGCCATAAAATGTATTATTGGGTACATAGGTACTTTTCTTACCTACTAGTTCTTCCGAACTAATGTATATGTTATCTTCAATTTGGCGGGTACGTGCATCTGTATATCCATAGCCGGCTGTCAATGATAATTCTTTTATTGGAGTATAGGTAACGTCCACATCAAATCCTTTTGAATCCATCGTGCCAACTTGTCCTACAATGTTTTTTGAGGCCACAATTTCGTTGCCATCTTCATCCGTATAAGTTGATCCTTTGGATACAAGTGTTTTCACTATGTTATACTTCTTTATATAGAACGCACTCGCATTAGCCTGTAATACACTATTAAATTCGTATCGCATACCTATTTCGGCTTGATATCCTTTCTCCGGCTTGAAAACTTCCCCGTTTTTCTCGGCGTTGTACGTGTTTCCATTCCTGTCTACATAAATATTATCATCACTATAGAATGTACGATAAGGCTTAAAGAAACTACCTACAGACCCATAAATGGAAAGTTCAGGTACAGGCAAGTAAACAGTTCCGATACGGTAGGTTAGTGATGATGTTTTTACTTTGCTGAAATCATCGTCATTGGGCATATCAAATTTTCTCTTACCATCAATTGTTGCTGCTGTAGCCCTTTGATAATTAAAGAAGTCATATCGAGCCGCCAATAAGATTTTTAGCTTCTCCGATATTTCCATTAAATCCTGAAGATACAGACCGTGAGTAAATGTACGCATCACTGTGACTTTACTAAAAGAACTGGTCATATATCCCATACTATGCGGATCATTGACTACTTCTTTAGAATAGAGGCCGGGTCCTTGTACGTCAACCCCTAAATTATAGCCTGAAAAACTATTTCTTAGAAAACCGACAAAATCATATCCTCCCTGGTAATTGTGGATGATTTTACCTGTATTAAACTTTCCAGTTATTTCAAACTGATTATTTATGGTTTGCGCCATGTGTGAAAAACGTAAAGGAAAAGTGAGTTGCACTGTATCCAAACAGATATACCTTTTTTTATCATTAAGCAGATAATAATGATTATATATTGCTTCATCGCTTTCCAAATATTCCAATTCTTCGGTTCCGAAATAATTGATATCATCATTTGTATAAGCGACTTTATCTCTCACTTTGAAAGCATCACTAAAATTATAAGTATATTGTGCAGAAGCGTTCCATCCATTGTTCTTAAAAAAGTCCGATTCATTATTATATCTGGCTTTTTTATTCAATCCGGGCTGCATTTCTCCCGATTTTAGATAGAGCTCATCATCTTCGGCATTGTATATATCATGTTCCATATTGTCTGGCAGACCTATTTCTGTGCCATAAAAATCACGGTTGAATCCTCCACGAATATCAATACTGCTCTTGTTAGTAAGAATCCCGCCTAAAGCCATATATCCGGAAAAGCGTTTATTTCCATTGTTTCTCCATCCGTCCTGATTTGAAAAATAAAAGTTTGTTTGATAATTAATAGGACCAAACAATGCTCCTCCCATTCCCATTGTTGCTCTTTTTTCGTTCCAACTGCCATAACTAAGGAGTGCATTGACTGACTTGCGTGCTTCAGGAGATTTGCGAACAATATTGATCACCCCTCCTACAGCAGATTGACCGTAGAGTATTGAAGCAGGACCTTTGAGCAATTCTATCGATTCAACCATTGATAAATCAGGAAAAGGGTAGGAGTTGTCTATAGATGATCTTTCATCTCTAATTCCATCTATCATGATAATAGAACTGTTGAATCCTCGAATACTAATTTGCTGAAAACCGCCATAAGATGTTTGTATCCTGACTCCCGGAAGATATTTTGCGGCATCTTGAATGTCTTGAATACCTCGCTGTTCAATTAACTTTTTCGAAACAGAGTTGGTTGATACCGGCATGAATTTCACTGGAACATCTAATCTCAGAAAGTTCATCTTAGGCTTCTGCTTTGTAGAAATAGTAATCTCATTGATATGAATAATAGTATCTGAGAAATTGGTGTATTTGTTTTGTGAATAGATATAGCCAGCACTTGTGAAGCACAGAAATGATAATAATATATATTTTTTATACATAATTTGTCGTTTACCAGGTTATTAATCCTTTTCTACAGCGTAGTGTTTCTTTTTATCAGTAATGTTGACCAACTTATGCTTCAGGATGAAGCGAGTGTGCTCTATAAATAAGTTTTGAATTTCAGGCACTTCACCTAATCCTTGCATTCGTACGGAAACGAGCATTCCTTCTTTTTCAAGTGCTTGCTTCCAGTCTACGGATATGTCGTTGTTGGCATGGTCTCCCGCTACAAACATGAAAGGAATGAGTGTCACTTCTTTTTCGCCATTACGCTTCAATTGTTCCAACATGTCATCGAATGAGGGATAGCCTTCTATGGTGCCTACATAAAAACCTTTATATCCCTCGGCTTTCAGCATATAATCCATCATCGTATAAGAAGATGTACTGGGTGTATATGTGCCATGACCTACCAATATGGCAGATCCGGATTTAGGTTTGTTTGTATTTAGAATACCTGCTACCCGACGATAGTCGTCAACGGTATAAAGCAACGGATTGCCGATACGAATATCTTTGAAGAGATGTGCAGCTTGTGCCACCTCGATACGCAGAGCTTCCATTTCAATGCCCTCAATAATATTGGTGGACTGCACGATGATGTGCGTAAATCCTTCTTTATGTAGTTCATTGAGTGCTTCAGTAGGAGAAAGTTTATTTTCACCACGAGTTTTTATACGTCTCATCACAATACGTGAGGTCCAAGCCTCTCGTATTGTGAGTTCAGGAAAAGCAGTAGCCATCTTTTTGTTGATGGCATCAATGGTCAGTGTACGTGTATCGTTGTATGTTGTGCCGAAATGCACCATCAGGATAGCAGCTTTGTCGCCGGGAAGCATTGTTGTCAGCATGTCCGATTCTATAAAGTTTCCTTCTTCACGAGCTTGGGTTATGGTTGCTAAAGCTAATGCCATAAAAAATATTATTGTCTTCATTGTCACTTTTTGAATTTAAGCAGAAAGCTTACGTAAACTGTACGCCCCGGAGTGAGACTGGCATAATTTACGCCGTAAGGACGATCGTCTTTGTAGTTGAATATGTTATTGATACCTAAACCCGGTTCGATAAGAAAGTTCTTACAACCATCGAAGGTATGGCGGGTATTGAGATTCCAAAGGCCAAAACCTGGAGCCGATTCATCAACACCGCTTGATTCTTGAAAACGTTTGCTCTGCATACGTCCATTGATGTTGATGTTCAGTTTATAAGCATTCCACGCATGTACCCAATTACCGGTTACGCTGCCTGTATGCCTGATGCTACGCTCTATCGTACTCCAAATGCCTTCCTGATCTTTTCCACGAGCATAAGCAAAAGTGTATCCTCCTCCGAGTGAAAAGCCATAACCCAAATAAGCATTCAAATTTGTCTCAAATCCCTTTACCAAAGCTTCATCGAGGTTTCTGTATTCTTTGTATGTCTTCAGCTTACTAACAGCTTGTGTGCCGAAAACAGCGGCAGCTTGTTCAATTATAGCTTCTTTCTCCTCTGTGGTCATAGCAGAAAGCAAAGTGCTCTTTGAACTAATCATATCATCAATAGAATTGATGTATGCGGTAGCAGATGCTGTAAAACGATTGTTTACATACTCTACGTTAAGTGAGCCATAATTGCTCTTCTCAGGTTTAAGAGTCGTATTTCCCGCAGTTAGCATGGTACCACTCTTCATGAAATAATAATAAAGTTCATCAAGTCCCGGAGCGCGAAAACCACTCGAATAAGATGCACGGAGGTTGAAATCGCCTAACTTATACATCAGCGAAGCCTTGGGGGTAAAATTGTTTCCGGCTGTTTCATGGTGAACGTAACGAAACCCCAGGATGGCTTCCAAGCCTTTTAGCAAATGAATCTCTTCCTGTGCATACACCGCTCCTGTATAGACACTCTTGTCTACTAACGCATCGGGACGTTTGAGCGCTTCATTGATGTATTCAAGTCCTATCACACTTTTAAAATTTTCGGAATGCTTAAATACTCCTTTCAGATTGGCATTGTAGTAGTGTTGTCTTTTCACCATATTTTTGTCGCCAATTTTGTAGTCACCACTTTCAATGAGGTATTTGTAGGCAGTTTCATAATTATCGTTAGTCACATCCAAGTTCAGATAAGAGGCATTGCCCAAAAGATATTTAGCACCTGCTCCCAAGTTGTATGATTTATAAGCTAAGTTGTAATCATATCCGGCTACGGGACGATCAGTGAGGCGATTATAGTATCCTCCTTCTGTATAGAGAGATAGTTTACTGGTAGGCTCGAAGGTAAATTTCTGGTTCACTACATTTGCATAGTAACCCGAGCTATTTGATTTTGCTGTGGCCTCGCCATCTTCATCAAGAGCATTCTGTTGCCAACCGTGTGCTTGCTGCCGTCTGTAAGAAGTGTATGAGCCAAACTTCTTACTCGTTACGTCTGCACTGATACCTTGGGTAAACTGACCGTATTCCTCAAAGTGTGTGTCGGAGGTGACAGTAAGCAAGTTCTTAGGATTCTCCGTGATAATGTTGATCACTCCCGCAATGGCATCCGAACCATAGAGAGCAGAGCCGGCACCTTTCAGAACTTCTATTCGTTTCACATTGTTCATGTCGATACGTGCAAGGTCGATGTTGTTGGACGTATCGCCCGTAAGTTTCTTACCGTTGATAAGGATCAGCACGTACTTGTTGCTCAATCCATTCATCATCAGGTAGGAACCCATTGCATTGCTCGAGAAAGAGAGAGACGGCTGTAACATGGTCATCGCACTCTGAAAATCAGTTACGCCCGCTTTCTTAATATCAGCAGAACTGATGACCTCAATGGGCACAGGCGTATCTTTCAGCTTGTGATGCGTACCTGTTCCGGTTACCACTACTTGGTCGAGGTTAATGTAAGTGCTTCGTAGTTTAATCACCATGTTTTCTTTGCTACCATTCACTTTTAGTGTGGTAGGAGTGTAATCCAGACAGCTTGCACGCAATAAATACTGCCCGTCTTTCACATTCTTCAGTAGAAATTCTCCATTGCTGTTTGTCGCACAGCCCATAGTAGTTTGTTCGAGGCGCACGCTGGCCCCCTTCACGGGTTTTCCCGTTTCGGCATTAATCACCCTTCCGCTTAGCGTGATTTGCGCAAGCGAACTCATTACAACACAACCCCCTAAGAGGATTGTCAGTAAGCATCTTTTCTTCATTGATGTTTGTTAAAGAAGTTAATAAATAGCACTCCTGACCCCGGGAATACTCTATTACTGTACTTTGCTTGGCAGGTTTCCTGACTATCCCCATAGAAGAGCGACCTTCCCGTATCCATTGTAAGTGGACACAGTGGCATGTTTGGAATGCTCTCTTTCTTTCTCTTAATTGGCATAAGAGTTTTGGGCTTTACAGTAGCGGGCACTGTTCCGGATTCACACCGGATTCCCTTTTATGTAATGTGCAGAATGCTCATTACATCACCAAAGCGGGACAAAGTTATTAATTTATTTTATATTTGCATTCTCTTTACTTAAGTAATGTAAATCAATGAAGTCACACATACTTATAGGTGCAGCCTCTTCAGGAAGCGGTAAGACCACCTTTACACTCGGATTACTCAAAGCCCTTCGCAAGCGAGGATATACCGTACAACCCTTTAAATGCGGCCCCGATTACATCGATACGCAATACCATACTCTAGCTGCCGGGCAACCCTCCGTTAATCTGGATACTTGGTTGGCGTCCGAAGAGCATGTAAAGCAACTCTACAGTCGATATGGAGCAGAAACCGAAGTCTGCGTCACCGAAGGTGTAATGGGGCTTTTCGATGGATATGATGGTATGCGTGGCAGTAGTGCGGAGATAACCGAATTGCTACATATTCCCGTAGTGTTGATACTTAATGCTCGTTCAATGGCCTATTCGGCAGCTCCCATCTTGTACGGGTATAAACATTTTCATCCTTCAATACACATAGCAGGAGTCGTATTTAATCAAGTGGCAGGAGAGAGCCACTACAGTTATCTGCAGCAAGCATGCAAGGATGCTGGCATAGAATCTCTCGGTTATCTGCCTAAGCGAAGCGACATTGAGATACCCTCTCGTCACTTAGGCCTTACTCTTGAAGAGAACTTCCGTTTCAATGCTTTTACCGAGCGCATAGCTACCCTGATTGAAGAGTTCGTGGATGTAGATCGATTGTTGCAATTGTCACAGAATAGGGTACAGCCTTTAGAAAATGCCCGTGAAGCAAAAAGCAAAGAAAACAATCAGAATAATTCTTCTACTATTAGAATAGCAGTGGCTAAAGACGAAGCGTTCAACTTTACCTATTACGAAAACATCCGTCGTCTCGAGACCTTGGGCAAAGTAACTTATTTCAGCCCGCTACAAGACACAGCATTGCCCGCCGAAACGAATTTCGTTTACCTTCCCGGCGGCTATCCTGAGTTTTTTCTGTCTACACTAAGTAGCAACACCAGCATGCTTCAATCCATAGAAACCTACGTAAGGGCAGGAGGGAAGCTACTAGCCGAATGCGGAGGGATGATGTATCTTTGCCGTACGATCACCGGAATGGACGGAATAAAGTATCCTATGGCAGGCGTATTGGAACAAGATGCCACCATGGATGGTATGAAGTTGCATTTAGGCTATCGAAACCTGACTTACAAAGACATTCCTCTCCGCGGGCACGAGTTTCATTATTCACGCCTTACCAATGCTTTACCTTCTGTTGCAACCCAATATAACGCCAAAGGCGTTGCAACAGACACTGCGTTCATTCGCTACAAAAATGTGATAGCAGGCTATACGCATCTATACTGGGGAGAACAAAACATTCTCGATTTATGGAAATAACACTATTTTTAGAAAGATGAGCAAGATATATACCAAAGGAGGCGACAAAGGTCGTACAGGCATTCACGGAGGCCAACGAGTAGAGAAAGACGACATTCGCATTGAAGCCAACGGCTGCATAGACGAACTGAACGCAGTGATAGGCATTGTGCGTTCACTATTGCCACAAGAGCATGATTATCAGGAAACGTTGCACACCATTCAGCAAGAACTGATGGTAGTGATGAGCCATGTAGCCACCCCCGCTGCCATTCGCCATGAAAATCCCAATACGTTGCAACAAGATCTATCCACTTTTTGCGAATCAGAGATAGATAGGCTCACCGATTTGCTTCAAGAGAATGATTACTTCGTATTACCCGGTGGTACCCCTGCATGCGCTCAGTTACAATTTGCCCGCACAGTAGCCCGTCGTGCCGAACGCAGACTATGGACGCTTCACCGGCAAGACCCCGTACCTGAAGAAATACTTCGCTTTATGAATCGCCTTTCTGATTTATTCTTCACCATGGCCCGCTATGAAATGCAACAACAAAATTGGCCCGAAGAGCGGTGGCAAGCCTTTGCTTATAAGAGAAGAAAATAACCCGTTTACGCATCATCGCCATCAAGTGATTTACGAGGTCTATATATCGTGAATTTTCGCTATATTAAGCCGAAGAAACAAAGTGTTTTCTTGAAGAATTTATCTAAGAAAAGATTTTCAATCACAAAATACAGAAGATCTGTTATCACCTATTTATCAATGAGTTAACTCTATTTTTGAACCTTAGCAAAAAGCAATTAAGGTTCAAGAGGTTCAAGGTTCACCTATGGGTTTTAGTCCCCCCTCCCTCTCTAAAGAAAAAGAGGGGATAATGTTGGAAAAAAGTAACGTATAATCGACTACTTCAGTTTAATTTTCATAGGAAGTATACGACTATCTTTCCAATTTGAGGAAGAGAGTGAGACAGAACTGACAGTAAGAGTAATTTTATTTATCAATTAAAAAAAGGCTTAAGTGTTTTCTGCAAACACTTAAGCCTTTTTTTAAAACATCTAAGTCTTTTATTTGATTATGAAACTCATAAATATGCTCGATGATAAGAGATGCGTTCCTCTATTTCCTAATAAGATTCAATAAATAAACATCATTTTCCCGGATATCGAGTTCTTTTGAGAAAGATTCAGTTGCTTTAACCTCAATCGTTTCAATTTGAACAGGAGAACCATCATTGTGTTTCTTCAATTCATCAACCTGTTGTCTATTAAGTTGTTTCGGTTTACCCATGTCCACATATTCGGTATATGCATCATTTACACGATAACCTACTTTATAAATTTCCAGTGTATAGATTCCGGCAGGTAAGTGAGAGATGTTTACTTTCACTTTACCCTTCGGCTTTGAGGGTAAATCTTGTATATAGTATTTCTGATTATGTACTGAATCGCCTGGATGCGTGTTGGTGAAGTCCCAACAAAGTAGCTGAACGCCACCATTATTGTTTTTATTTGCCCACGAACGAGTATCAGTATTCTTCAGTTCTGTTTTCCCAAGCTTATTCATAAAGCTATAAGCATAAAATGCCGATTTGGGAATACCTTGAATGGTGAGCAGTCCGAACCCGCCATGAAAAGGTGTATAGCGAGGACCCGGTTCCTCAAAAATATCTGTAAATACCCAATAGGACATAGAGTTGACCGCATTTCCAACCTGTTTTATCTTTTCCAAAATATATGCAGCCTCATGATAACTATCGTGAAGTGGATCGGAAGGTGTGTAAGAAGAACTCCATTCGGTGTAGTGCAATTCCAGATTTGGTTTAGCAGAAGCAGCGATTTCTTTGCGAGATTGCAACACATCGCCACTCACGCTCATTGGGTCTTTACTCAGTACAGTGCCACCGTTACCGTATTCATCAAGAAATCCTTGTTTAACACCATAGGAATGAGTGCTGACAAAGTCGATTGGCACATTGTTTTTGGCACAAAAATCGATCATTTCACTTTCCCATGCAGCTCCAGCCGATCCGGGTCCACCAACCTTGTAATCGGAATTTACACTTTTGATAGCTTTTGCTGTGTACTGATATAGCTTGAAATAATCTGCTTGTGTGCCTGTCCAGAACCCGGGCGAAAGATTTGGTTCGTTCCAGACTTCAAAATACCATGTTTTTACCTCATCTATGCCATAACGTTCGGTGAAATGTTGGGTAAGATTGCGGATAAAATCTTCCCATTTATTGTAATCTTTGGGTGGGGTAACATTTCCTTTCCACCAAAAGATGGTTTGACTGCCGCTTGCCAACGCAGCAGGCATGAATCCTAATTCTACAAATGGTTTGATCCCTATACTCAACAGGTAATCATATAAAGCATCAATGTACATGTAATTATATTGCGGATAACCTTTTCCATCCTCGGTGTACACAGCCATATCGTCCGACAACAGACCGTGCATGCGGATGTATTTAAAATCGCACTCTTTTTTTACATAAGCCAATTGTTGCTGCCAATCGGCTCGAAGTCCTTCATTAGCTCTACCGGCTCCAATACACTGTTTGAACATGGTATTCATAGCACCATCCTCAATATTATAATTTATATTAATAACCCTTTCTGCTATTAATGTAGATTTTCTTTTCTCCCCTTCTGCACTCACTGTTGTTTGAAGAAACAAAGCACTTACAATTAAAACTGATACATTTAATGTCATATGTTCTTTATAATATTATGATATTGCAAAAATATATTTATATTCACACACCTTTAGTCTCATTTTGTATTTGATAACGGTTCTATTTGTTGCAAACAGCAAACACTACTTTTGAGACATTTAATTCGAATAATCCATAGAATGCATTCCCCGATCAACTTAACTAATAAACGCTGGCAATTTATAGAAAAAATAATAGAGCCACAGTTAGAAAGCGAGAATATTTATCCTTATAATGCCTTTTTCTTAAATAGTAAAGACAACTTATCGTTGATAACATTTGATGAATGATCAAAAACGTGTTACGTGAAGAGACAAACAAGGGCTTTGATATGTTATCCCAAAAGATTGATTACTAAATGAATATTGAACATTCTCATTTTTTTGAGAATTATTTAACAACTTAAAACAAACTATTTGCTATCATTTATATCAGATATTGATTAAATTGGTAGATTATTTCATCTTTAATAACTTCATTGAACCAGCGCTCAATCCTAATAGCCCTTTAGTATATTTCAGCATTTAGAAAAAGAAAAATGAAGGTACAAAATCACTGATAATCAATTATTTAAATAGATAAAATTAAAAAGAGGAGGGGGTACTAAAACCCATAGGTGAACCTTGAACCTTGTGAACCTTAATTTTGCCTCTGAAAAACAATAAAAAGAACCTATTTTATAACGATAAAATATCTGATCTATTTTTAGTATAGATCTGGATATGAGATGTAATTATAGTAATATTTACTAACTTAATTATTACAAATACAATATTGAACACTATAATGATCGCTTTGAGCACTAAACTACAGGCTGATTGTTTTTCAGGATGGTTTAATATGGCTCAGCACTAATTCAATTCATGTCGAGGAAAGCCAATTTATTATAATTTACAAATGAGTTTATTTTCAGGCATCACATAACTTTTGTTTGTTGAATGTACGATATCAGCGTGTTGAAAACGTACATTCAACACGCTGATATCGTACATTCAACAAACACCACTCACAAGGCTTGTAGAGGCATGTCTCAAATAATTACATTGCAACAAAAAATACGATGTGAGAGCCTTGCCTAAGAAAGATAAAAAAATACCCTCAAGGCGGTTTTCATGATTCGTAAATGGCTTAAATAAAATAAGAAAAGTTACGATTTCATCTATTTTAGGTTTGATTTTTTATAAAAATAAAGTATATTTGCAAGAAACCATTATTTATACTCGAAAAGCGAGTACGGTTTATCTCGGAACTTTTATTGTTTTTTTCTTTTTAGCACTTCACTTTTCCTAAAGAAACGCAGCTCAAAGCTATACACATCACTTCGTTTGCTTAACATACAGATTATAAATTAATATATATATAGATGAAACTAATTATTATATCAAACAGATTACCTATAAAGGTAATCAAGAAAAATGGTAAGATGAGCTTTACACCCAGTGAGGGTGGTTTAGCTACCGGATTGGCTTCGTTAAAAACCACAATGGAAAAACATTGGATTGGTTGGCCGGGAATATTCACTGATAATGTTGAGGAGAAAAAAACGATCACAAAACATCTGGAAAAATTTAATTATCATCCGGTTTTTCTCTCAAAAGATCAGATTGAGGAATATTATCATAAATATAGCAACAGCGTTATTTGGCCTTTGTGCCATTACTTTTATATGCATGTAAAATATGGCATGTCTTCGTGGAAAGTATACCAGGAGGTAAATATGTTGTTTGCCCAGATGGCTTCTTTACAAATTGAGGCAGGAGATATCGTATGGGTGCAAGATTATCAGTTGATGCTACTCCCTACGATGCTACGTGAGAAAAACACGAATATTAGCATTGGTTATTTTCATCATATCCCTTTTCCATCTTACGAACTATTCAGAATTCTTCCTGAGAGGGCTAAAATCTTAGATGGACTTCTTGGGGCCGACTTAATAGGCTTTCATACAGCCGACTATATGCGCCACTTTATGAGCGCTTCCGAAAGGGTTTCGAATGTGAAATTCATCATGGACGAGACGAAATATAACAATCGGATGATACATGTTGATGCGTTTCCAATGGGAATCAATTATGAAAAATACAGTACTGCCCCTTTAAAAGCGGCTCCAAAGAAGCTCTCGATGGAATGGAAAAAGAAATTTGGCGGACGTAAAATTATTATTTCTGTTGACCGTCTGGACTATAGTAAGGGGATTATTCATCGACTGAAAGCATTTGACCGCTTCTTGGAGGAACATCCTGAATATCACGAGAAAGTGTCGTTGGTGATGGTTGTTGTTCCCTCTCGCGACAAGGTAGATGCGTATGCTGACTTGAAAAAAGAGATAAACGAAAATATAGGGATGATCAATGGTAAGTATTCTAACTTGAGTTGGATACCTGTGCAATATTTCTATCGCAGCTTTTCGTTTGAGCGACTGATTGCATTATATCATATTTCTGATGTAGCACTGGTTTCTCCTCTAAGAGATGGAATGAATCTGGTGGCTAAAGAGTATATTGCGGTTAAAGGGGATACTCCGGGAGTGCTGATCTTGAGCGAAATGGCTGGTGCGGCTCAGGAACTGAGAGATGCCATCATTGTGAATCCAAACGATATTGATGACATTAAAGATGCGATTGTAAAAGCATTGCAAATGCCTCTTGATGAGCAGCTAAAGCGTATGGCCAGAATGCAAAAAGTAATCTCCGTACAGACTATTCAGAAGTGGGCCGCAGATTTTATCCATGAGTTATCAGGTATTAAAACCGAAAATGAGGCGCTTACAGCTAAATTACTTGATGATGCAAAAAAGAAGAAACTTGTAGATGAGTATGCGAAGAGTAAAAAGAGGTTGATTATTTTGGACTATGACGGAACATTGTCTCCATTCACTCGCATTCCGGAAGAGGCAGTCCCCTCTGCTGAATTGATTGACTTATTGAAAAAACTGGTTAAAGATCAGAAGAACTTGGTTGCTATATGTAGTGGAAGGGACCAAAAAACATTAATGAAATGGTTTGGGGACTTATCCATAATACTTGCTGCTGAACATGGGGCATTTGTACGTGAAAAAGGAGAATGGAGTAATAATCTTGTGGAAAGAAAATGGAACAAGGATATTGTTGACATCATCGAAAAAATGACGGAGAAAACACCGGGATCTTTCTTGGAAACGAAAAAAACGGCTCTTGTATGGCATTACAGAAATGTAGACCCTTGGGTCGCTGCACTACGTGAACAACAAATGGTTAGTATTCTCAGGGAAAAGTGTGCTCGAGAAGGGTTACAGATAATGAAAGGTAACAAAATAGTGGAAATCAAAGCGATGGGATGTGATAAGGGATTTGTAGTTAAACATTTGCTTGAATTAGGAAAATATGATTTTACGTTTGCCATTGGAGACGACACTACGGATGAAGATATGTTCAGGGAAATGCCTAAGAAAGCGTACACCATTAAAGTAGAAGAGGTCTCGAATGATGCGCGCTTTTATGTGGAATCTCAGAAGGAGGTTTTGCCATTACTAAAGTTAATGGCTCAATAGCACAATGATTGTTGTTGCTTACGGACGAATGAAATGTGAACGGCTTTTTTCTTCTGAGAGCAACATTCCTATATCAATCATAGCCAAGTGGGAGTAGGCTTGTGGGAAATTGCCCAACTGTCTCTTGGTGATGAAATCAAGATCTTCACTCATTAGCCCGACGTGGTTAGAGTATGAGCAGAGTTGATTGAATATCCGCCGGGCATCATCTTGCTGTCCGGTAACAAAGAGTGCGCGTACAAGCCAAAAGGTGCAAATCGTAAATGCAGAGCTTGGTGTACCGAAATCATCTTCATTTTTATAACGATACATCAAACCATTGAAAAACAGAGCTTCTTTAACTGCAATGACTGTTTTCTTGTATTTTTCATCTTCCGCATCGATAAATCCGTATGCTTCCATCAAGAGAAGTGAAGAATCCATGTTTAGATTGTCATACGCTTGTGAAAAACTTTGTATTTCTTCTTTCCATCCATTTATAAGTACGTCCTCTTTTATTAGATAGGCCTCTTTACCCCATGTTAAGGCAAAATACTCTCTATTAAGAAGTTCAGCAATCTTTATGGCACGGTCTAAAGCTACCCAGCACATTACTTTAGAAAAGACGAAATGATGGTCTTTCGTTCTTATTTCCCAAATTCCTTTATCGGGCTTACGCCAATTTTCGATCACGTCTTTGGCAATAATCTTCACCACTTCAAACATCTCTTCCACTTCATCCAAAGAGCCGGGAAAGTTGGCAAAGTACTGGTAAATAACATCCATTAAATACCCTGACGAGTCATTTTGCTTTTGAATGTATGCTTCATTGCCAATGCGCACAGGCCGGGAGTTTTCAAAACCGGATAGATGAGGAAGTAATTTTTCGGTGAGCACTCTTTCTCCTCGGATGCCATACATAATCTGCAGGCTATCGTTCTTGGATTTTAAGATGTTCTTGATAAACGTGATGAATCGGGATGCTGCACCATGGTGATTCAATTTTAGTAATGTCTTGATAGACATAGAGGCATCGCGAACCCAGCAAAAACGATAATCCCAGTTACGCTCTTCACCAATAGATTCAGGCAGACTCGTAGTCAGTGCTGCCAAAACTGCACCTGTACGGTGAAAAGACATCAACTTCAACACAAGCATGCTACGAGTGATCTCTTCGTTGTAATTGATGAATTTTCGTGATCGGTTACTCCAGTTGAGCCAATAGACCATTGTGCGTTGATATTCCAGATTAACACGTTCAATGTCTATCGGTATAAGCTTTTGATAATAAGAAAAGAGAAAGAAAGAATCTTTAGTAAGTACAATTTCATTTCCATCTATGATATCTTGCAAACTTAAATTGGAGTAGAGGTATGCAGTGTCTTTATGATTATTGGATGAATTGGCGCGTACAAATTCATCATTGATATTTTGTTGTACAGTGATGTCGGAGGCATAGTTCATTGCGGGAGAATAATCTATGCGTATGATGGGTGAACCATATAGAATACGTATGAAACGATATACTTCGGGAGGCGTATAATGAGTATTGGAGCCTGTCTGGTATCGCGGCATAAAGTCTATTAGTTCAAATGCGGCTAAACCATTATCGAACTTGGTTTGAAGAATATTTGTTTGTTCGATGTATGCCTGAGATATTTTATAGTCATCGGAAGTCAAGATGCCAAAACTACCTCCTTTTTCTTCATCAAGTAAGCGCCCAAATATTGAAGGAGAATCAAAATCAGGAAAACACAACCAATCTATTTGTCCGGTCTTTGAAACCAAAGCTGCTGATCGGCAATTGCCTATTACTCCATAATCCAATGTTTTCATCCGCATATTTTTTAGTTTATTTATTATATACCTCGCTTAGAAGGTTTTTCAGAGAATCACTTCGTTCTTTTAACCGTTGATCGAGCTTCCGGTATGGTGTCCATAGAGTTTTTTTCGGCTACTTCTGTTTTCGTTTTCTTCTTCTTTTTGCTCCAATTATTCCAAAAGAATAACTCTTTCCATCTATTAAAGTCTTTTTTATACATCACACCAACACCCTGAGTCGTGAGGTTGGTTCGGGTATAATATTTATCATTCGTTTCATTATAAGCTTTTAGACGAATATCTCCGGAACGGGTAAGAAGCCATTCGGCCTCGAAATCGCCAACAAAGTTTGTTGTTGAAAGAGGGTTGTCTCGATAACCAAAATTTCCGTTTACCAATAAGCGATTATTCAGCAGTTGTGCGGAAAGGATTCCTTCTACTTCAACATCTGTCCAGCCTTTATCTCCTGTACTTAAGTTCGTTCCGAAATTCCAATTATTATTATTCATAATATTGGATAACATATTATTGAGCTGCCCCGACAGTGTGGACGAAAGTACAGAAGACATCAAATTGGAATTTTGGGTTGTGTTTACATTTTCAGCGGTATAAAACTTCCCAATGCTTAATAGATAGAGGATTTGCATGTTCATCTGCTCATCTGTACTGATGTAATTGCGAACAAGCGTTTGTACTTCGTCACTTTCGTTGGGAAGTTCTATTCCCATTTTGATGTCGGGTCTCAAAAGTACGCCTGTAAGATTCATTATGCAGTTCACTTTCACGTTAGGTTGTTTGGTGAAGTCGCTAACATCAGACATCAAGTCATTCAATGAGGCCGAATTGACTGTATAAACAGCTTGTATATTCATATTCGCATCCAAAGGATTACCATTGAAAGATATTTCACTGCCGTCTTTTATAATAAAATCTTTGCGAATTACCTCTTGCAAGCTAAATTTATAAACCCCTTGACTGATGCGATAGTTACCAAACATCTTGACATCTCCCTTATTATAGTATTCAGTGCGAATATTTCCGCTTCCTTTTCCACTTATATAATCACCCGCAATCGGATCCATAATGATTTTCATAGTGGCATCCGGAGTTGCATCTACCAAAATATTTAGGCGTACATCCATCGGAGGTTCATCTTCTTTCAACTTCTGCTCTATATTATGTCCCAACTCTTCATCAATAGAGTCCTCTACAACTCGCTTCTGCGTTTTATCAATAAATTTAATAAATTGGTTGTTGGTTGCGGATGCTGTAGCTCCCGCGACATAAACAAAATTTGTATTGCGATTAGTAGTAATGGCAGCGTCTACGCTCAGGCCTTGCTGCTGGTTACCTGTAAGTAGCGCATTTCCTGTTCCGTAGACTTTACCATAGAATGGAACAGACGAACTCTCTTTTGTATTCATCACTAACATATTGTTAGCCCTAAACTCCAGCTTGTAACTCATGTTCTTCAAGTTACGGTGATGGATGTATCCATTTGCAATACCACGATGCCCTTCAAGGTCGTATATCGGAATATTATTCAAAGTAAAGGCTTCAGGAGAGATAAGCACACTATCTTTCAAAGCAAATTGGGTATTGAGGATATTGACTTTGAAAGATGCATCCGGCTTGACACTTCCTTCCAGATTGAGTGCGCTAAATTTTCCGAAGAGATGAATCTTTCCGCTAGCTCGCCCTTTAATGTCCGACACAATGGATTTGACATAGTATTCCAAAAATTTCAGGTTGGTACTATCGGCTTGTATGTGCAGATCAATTCCACTTTTGGGCTTAAGTGGATAAATGTACCCGGATACATTAGTAGTCGAAACGCCTTCTTCTTTTATCTTTGCATCCAGAAAAACGCCTTCATTTTTATCATCCCACTCACCATAGATTTTCATATCACCTAAGAGTCCATCATTAAAGCCAAAGTTTTTGACGAATAGGCGAGTGTTCATTATGGGATTTTTCATCGCATGGTTAACGTATGCTGTACCTGAAGCCAACCCTTTAAAATAGATTCCTTTAAGATTAACAATATCAAAAACATAGGCAATATTGATCTCTTTCATTTCTACTTTTACTGTGTCATTAAGGTTGCTCGAAGCATCTCCATTGATACGAATAAATTGCTTCTTATGGCTGAAATAGAAGTTGTTAATTGCTATTTTTCCTGAGTCGGCTACAATATTTGAAGGGTGTATTTGCCAAACGGTATCGTTGAGTATGATGTCTGTAGGTTGCACATTAACTACTGCTTTTAATGTGGAGTTCCCCGCTCTGTTTATGTATCTCCCCAGGTGACTTATTGTTGCAAGTTTGCCGCTGTATGTTTCTGTTCCATTATTTCCCCAATTGAAAGTAGTACTAATCATATCGTTTTTGGCTTGGGCGTCTAATGAAATATTGACATCACTGGTCTTGCGCTTACTTGTAAACCTTATATGACCGGTAATCTGATCGGTGGGATTCTCGCATACAATGAGCCCTGATTCGATAGATAAGTTTCCATAACGCATTTTAGGGAAATAGCCCTCAATGCGAAGTCTCTTCGCATTGTCATTGAAGTATCCTTTAATCGTAGAGTGACTATATACGCTGATGGGTATATCAAACACGGAAGAGAGAATATCGGTATTAAAAATATGAATATCAAAGCTAAAGTTATTCTTTGTAGCTACATCCACGTGTTTCGGTAGAAGCGAGGGCATATATTTTTTCATAATATTCATAACACTAGCTGTTATGGTGCGATATGAATAACTCCCTTCTATGCTTGCTCTGAGAAAACTCGACTGAATATTTAGTTTCTTTTTGCCGTTCTCGTGAGTAGCCAAAATATTCATGTTGTCCATGAAGAATGTTTTATCGGGAGCATCAAATCTCAAACTGTCTATATTGATCTCTCCATACATCTCATCAATGGAACCGCCTTTGAAATTAGCTTTTATCGTTAATGAGAGCTCTGTATCTTTATACTTTGGTGTTAAATTCAGCTCATGAGGACGAACTTTATCCACAATAGCTTTAAAGTTAAAAGTTGGAATCTTTTCAACCGTATTGAATGAACCATTTAGCATAATGGAGCCATTGGCATCATTAATGGCTAATTTTCCCCTATAACCTCCTTCTTTGTATTCACCATCGAGCACTATATTTTCGTATTTATACTTGCTGTATTCAATGGAAGAAATTAAACCTTTCATCACAATGGAAGGAAATTGTGCTTTTTGATGAGAACCCTTAACATCAATATTTAAGGTAGTTTTTCCTAATTTCTCGTTGCCCAGTAATTTCCCTATTTCAAAATCACGAGTCTTCACAGAACCGGAATAAGCAAAAGTACCTTTTTCTTTATTAGAACTAAGTTTTAAATCGGTTTTTACGGAACCAAGATTTGTTCTAAACATTCCATATGTAACCAGATCGGTATAGTAACCGGATATTTCACCACGGAAAGAAATATCTCCCAAGCGCTTTATTAAGGGAGAGACATCACTGAATTTTTCTCCTAAATTACGGGCAATAAAATTAAGACCTTCACCGTTGATTGATAAATCGGAGAGATTACCATATATATAAGTGTCTTGTGATCGGGACAAGTCCTGCAATGAGAAATTACCTTTTATCTTAAGAATATTTTGAGCATTGATGTATAGCCTCGAAAAATTTAATTGATTGATGCTACCCGCAACATCCATCTCTATATCTATCTTTTCCTTGAAACTGGATAGGGCGGGCACAAAAGGTGAAATATCCTGCAATGTAATGTGTGAAGGCAACATGCTGAGTGAAAAATGCACATCATCAATAAAATGCTTAAAAGAAGCAAGGCTATCATACTCCATACGTATGGTGTCCATCTGCAAAGAGCTATTAGGTAAATCAACAGCGAAATTTTCGATGCGCATCTTCTTATCGTTGGCCAGCACTTTGAGGGAAAGTTTACGCAATTCAAAACCTGATTGCTCATCTACACTGAAGCGCTTGATATAGGCATTAATCGAATCTTTTTGAAATGCCTTTAAGGATATGTTTGCAATAATATTATGTAATCTGATGTGCTTGGCGTTAAATGTTCCGGGGGTTCCCAATTCAGAAAAAATATCGTATGACAACTTGCCTCGCCGTATGAGGATAGAATTTATTCTCAAATCAATATTTGATTCGGTCTTAAGTGTATCTTTTGAGGCAAATGCGTCAATTAAAAATTTGAAATTTGGATCAGCTTCGGGAGTTCTTTTATTGAGACTGATATTGAAACCAAATAGCTGTACACTACTGATAACAATCTTTCCTCTGAATAAAGGAAGTATGTCGAACTTAGCTGAAAGGCGGGTTACTTTCAACATCTCTTTGCCGGATTTATCATCTAGCAACACGTCATCAATAATGATGCGATTCAGCAATCCTATATCAATGCGACCTATTGTTAACTTCGTTCCCAATTTATCGGCTAGCTCTTCGGCAACGAACACAGTCAATTTTTGCTGAACATATGGTATATTCAACGCAACAATGGCTCCTATATATACTCCAAGTACGATGCCGAGCACCCAACGTATTGTTATTCTTAGCGTTTTGATAGACAGTTGTTTTTTTTAAGCCAACAAAAATATAAAATTTAAAGTTATGAATCCTAGTTTTATCATTACTTTTGTAGCGTTAAACATTAAAAACATATGTCTGTTATTATATTAGGAATCGAATCATCGTGTGATGATACTTCGGCCGCTGTTATTAAAGACGGTCTTCTTTTGTCAAATGTGGTTGCTAGTCAAGCTGTTCACGAATCTTATGGTGGTGTAGTGCCTGAGTTAGCTTCGCGCGCTCATCAACAAAACATTGTCCCTGTAGTACACGAAGCATTGAAACGAGCGGGAGTCTTCAAAGAAGAACTTAGTGCGGTTGCTTTTACGCGTGGTCCCGGACTAATGGGATCTTTGTTGGTTGGTGTCTCTTTCGCTAAAGGTTTTGCTCGCTCATTAAATATACCATTGATAGATGTTAATCATCTGAATGCGCATGTTTTAGCTCATTTTATTAAAGAAAAGAATGAGGTTATTAAACAACCTGCTTTTCCATTTTTATGTTTATTGGTATCTGGAGGAAATTCGCAAATCATTTTAGTTAAAGCCTATAATGAAATGGAGATCTTAGGTCAAACGATTGATGATGCAGCTGGTGAGGCGATTGATAAATGTTCTAAAGTAATGGGATTGGGATATCCCGGAGGGCCTATCGTTGACCGACTTGCGCGACAAGGAAACCCAAAAGCATTCTCTTTCAGCAAACCTCATATTCCGGGACTTGATTATAGTTTTAGTGGATTGAAAACTTCTTTTCTGTACTCATTGCGTGATTGGATAAAAGAAGATCCCGATTTTATAGAGCATCATAGAACTGATTTAGCAGCTTCGTTGGAAGCTACCATTGTGGATATATTGATGGATAAACTTAGAAAGGCGGCTAAGCAATATCATATCAAAGAAGTGGCCATAGCTGGAGGAGTATCTGCCAATAATGGATTACGTAATGCTTTTCGCGAACATGCTGAAAAGTATGGCTGGGAAGTATATATACCAAAGTTTAGTTATACAACGGATAATGCGGCTATGATAGCGATTACTGGGTATTTAAAATATCTGGATAAGGATTTCTGCTCCATAGAGTTACCTGCATATTCGCGAGTTACATTATCATAAATACGATGTTTGCGGAAATTATCACAATAGGCGATGAATTGCTCATAGGGCAGGTCATTGATACAAACTCTGCCTGGATGGGTAGAGAACTAAATAAGATAGGAATTGAAGTCGTTCGGAGAACTTCCGTACGTGATCGCTCTCTAGAAATAATCGATGCGATAGACGCTGCGATGAAAAGAGTGGATATCATACTTGTAACAGGGGGACTGGGCCCAACCAAGGATGACATAACCAAGCAAACTCTCTGCGAGTATTTTCATACTGAATTGATTTTTAGCGAGGAAGTATTTGACAACATCAAGAAAGTGTTATCCGGAAAAATTCCGATGAATGCCCTCAATAAGAGCCAGGCGTTGGTACCGAAAGATTGTATTGTGATTAATAATCGAGTGGGTAGTGCTTCAATTAGTTGGTTCGAAAGAGATGGCAAGATTCTGGTTTCTATGCCTGGTGTGCCACAAGAAATGACTACTGTAATGACAGAAGAGGTTATTCCACGTCTGCGTGAAAAATTTGATGCAGATGTGATTATGCATAAAACATTTGCCGTGAAGAACTATCCTGAATCTGTGTTGGCCGAAAAGTTGGAATCATGGGAGAAAGCACTACCAGATTGCATAAAGTTAGCGTATTTACCTAAACCAGGCATTGTGCGTCTACGGTTGACTGCACGAGGAGTGGATAAAGAAGTCTTAAATGCCAAACTTTTGCAGGAAACTGAAAAAGTGCAAAGCATTTTAGGTGAAGATATTTTCGATGAATTCGACCTTCCTGTTGAAGTTGTGATAGGAAACCTACTAAAAAATAGAAGACTATTTATCGCCACAGCCGAAAGTTGCACAGGAGGAACCATTGCATCGCGCTTAACTTCTGTAGCCGGATGTTCGGAATATTTCAAAGGGAGTGTCGTTGCTTATTCCAACGAAGTAAAAATGAGTTTACTTGGCGTATCTGCCGAAACGCTAAATATTCATGGTGCTGTAAGTAGCGAAACTGTTATAGAAATGGTGAAAGGTGCGATGAAAGCGCTCAAAACCGACTGTGCGGTAGCTACTTCAGGGATTGCCGGTCCCGGTGGCGGCACAATAGATAAGCCCGTTGGCACAGTCTGGATTGCTGCCGCTTATCAGAATAAAATTGTTACTTTGATGCAAGAAACAGACAGAGGGAGAGAACAGAATATTGAGAGAGCTTGTAATAATGCCCTTTTGTTGATTCAAAAACTGATAAAATAAAAGGATATGCCTCTAAAAGAGCAAATTATTTTATAAAAGACTTGTTTTGTATCCATAAAAGTGCTTACTTTGCGCTCTGTTTGAAAGAAGTATAGATAGAAACTATAAAAATAAGATAGAAATGTCGAAGATTTGTCAAATTACAGGAAAGAAAGCCATGATTGGCAACAATGTTTCACACTCAAAAAAGAGAACTAAAAGAACTTTTGATGTGAACTTGTTTAAGAAGAAGTTCTATTACGTAGAACAGGACTGCTGGATCAGCTTAAGCCTTAGTGCTGCTGGTTTGCGCTTGATTAATAAGAAAGGATTAGATGCTGCTTTAAACGACGCAGTAACTAATGGGTATTGTGATTGGAAAAGCATTAAAGTAATAGGCTAACGTAGAGGAGAAACTGACTTATGGCAAAAAAGGCAAAAGGTAACAGAATACAGGTGATTCTTGAGTGCACTGAACACAAAGAAAGTGGCATGCCGGGAACATCTCGTTACATTACAACAAAAAACAGGAAAAATACAACTGAAAGAATTGAATTGAAGAAATACAACTCAATTTTGAAGAGAGTTACAGTTCATAAAGAAATTAAATAAGATATAACCCATGGCAAAGAAAACAGTAGCAAGCTTGCACGAAGGAACCAAAGAAGGGCGTTCTTATACGAAGGTTATCAAAATGGTGAAGTCTCCAAAAACAGGAGCTTATACCTTTGATGAACAAATGGTACCTAACGAAAAGGTTCAGGACTTTTTTAAAAAATAATAGTTACTATTTACTTAAGTAAGTAGCTATCAAAAAGTTCCCTCCATTAAATAATGGGGGGAACTTTTTGTATACACATGTTTATCGGACTAGAGACACTTGGAATCTGATAATTTTTCATTTTTCATTTTTTACTTTTCAGTACTTATTATATCTTTGTAGCATAATATATTACGCAAATAAATAGTATCATGGGATTTTTAAATTTTTTCTCAAAAGAAAAGAAGGATACTTTAGATAAAGGGTTGTCCAAAACTAAAGAAACTGTTTTCGGCAAGATAGCTCGAGCTGTGGCAGGAAAGTCTAAAGTGGATGACGAGGTACTTGATAACTTAGAAGAGGTTCTTATTACTTCTGATGTGGGAGTGGAAACGACTCTAAAGATCATCAAACGAATAGAAAAGAGAGCTGCCACCGATAAATATATAAATGCACAAGAATTAAACCAGATTTTACGAGAAGAAGTAGCTGCGCTATTGACCGAAAATAACTCAAATGATGTAGAGGATTTCGATGTACCTAGTGGGAAGAAACCTTACGTCATCATGGTTGTAGGAGTAAATGGGGTTGGCAAGACAACGACTATTGGAAAGTTGGCTTATCAGCTAAAGAAGGCCGGCAAATCAGTTTATCTTGGCGCTGCTGATACCTTTCGTGCTGCCGCAGTTGAACAATTGGTTATTTGGGGAGAAAGAGTGGGAGTACCTGTGATTAAACAAAAAATGGGCGCGGATCCTGCATCTGTAGCTTATGACACTCTTAGTTCGGCCGTTTCAAACAAAGCTGATGTGGTGATTATTGATACAGCCGGACGTTTGCATAATAAAGTAGGGTTAATGAACGAATTAACCAAAATTAAAAATGTGATGAAAAAGGTCGTGGAAGATGCTCCAAATGAAGTACTCTTAGTGCTTGATGGATCTACTGGACAAAATGCATTTGAACAAGCGAAGCAATTTACTTTGGCTACAGAAGTGACAGCAATGGCGATTACAAAATTGGATGGCACAGCAAAAGGAGGAGTAGTCATCGGCATTTCGGACCAGTTTAAAATTCCGGTTAGGTATATCGGTTTAGGGGAAGGAATAGAAGACTTACAAGTCTTCAGAAAGAAAGAATTTGTTGATTCGCTATTTGGAGGAAATGAATGAAAAGAAAAACGATTGATATAATTACTTTGGGTTGCTCAAAAAATCTGGTTGACTCAGAGCAACTAATGCGCCAACTTAAAGGATCCGGATATGATGTTACTCACGATCCGGAAACTCCCAAAGGTGATATAGCTGTTATTAATACATGCGGATTCATTGGGGATGCAAAAGAAGAGTCTATTAATATGATTCTGGAATTTGCACAAGCAAAAGAACAAGGAAATTTAAAAAAACTTTTTGTGATGGGATGTCTATCTGAACGTTATTTGAAAGAACTTGCGACTGAGATTCCTCAAGTAGATAAATTTTATGGAAAGTTTAACTGGAAAGACCTCTTACATGACTTGGGCAAAGCATATCATGAAGAATATAATATTGAACGCACCTTAACAACTCCGAAGCATTATGCTTATTTAAAAATATCGGAGGGATGTGACAGAAAATGCTCATATTGCGCTATCCCAATTATTACAGGACGGCACATTTCACTCCCAATGGAGAAAATACTGGAGGAAGTAAGATTCCTTATTTCTCAGGGAGTGAAAGAATTTCAGATTATTGCTCAGGAATTGACTTATTACGGCATTGATTTGTATAAGAAACAAATGATTGCTGAATTAATTGAGAGAATAGCCGACGAGCCCGGAGTAGAATGGATTCGCTTGCATTATGCCTATCCTTCTCATTTTCCAACAGATTTGCTTCGCGTAATGAGGGAACGTAATAATGTATGTAAATATCTGGATATTGCTCTGCAGCATATTAGCGACAATATGTTGACCCGAATGAATCGTCATGTGACGAAAGAAGAAACTTATCATCTCATAGAGCAATTTCGCAAAGAGGTTCCAGGTATTCATTTACGCACGACTCTAATGGTTGGTCATCCGGGAGAAACCGATGAGGACTTTGAAGAATTAAAAGAGTTCGTTCGCAGGGCTCGTTTTGACCGTATGGGAGCTTTTGCTTATTCGGAAGAAGAGGGGACTTATTCGGCTGAAAACTATGAGGATTCAATACCATACGAAGTAAAGCAAGCACGCCTTGATGAGTTGATGAATATTCAACAAAATATTTCGTCTGAGCTGAGTGCATTGAAGATAGGGCAAAAGATGAAAGTGATTATTGACCGAATTGAAGGGGATTATTATATTGGACGTTCAGAGTTTGATTCACCCGAAGTTGATCCAGAAGTCTTAATCAACTGTTCTGAAGGCACTTTATTAACCGGGGAATTTTATGAAGTTCAAATAGTCGATTCCGATGATTTTGACCTTTACGCAAAGGTTATTTAAATATTTTCGAATAATAATTTGCGTGTATAGTTAATAATTAGTAATATAGCGTCGCACTTATAAAAGAATCAGATTTTGAATAATAAAGAATTTACTTCGGAATTAGCTAAAAGGCTTGGATGTACTATAAAAGAGACTTCCGACCAGATGACTTCTTTCTTGTCTGACTTAACTCAGCACTTACAGGAAGGAAGTTCTTTGTCTATACAAGGATTTGGCTCTTTTGAAGTGAAAAAGAAAGCCGAACGTATATCGATAAATCCGACTACTAAACAACGTATGCTTGTTCCTCCCAAACTTATTTTAACCTACAAGCCCAGTATATCATTAAAAGATAAATTTAAATAAGATTTTGCGCAATGAATGAAAAACTGAATATGCAGAGCCTTATTGATCTGTTGGCGGAAAAACGGAACATGAATAAGAAAGATGCTGAACTTTTTGTCAGAGAATTTTTTCTTTTGATCGAACAGGTGTTGGAGGATGATAAGTATGTGAAGATAAAGGGACTAGGTACTTTTAAACTAATTGATGTAGAAAGTAGGGAAAGCATAAATGTAAATACAGGAGAGAGATTTGAAATTCAAGGGCATACAAAAATATCGTTTGTTCCTGAAGCCTCATTACGCGATGCGGTTAATAAACCATTTGCTCATTTTGAAACAGTAATATTAAATGATGATACTGTTCTGGAAGATACTCCAATAAATAGTTTGGAAGAAGATAGTGATGATAACAATAATGCTAAATTATCAGACGATTCAGAACAATTGTCCGAAATCTTAAATAGCGACATTATAGAAACAAAAACCGCTACTCCCGAAAATGTCGAATTAGCATTAGAAGTTGAGGATCAAGTGCCGATTGATGAGAAAGCTGAAACAGAAATACATGAAGAGATAGAAAGTCCAATGCACGAAGAGGTGAATCCTTTTATACCTTCGGTAGACAAACACATCTCTGTTGAAGATATCATAGCTTTGGAGATACGGAAAGCGGATGCAGAGTATAGAGGATCTGAAAAAAATACTTCGTCTAATGTTGACGCTTTTGAGAAAAATATAAAAAAGAAGTCTCCGGTTTCTTATATTGTAAGTACTGCTATTGCTATTGTTCTCTTATGTATTGGCTCTGTCTTCTATATGTACTATCCTGATTTGTTTAACGATCTATTCTCAAACGATATACAAAAAGTATCTGCAACTCCAGCTTTAGATGCTAAAGTAAAGACAGCAGTAGTACCGGTGGATACTTTCAATGCCAATGTTTCAAGTAAACAGAAATTAAATATGCATAGAGATTCTATCAAAGAAACAATCGCTCTATTACCCCCAAAGGCACCTAAAGAGGCTAAAAAAGAACTTTTAAATAATAAAATGCATAGCTTGGCAAAACAAGAAGAGCCGGTTATCCCAGACTCAGTTAATTATATAATTGTGGGAACTAAAGCGACATATACGTTACAGGAAGGTGAAACTTTAACAAAGGTTTCTTTGCGATTCTATGGAACAAAAAGCATGTGGCCATATATCGTAAAGCATAATCGTAATACAATTAAGGATCCCAATAAAGTTCCTTATGGTACGACACTAAAAATACCTGAATTAAAGAAGAAATGATTTCTTTGGCAATTTTATAAAGCCGATATAGCAATTTTCTTGCTTCTATCGGCTTTCTTTTATTTCTATTAAAAAGAAGAAAAGTGATCGGAAGAAGCAGTTCCAACTGCTGTCTTAAGTTATAAAAACGCTAAACCGTATTAAAGCAACTTAATCTAAACGTTTAACATGGTTTTTTAATAAAAATTAGTTGTAATGGTTAATTATATACTGTACTTTTGAAATCATTTTTATTAAGAAGACATTAAACAATAAAACAATAGTATTTATGGCTGAATCAATTGACATCCGCGAACTGAATGAGCGGATTGAAAGACAGAGTGCTTTCGTTACGAATCTTACAATGGGCATGGACCAAATTATCGTAGGACAGAAACATTTGGTCGAATCATTGTTAATAGGGTTACTTTCTGACGGACATGTACTTCTGGAAGGTGTGCCTGGCTTGGCTAAAACCCTAGCAATCAAAACCCTAGCTTCACTTATTGACGCAAAATATAGCCGTGTACAATTTACGCCAGACTTGCTACCTGCTGACGTTATAGGTACGATGGTCTACAGTCAGAAAGATGAAACGTTTCAAGTGAAAAAAGGACCTGTCTTTGCGAATTTTGTTCTTGCAGATGAAATAAACCGTGCTCCGGCTAAAGTTCAGAGTGCTTTATTGGAATCCATGCAGGAACGCCAAGTAACAATCGGCACTGAAACATTCAAATTGCCTCACCCTTTTTTAGTTCTGGCCACTCAAAATCCTATCGAACAAGAAGGTACTTACCCGTTGCCTGAAGCTCAGGTAGACCGTTTCATGCTCAAGGTGGTCATTGATTATCCGAAAATGGAAGAAGAGAAACTGATTATCAGACAGAACATTGGCGAGAATAAAATTGAAGTAAAAGCCATCCTTAAAGCTGAAGAAGTTCTTGAAGCCCGCAAAGTAGTACGTCAAGTATATCTGGACGAGAAGATAGAGCGCTATATCGTCGATATTGTATTTGCCACTCGTTATCCGGAAAAATATGATTTAAAGGAATTGAAAGGTTTAATCGCTTTTGGAGGATCACCGCGTGCTTCTATTAATCTGGCATTGGCTGCTCGTGCGTATGCCTTTATCAAACGTCGCGGCTACGTTATTCCTGAAGACATTCGTTCGGTCGCTCATGATGTTCTTCGTCACCGTATTGGTTTGACTTATGAAGCTGAAGCAAGCAATGTGACATCTGATGAGATTATAAGCAAAATTCTGAATAAGATTGAGGTGCCTTGATGTTTTAATTGTTTGATATTTGAATAGCTTGATTGCTATACGATGGTTTAGCACTATGCTTAACAATTAAACAAAAAGAAATGGAAACGACTGAATTATTGAAGAAAGTCCGTCGGATAGAAATAAAGACGCGAGGATTATCAAATAACATTTTTGCAGGCCAATACCATTCTGCATTTAAAGGTAGAGGTATGGCCTTTTCCGAGGTACGTGAATATCAATTTGGAGATGATGTCCGTGACATAGATTGGAATGTAACAGCACGCTTTAATAAACCATTTATAAAGGTTTTTGAAGAAGAGCGAGAATTGACAGTCATGTTGATGATTGACGTGTCTGGTAGTTTGGAATTTGGAACCATAAAACAACTCAAAAAAGATATGGTAACTGAGATTGCTGCCACCATTGCCTTTTCTGCTATTCAGAACAATGATAAAATTGGAGTGATCTTCTTCTCGGATAGAATAGAGAAATTCATACCTCCCAAGAAAGGCAAAAAGCATATATTATACATTATTCGCGAGTTGATTGATTTTCAAGCTCAAAGTCGCCGTACTAATATACGTTTAGGGCTGGAGCATTTAACGAATGTGATGAAGAGACGATGCACTGCATTTGTTATATCAGATTTTATAGATCAGGAGAGTTTTCAGAATTCGATAACTATTGCTAATCGAAAACATGATATTGTTGCAATACAAGTATATGATAGGAGAGTGGCAGAGTTGCCTGCGATTGGATTAATAAAAGTCAAAGATGCAGAAACAGGACATGAGCAATGGATTGATACCTCATCTGCTTCTTTAAGAAAGACTCATCATGATTGGTGGCTAAACAAACAAGCCAATTTGAACGACGTTTTTACTAAGAGCAATGTCGATTCTGTATCCGTGCGCACCGACCAAGACTATGTAAGGGCATTATTGAATCTTTTTGCGAAACGAAAATAATAGAACAATGAGGAGAAATATATTTTTTATCGCATTTCTGTTTTGTGTATTAAGCAAAATTGTTGCACAATCAGTGACCGTAGAAGCCAAAATTGATTCTTTGCAAATTTTGATAGGAGAACAGGCTAAAATACAGTTGCAGGTTGCCATGGACGCCAAACAAAAAGCTGTTTTTCCTTTATTTTCAGATACCTTGGTGAAAGGTGTCGAAATTATTGAAACAGCTAAGCCCGACACTCAATATTTAAATAATAGGCAGCGTTTACTGATTACACAAGAATATACAATCACCTCTTTTGATTCTGCTCTTTATTATCTTCCACCTTTTATGGTAAAAGTGGATAATAAAACATATCAATCGAAAGCACTGGCACTGAAGGTTTACTCTATGCCTGTAGACACGTTGCATCCTGAACACTTTTTTGGGCAGAAGCCTATAATGAAAGCTCCTTTTGAATGGGGAGATTGGTGGGGACTGATAGCTTGTTCGTTTCTATCATTACCATTACTGGCACTTCTTATTTATTTTATTATCAGGCTACGTGATAATAAACCGATCATTCGCAAAATTAAAATTGAGCCCAAACTTCCTCCTCATCAACAAGCTATGAAAGAAATTGAGCGTATTAAAGGTGAAAAGGTTTGGCAGAAGGGAAGATCTAAAGAGTATTATACAGAACTTACTGATACTATTCGCTCTTATATCAAAGATCGTTTTTATTTCAATGCACTGGAGATGACATCTGAAGAAATTATTGAGCAATTGACTGAAATAAACAAAACTGAAGATATTAGTGATTTGAGATTGCTTTTTGAAACGGCCGACTTAGTAAAGTTTGCTAAGCATAATCCGGAAATGAATGAAAATGATGCTAATCTCATCAATGCTATTGATTTTATTAACAATACTAAAATTTCTGAAGAAGAGAATGCAAAACCCCAACCAACAGAGATAACAGTTGTTGAAAAGAGATCTTTGCGTACCAAGATTTTATTAATTTGTGGTATTGTTATTTTGTCTGTTAGTATTGTTAGTACATTTGTTTATATTGCTATCCAGTTGTATGACCTTTTTGCCTAGCGCACAGAGAATTAGATTGTTAATGAGTTAAACCGTATATAGAAATGATTTTTGCTAATATTGAATATTTATTTTTATTATTGCTGCTTATACCTTATATAGTGTGGTATATACTAAAGCGAAAGAACAATGAAGCCACTCTTCAAATTTCTGATGCTAGGGTATATGCTCATACTCGCAAGAATTATAAGATATACTTATTACATGCTCCTTTTGTTTTGCGTATAATCTCTTTAATATTGATTATACTTGTTTTAGCAAGGCCCCAGACAACCAATAACTGGCAGAGTAGTGAGGTAGAGGGAATTGATATTATGCTAGCCATAGATATATCAACGAGTATGTTGGCTGAAGATCTTAAACCAAATAGATTAGAAGCTGCAAAGGATGTGGCCGCTGAATTTATCAATGGCCGCCCCAATGACAACATCGGTATTACTCTTTTTGCCGGTGAAAGCTTTACTCAATGCCCACTTACCGTTGATCATGCTGTTTTACTTAATCTTTTTCAAAGTATAAAGTGTGGAATTATAGAGGATGGAACGGCAGTAGGAATGGGTATTGCTAATGCTGTTTCTAGACTAAAAGACAGTAAAGCTAAATCTAAGGTGATTATTCTTCTCACTGATGGAACTAATAATAAGGGAGATATATCCCCTCTTACGGCTGCTGATATAGCGAAGAGCTTTGGTATTAGAGTATATACTATTGGAGTAGGAACTAATGGTATGGCCCCTTATCCAGTACCTGTGGGGGGAACAATACAATATATAAATACCCCTGTAGAAATAGATGAGAAAACACTATCTCAGATTGCAGGAACAACCGATGGTAATTATTTTCGTGCCACAAGTAATTCAAAGTTGAAAGAAGTTTATAGCGAGATTGATAAGTTGGAAAAAACAAAATTGAATGTTAAAGAATATAGCAAACGCAAAGAAGAATATCAATGGTTTGCTCTTGCAGCATTTTTAGGCATACTCATAGAGGTTTTGTTGCGTAACTCACTATTAAAAAAGATTCCTTAATAGGATCAGCTAATAGCTTGATAATTAAATCAAAATTGATTATAATCAATCATAAAATTAGAGAAGATGTTTCGATTTGAAGAACCTACATATCTGTATTTATTACTATTACTGCCTTTGCTGGCGGCTTTTTATATTTATTCAAATTATAAAAGAAAAAAATCCATACGTAAGTTTGGTGATCCGGAGCTTTTAGCACAACTAATGCCGGATGTTTCAAAACATAGACCGAACATAAAGTTTTGGCTTATATTTGCTAGTATAGGCTTATTTACAGTATTACTTGCTCGTCCACAATTTGGTTCTAAACTTGAAACGGTGAAACGTAGTGGAGTTGAGATCATGATTGCGCTTGATATATCTAATTCTATGCTGGCACAAGATATTCAACCTAGCCGCTTGGATAAAGCTAAGCAATTAGTTTCCAGATTAGTAGATGAATTAGAAGATGATAAAGTTGGCATGATTGTTTTTGCAGGAGATGCATTCACACAGTTACCTATTACAAGTGATTATATCTCAGCCAAGATGTTTTTAGAATCCATCAATCCATCATTGATTACGAAACAAGGAACAGCTATTGGAGCAGCTATTAGTTTGGCTACTCGTAGCTTTACACCTCAAGAAGGAGTCGGACGCGCTATTATAGTTATTACTGACGGAGAAAATCATGAAGGAGGGGCCACTGAGGCTGTAAAATCGGCTGTTGAGAAAGGCATACAAGTGCATGTCTTGGGAGTGGGATCGACAGATGGATCGCCTATCCCTGTAGAAGGGACTAACGATTTTCGACGGGATAGAGATGGCAATGTGATTGTTACTCGATTGAATGAAAATATGTGTAGAGAGATAGCCAAAGAAGGAAATGGCATCTATGTTCGCGTTGATAATACTAATTCTGCTCAGAAAGCAATAAACCAAGAGATCAATAAAATGGCCAAAGCAGATGTCGATAGTAAAGTTTACACCCAGTTTGATGAACAGTTTCAGGCAATAGCTTGGATGATTTTATTCTTATTATTAGCAGAAATGTTAATTTTAGAACGAAAAAATCCATTATTTAAAAATTTCCGATTGTTTTCTAAATAAATTAAGGCCGATATGACACTAAAATATAGATATATCATATTTCTTTTATTCCAGCTTTGCGTTTCCAGTATACTGGCTCAAAAAGCTGAGCGAGATTATATCCGCAAAGGAAATCGCTTTTTTAATGATAGTGTATTTGTTGATGCAGAAGTAAATTATAGAAAAGCATTGGAAGTAAATCCTAATTCGGCAGTCTCCATGTATAACCTAGGAAATACACTATCTCAGCAGAAGAAGGCCAAGGAAGCAGTAGAACAATACACCGCTGCTGCAAAAATTGAAAAGAATAAGATGAAGCTTGCTCAAATTTATCATAATGCAGGAGTTTTATTTATGGCTACAAAGGATTATAAACAAGCTGTAGATGCTTTTAAGATGTCCTTGAGAAATAATCCGTCAGATAATGAAACTCGATATAATTTAGCTCTTGCGCAGAAATTACTTAAAGATCAGCAACAACAGCAGCAGAAACAAAACAAAGACGATAAAAATAAAGATAAGGACAAAGACAAGCAAAAACAAGATCAGAATAAACAAAAAGATCAGAAACAAAAGGATAAACAAGAGCAATCTAAACCTGAAAAACAAGACAATAAAATGTCTAAAGAAAATGCTGAGCAATTGCTCAATTCTGTGATGCAAGATGAAAAAGGTGTACAGGATAAAGTAAAAAAGCAACAGGTCATACAAGGTGGTCGTCTAGAGAAAGACTGGTAATAATTAACTAATTGATGATTTAATTTCAGAAGAAATGAGAAGACTAATTTTCTTATTAGTAGCGCTGTTTACAATAAGTTATATTCACGCTGATGGCAAAGTAACCTTCACTGCTTCTGCACCTGATGCAGTGGCTGTAGGGGATCAATTCAGGCTATCATACACTGTGACTACGCAAAATGTGAGAGACTTTCGAGCTCCATCTATAAAAGGATTTGATGTATTAATGGGACCAAGCCGCTCGCAGCAAAGTAGCACACAAATCATTAATGGTAATGTGTCATCGGCAAGCAGCATTACCTTTACTTACATATTAATGGCTACAACAGAAGGTCACTATTCGATTCCTGGTGCGACTATTGTAGCCGATGGAAATCAAATGCTATCTAATTCATTAAGAATAAAAGTATTACCGGCTGAGAAATCGGCAAGTGGTGGTAACGCAAGTGGTAAGCAAACTTCTTCGGCAAGTCGTTCTTCATCTTCTAGTGTATCTACTAAAGATTTATTTATTACCGCTACCGCTAGTAAGACTAATCTGTATGAACAAGAAGCATTCTTATTGACATTCAAAATATATACAGTACTTGATTTAAGAAGTTTTTCTAATGTTAAATTGCCTGATTTTAAAGGATTTCATTCTCAAGAAGTGGAATTGCCTAGTAACCCTAAGTGGGAATTAGAGAATTATAACGGGAGAAATTATCATACTACCGTATATCGTCAGTTCGTTTTGTTTCCTCAACAATCAGGTAAATTGGTTATTGAATCAGCTCGTTTTGATGCTTCAATAGCCAAAGCAGTGCAATCAGCTGACCCATTTGATGCATTTTTTAATGGTGGAAGCAATTATATTGAATTGAAAAAAAGCATTATTACTCCTAAAATAGCGATTAATGTAAACCCTTTACCTGCCGGGAAGCCTGCAGATTTTTCAGGTGGAGTTGGAAGCTTTAGTATAACCTCTTCTATCAATAGCAAGGATGTAAAAACAAATGATGCAATTACAGTTAAATTAGTAATTTCAGGTACAGGCAACTTGAAACTAATCGCTACTCCAAAAATTAAATTCCCTGAAAATATTGAGCTGTATGATCCTAAAGTAGATAATAAAGTTAGATTAACAAAAGAAGGGCTTTCCGGTAGTAAAGTCATAGAATATTTGGCTATACCAAGAGACGCTGGAACTTTTAAAATTCCGGCAGTAGAATTTAGTTATTTTGATGTTAAAACAAAATCTTATAAAATCCTCAAAACTGAAGAATACGAAGTCAATGTAAAAAAAGGGGCTGGAAATGCCGATCAAGTCATTGCTAATTTTACTAATAAAGAAGATTTGAAGGTTTTAGGAGAAGATATACGCTACATTAAATTAGGCGAGGTTAATTTGCAACCTAAAGGTAGTTATCTGTTTGATTCATTTATCTATTGGTTATTTTATATTATTCCGATAATTGCATTTGTGATTATGTTTATTATTGGACGAAAACAAATAGCAGAAAATGCAAATATTATTAAGTTGCGTACAAAGAAGGCGAATAAAGTAGCTTCAAAACGAATGAAACTAGCCGCAAAGCTTCTTGCTGAAAATAAGAAAGAAGCTTTTTATGATGAAGTTTTGAAAGCATTATGGGGATATATAAGTGATAAATTAAGCATTCCGGCATCTCTTTTATCAAAAGAAAATGTAGATCAAGCTCTAAAAAACTATGGCGTTGACGAAGAGCTTATTCAAACTTTCTTGTCTACTTTAGATGAGTGCGAGTTTGCTCGCTATGCACCTGGTGATGAAAGCCAGGCAATGGATAAAGTTTATTCTGCTACTGTAAACGTTATTAGCAGGATTGAGAACTCAATTAAACATTAAATTAGAAAAAGATTGCGTCATGAAAAGATTATTATTATCAGTAATTTATATACTAATATCTATTGCTACATTTGGACAAGATTCTTTATCAAATGAATCAACTATTCAGAACGATTCTGTGGCTGTTGTAAAAAATACTAAGCTTGGCACAAGATCTCTTGCAGATGTTACAAAAGCAAGTGGAGATAGTGCTTATATAAAAAATGATTATGCCACTGCTATTCAAATATATGAATCCTTATTAAAAAAAGGCGAGGCTGCCGAGATCTATTATAATTTGGGCAATTGTTATTATAAGGCTGGTGACATAGCAAAAGCAATCTTGAATTATGAACGTGCTTTATTACTTCAGCCAGGTAATAGTGATATTCGTGCAAATCTAGAAATAGCGCGTGGCAAGACTATTGATAAAGTAGAACCAGTACCTGAATTATTTCTTCTTACCTGGATTAAAGCGGTAATTAATAGTATGGGAATTAATTCTTGGGCTATTTTAGGTATTATATTCTTTATTCTATTTATTGTATCCTTGTATTTCTTCTTTTTCTCTAAGAAAATATTTTTGAAGAAAAGTGGCTTTATTTGTGGCTCTTTCTTCTTATTTTTGACCATCTTGGCTAATATTTTTGCTTTTTATCAGAAAGATACATTAGAAAATCGGAGTGCTGCCATTGTTATGTCACCTAGCGTGACAGTACGCAGTACTCCAAATGAAAGCGGAACTAGTTTGTTTATTCTTCATGAGGGAAGCAAAACTACTATAAAAGATAATAGCATGAAAGAATGGAAAGAAATTCATTTAGAAGATGGCAAAGTAGGATGGGTAAAATCGGTTGATATAGAAATAATATAATAATTAATAAAAAAGAGATTAAATACTTTTTTTTATTAATTATTTTCATTAGGTTTATAGCGTTATACCAAAAGTACTTAGTATTAACCATAAATTTAATGAAACATGAGAACAATAACATTCAATGAACTCCGCAAAATCAAAGACTCATTGCCAAGCGGTAGTATGCATAGAATAGCAGACGAATTAGGTTTGAATGTAGATACTGTGCGAAACTTCTTTGGTGGACATAATTTTAAAGAAGGAAAAAGTGTAGGAATTCACTTAGAACCTGGCCCCGATGGTGGATTAGTGATGATTGATGATACTACTGTACTGGATAAAGCTCTAAAAATTCTCGACGAGTTAAATCTTAGTATGCAAAAAGAAGCATTTCCTGAATTTGTACATGCATAGATCCATAATATATTTAAGTCCTAATTTAAAATAAGAATATTAGGTATTCATATTATAAATATTATCATTATGGAAGATAAATTGGTTACTTTAGCAATTTTGACTTATGCTAAAGCTCAAATATTGAAAAATGTACTTGAGAACGAAGGCATTGAAACTTATATTCATAATGTGAATCAGATACAACCTGTCGTTTCATCAGGGGTACGTTTAAGGATAAAAGAAAGTGATTTGCCTCGCGCCCTCAAAATAACGGAAAGTTCAGTTTGGCTTGCGGAAGACGTAGTAGGGGAGAAACCGACTCCAAAAGAAGATGTGCAAAACAAAGTACTCATACCTGTTGATTTCTCCACTTATTCCATGAAAGCATGTGAATTTGGATTTAATTTTGCAAATGCTTTTAATGCTGAAGTTTTGTTGCTTCATGTGTATTTTACTCCGATCTATGCTTCATCCTTACCTTATGGCGATGTTTTCAGCTATCAGATTAGTGATGATGAAAGCGTAAAAAATACTCTTCACAAAGTACATGCAGATTTGAATGCTTTATCTGATAAAATCAAAGCTAGCATTGCTTCTGGAAAATTACCATCAGTTAAATTCTCATGTGTATTGCGAGAAGGTATTCCGGAAGAGGAAATATTAAGGTACACTAAAGATCAAAACCCTAGAATTATAGTAATGGGTACGAGGGGCAAAAGCCAAAAAGATATTGATCTTATTGGTAGCGTCACAGCCGAAATCCTTGAACGAAGTAAAACAACAGTACTTGCTATTCCTGAGAATACTCCATTAAAAAAATTCAGTGATGCGAAGAAAGTTGCTTTTTTGACTAATTTTGATCAACGTGATTTAATTGCATTTGATTCATTTATAAATACTTTAAAATCTTTTCAGATAGCAATTTCTCTCATTCATTTATCAGAAAACAGGGATGCCTGGAATGAAATTAAATTAGCAGGTATAAAAGAATATTTTCGTAAACAATATCCTAATATTGATATTCATTATGATGTGGTGACGAACGATGATTTCTTAAATAGCTTAGATAACTATATAAAAATAAATCACATAGACGTTTTGGCACTCACTACGTATAAACGAAATATTTTTGCCCGCATGTTTAATCCTAGCATTGCTCGAAAGATGATCTTTCATTCAGATACTCCTTTGCTCGTTATCAATATCAATCGCTCTTTTGCAAAGAAGCAATAATCGGTCATTATTAATAATTTATTTTTAATATAACAAGAAGAGGGATGCCTATTATTAGGTATCCCTCTTCTTGTGACCGCGACAGGATTCAAACCTGTAACCTGCTGATCCGTAGTCAGCTACTCTATTCAGTTGAGCCACGCGGCCGCTTGTTAACAAATTGTGACCGCGACAGGATTCAAACCTGTAACCTGCTGATCCGTAGTCAGCTACTCTATTCAGTTGAGCTACGCGGCCATTTGTTTAACGGGTGCAAAGATACGCTCTTTTTCCTAATTAGCAAACCTTGGGACGTTTTTTTTGAATAATTTATTCAATGAAACGGTAATTAAATAGTTGCCAACCAAGCGTTAATCCTACGTTCCATTCCTTACTCGGTGAGCTATAATGATTTACATAAGCAGAGATAGCTCCAAAAGGTAATTTGCACACGAGAGAAACTTCACCCAAATATTCAAACTCTGAAAAAGATTTTCCGTAATAAGCTTTATTGATAGAGTTTTCTTTTATAGGAAAAACGGGCAAGAATCCATAAAATTCAGCTCTAATATGGAATAAATCACTTAAATGATAAATCGGCCTTATTCCACCTGCAAGATATTGATTAGCCCGAAAAGCGTCATTATAAGTCAATTTGCTATGCGACGTTGGCGCAAATTCACCTGCTTGAAGCATTGTTGCTGCATAGTTCTCTGAAAAATTCTTTGAAGATAATAATCCGTCAACATACCACCCAAACGTAAATTTTGAAGAAATTTTGTGATATCTTTCTCTCATATATGAGAGTTGAAGCCAAGATTGATTTTGACTAGTCGCCGTTTTTGATTCAGACGTTACACCCGGATGAAATATCTCTCTACCAGTATATATTTGGGCAATTAAAGCCTCACGGTAGCCTTGAGTGGCATACTGTCGGGCATCCAAGGTACTTCCATTAAAACTAATCGACCCTCCATAAAGATGATAAACGCTTCTATCCGTTTTATCTTCATTAAAATTAATCGTACTGGTCTGGTAATATCTATCTTCAAAATTAGCCATTCCAATACCAAACTCAGCTCTTTTGCTTGAAAGGAAAGGAAGAGCCATTTTCAATTTAACGAAACGCTCTTCTTTACTATTAAAAGCGGGATTATCGCTACTTGAGAATAATTTTCCTTCCTTAAAATAATCAAACGTACTTATGGAAGCAATAAAGCGATAGGATGTAGGCACTGTAGTTGGAAAATCAACTTTGGCCATCAACTGAAGATTATTGTATATCTTACCTATATGCGTGTCAAAAGTTAATTCTTTAGAGTAATAATTTAAATTCTTATATGAGAGCCCTAAATAAATTTGATTAGAATTTGTTGTCGACACATTTCCTCCTACAGCAATAGAAAAATTATTTTTCATTTTTACATTCAAGTGCAAATCATATGTATTATCATTGGAGTTGAAAATAGCATGAGGAATTATCTCCGAAATTTGATTACCCGAAAGGAGACGAAAATAACCTCGCTTTAAGTCTTCATAATCAAACGTTTTATCATCTGATTCATGAAATTCTTTTTTTATATATACTTGCTGTTGATTATTGGCGCCTTCAATATAGATATCTTTAAAACGTAATTCAGGGCAATTGCTTTTGTAGACTAACCGTCTTAATCGAACATTATCGGCATTCACTCTTCGATGGATACGACCTTTTATAGAATCCATAAGTGATATGGTACGATTATAGCCAATGCTCTCAAGCTCATCTATTCTCTGAAAATCCAATAAGTTAACATCTTCATACTTAAAAGTCATCACAATTCCGGCCGAATCGGGAATGGAGTAATCGGTCTTCTGCATTACCATATTTTCTATCTGGCTCATCAGATCGTTTTCGTCAGGTTTTGTTGGATTTTTGGCTACCACACTGCCAATAATAATATCAGGCTTAAAATCATCACGCATTACATCCGTAGGAAAATTATTATAAATACCACCATCATAAGCTAAAACGCCATCTATTTTTATAGGCTTAAAAACAAAAGGAAAACTCATTGAAGCGCGTACAGCATCTCCCAAATCTCCTTTTCTGAAAACTATTTGTTTTTTGTTATAAACATCAGAAGCCACACAACGGAAGGGGATAAATAAATTATCAAAATCTCCTCCGGAAGCGGCCGTAGAGCGTCCAAATAAGTCAATAAAGACCAGGTTCATTTGTATCGGATTCACAACACTAGTAGGAAAAAAACGAGGTTTTAGATTTGGATCTTTAAGTGAAAGATGAATGTTGAAAAATTCGGGTGTCGGGAGGTTCTTCTTAAAGTAGTAAATATAGTTTTCTTCTACTTGCCCCGAATACCATCGTTTAAATTCTTCGGATCGTAATAAATCCTCCATTTCATCGGGAGAGTAGCCCATAGCATATAACGCACCAATTATAGCTCCCATAGAAGTACCTGTAATGTAATCTATTGGAATATTATTTTCTTCTAATGCTCTTATAATGCCAATATGTGTAAGGCCTTTAGCACCACCTCCACTTAACACAAGCCCTACTTTCTGTGCCTGAGTGGTAAATATGCCGATGAAGAGACAGAAGAATGACACAAAAAACTTTTTCATAAAATTTGCTTGAGTATTTTAACTATTGTTTAGTTCAAACCAAACATTCAAATATATAGAATAATTTCCAATTAGTCAATATCCATCGACATTTTTATATAAAAAAGAGCATTGCCGTTTCAATAGATAAAACTGCAATGCTCTTTAAAAAAAAAGTAAATATATCTATTAGAGCCAGAATAATCAGATTAGTTCAATGCTTCTCTTCACAAAATTATTCAGGGATTCGCCTTTAAGCATGTTATTTTGAAGTAAAGCCAGGTCAATCAGTTGGCGTACGACTTTATTCTGACTAGCGTATGTAGCAAAAACGGCTTCTTTTCTTTTCTTTAATTCATCTTGTTTTTTATCCAGTTCGCTTAGTTCATCTTTTTCTGCTACAGGAATCTCTTCTTCCTTCTTTCCTTCATGACTTTTCTTCAAGTCGTTGCGACGATTGGTTACTACATCTATTTCGGTTTGAATAGGAGCAACCGATGAAGTACAACTCTTTTCTTCATCAGACAACACCGTTTTGAGTAATTTATGATCTGTATTCAGAACTAAGTTGAACATATCGGGCATTTCACCGTAAAAACTCATGCCAGCCTGTATATTAGCCATTTCTTTCATACGCCGCATGTATTCGCTTTGAGTAATCATTATCGGTAAACTGTTTTCGCCCAAAGATTGAGCAATCACACTGAATTCAACCTTTTCAACTTTAGGTAACTGACTATTGAAAGCAATAGTAAGAGCTTCTTGTCTATGCGCTTCAAGTGCAGAATCTTTCTTATCCTCTTTTACAATAAGATTGTCAGCCACATCACTATCTACTCTGGTGAAGCGTGCCTTTTCAAATTTCTGCTCAAAAGTGCTTACTAAGGCTATGTCAAGTTGCCCATCCATCAATAATACATTGTAACCTTTGTTTTTTGCAGTTTCAATATAACTATATTGTTCATCCTTATTACTTGCATAGAGGTAGATGAGATTGCCTTCTTTGTCTGTCTGATTCTCCTTAATTAACGTTTTATATTCCTCGAAAGTATAGAATTTACCATCTGTATCGCCTAATAAAGCAAACTTTTCGGCTTTTTCATAAAAATCTTCCTGAGTCAACATTCCATAGTTGATGAATATTTTAAGATCATTCCATTTCTCTTCGAATTGTTTACGATCATTTTTAAATATAGCTTGCAAGCGGTCTGAAACTTTCTTTGAAATATGAGTTGATATTTTTTTTACGTTTGAATCGCTTTGCAAGTACGAACGAGAAACGTTTAGTGGGATATCGGGAGAATCTATCACTCCATGCAACAATGTCAGAAAATCAGGTACTACACCTTCTACAGAATCGGTAACGTACACTTGATTGCAATAAAGCTGAATTTTATTTTTATTTAAGTCAATATTGCTTTTTACTTTGGGGAAATAAAGAATACCGGTGAGGTGGAAAGGATAATCTACATTCAAATGGATCCAGAACAATGGCTCATCAGACATGGGATAAAGATTACTATAGAATTTCTTGTAATCCTCGTCCTTAAGTTCAGAGGGCTTGCGAACCCAGAGTGGAGTTGTTTCGTTAATTACGTTATCTTCCGCTGTTTCTACTTGTTTGCCATCTTTCCATTCTTTCTTTTTACCAAAAGCTACCGGAACAGGTAAGAAGCTGCAATACTTCTTCAATAAAGAGGATATTCGGGCTTCTTCAAGAAATTCTTTGCAATCATCATCAATATATAAGACAATATCCGTTCCTCTATCTGCTTTTTCAACCTCTGTAATAGTAAATTCGGGGCTTCCATCGCAGCTCCATTTCACAGCTTGTGCACCTTCTTTGTGTGATTTTGTAATAATCTCCACTTTCTTAGAGACCATGAATGAAGAGTAAAAGCCAAGCCCAAAATGTCCAATAATGGCATTGGCATCGTCTTTGTATTTTTCCAGAAAATCATTAGCACCCGAGAAGGCTATCTGATTGATGTATTTGTCTATTTCCTCAGTGGTCAACCCAATACCCCGATCGGAGATAGTGATTGTATCTTTAGCCAATGATACACGAACTGTAAGGTCGCCCAATTCGCCCTTAAATTCACCCATCGAAGCTAGCGTTTTCAACTTTTGGCTTGCATCAACAGCATTAGAGACTATTTCCCGAAGGAAAATTTCATGGTCACTGTACAAAAACTTTTTAATGATGGGAAAAATGTTCTCTGTCGTTACCCCAATATTTCCTTTTTGCATAATAACTTAATTATTTTATTTATTAGATTAATAATGATTATTTTACTTTCATAATCGCAAAAAAAATGCCAGACTAAGCTAGCCTGACATTTTGACGGTTAATTAATTTATTTACTTTGCTCTTCTCGAACCATTTTCAATTCAGTTTTTTCTTCATTGACTGTTACTCGGATAATATCACCCGGAGAAAGTGAAGAGGAGATAATCAATTCAGAAAGTTGATCTTCTAAATAGGTTTGTATAGCACGCTTCAAAGGACGAGCTCCAAATTGCACATCATATCCTTTGGAAGCAATAAATTCTTTAGATGCATCATCAAGCTGAAGAGAATACCCGATAGTCTCAATCCTCTCATACAAAGCTTTCAGCTCAATATCAACAATCTTGATTATAGCTTCTAAAGAGAGTTGATCAAACGTTATAACTTCATCTACACGATTTAAAAATTCAGGTGCGAATGATTTATTTAAAGCTTTTTGTATGACACTTCGTGAAAACTCTTTATTGTCCATACGACTATTTGTAGCAAAGCCAACACCTCTACCAAAATCTTTCAACTGGCGAGTGCCTATATTAGAGGTCATGATGATGACAGTGTTCTTAAAATCGACTATTTTGCCATAACTGTCAGTTAATCGACCTTCATCCATTACTTGCAGCAAAAGATTGAATACGTCGGGGTGTGCTTTTTCTATTTCATCAAGCAAAATAATGGAGTAGGGTTTGCGCCGTACCTTCTCGGTAAGTTGCCCACCTTCTTCGTAGCCCACATATCCAGGAGGAGCTCCTACAAGTCGAGATACAGTAAACTTCTCCATAAACTCACTCATATCAATCCGAATAAGTGAATCCACAGATCCGAACATATATTTAGCCAATTCCTTCGCTAAATGAGTCTTACCTACACCGGTAGGCCCTAAAAACATGAATGTTCCAATGGGTTTACTCGGATCTTTCAAGCCGACACGACTCCGTAAAATCGCCTTAACCAATTTCTCGATAGCAGAGTCTTGTGCTATTACCTTTGACTGCAAATCTTCTTTCATATGCGCAAGTTTAGCACCTTCGGCTTGTGCCATACGTTGCACCGGAATGCCGGACATCATCGAAACCACATTGGCAATGTCTTCCTCACCAACCGTCTGTCTATTGTCTTTTAAGGTAGCTTCCCAATCAGTTTTCATCTGATCTAAATGCTCGGAAAGTTCTTTCTCTTTATCCCGATAACTGGCAGCAAGTTCATAATTCTGAAGTTTAACAGCTTCGTTTTTTTGAGCTGTTGTTGTTTCAATTAATTTTTCTTGTTCTTCAATTTCCTTTGGAACATTTATATTTGTTAAATGAATTCTAGAACCCGATTCATCGAGTGCATCAATTGCTTTATCAGGGAAATTGCGATCACTAATATAGCGATCTGTTAACTTCACACAAGCTTCAAGAGCTGCTTCCGTATAACTTACGTTATGATGATCCTCATATTTATCTTTAATATTCTTCAATATTTGCAATGTTTCTTCAGCAGTAGTTGGTTCTACAATCACTTTCTGGAATCGACGTTCCAAGGCGCCGTCCTTTTCAATATTTTTTCTATACTCATCAAGGGTAGTGGCGCCAATACATTGTATTTCTCCACGAGCTAATGCAGGTTTCAGCATATTAGCGGCATCCATAGATCCAGCAGCAGATCCGGCACCTACAATGGTATGAATCTCGTCAATGAACACAATTACATTCGGGTTTCGATGCAATTCGTTTAAAATAGAACGAATCCTTTCTTCAAACTGTCCACGATATTTTGTTCCCGCTACGACAGAAGTCATATCTAACGCTACAACACGTTTATCAAACAAAATACGAGAAACTTTTTTCTGAACGATTCTAAGAGCCAATCCTTCTACAATAGCCGATTTACCAACGCCGGGTTCACCTATTAATATAGGATTGTTCTTTTTACGACGACTTAAGATTTGAGCCAAACGCTCAATTTCTCGTTCACGACCAACGACAGGATCTAATTTTCCTTCTTCGGCCGCTTTCGTCATATCAGTTCCAAAATTGTCGAGCACAGGAGTATCATTAGCCGGCTTTTTTGTTGCTTGCGCTTGCTGCTGGCGTTCTTGTTGTGGGTTCTTATTTCCGGCAGAACGAGGTTCATCTACTTCATCATCATCTTCATCATCATCTTCAGTAAAGCCAAGGCCTGCATTAATATCAGGCTGCAAAGACAGTTGTTCGAAGAACTTCTTATAGTCAACATCATTCTCTTCAAGCACCGTAGCAGCCAAATTATGCTTATCCTTCAAAATAGCTAATAGTAAATGCTCCGTATCAGCTACATTACTTTTCAGTAAGCGTGCCTCGAGAATTCCCATTTTCAATATCCTTGAAGCATCGTTAGACAAAGGCACTTCAGCATCAGGCAACAACATTTCATCCTGATATAGCTTTAACATACCCTCAATACGCTTCTTTAGTCCAGTGAGATCAATTTTTAATCCGGAAAGTATTTCAATGGCTTTTCCCTCACCGTCTCGAATTAATCCCAATAAAAAATGTTCAGGTCCTATATAGCCATTTTTGAGGCGATTGGCTTCTTCTTTGCTATATATGATGATCTCAGAAACTTTCTGTGAGAATTGATTATTCATAATTGCATTTCCTTTCTATAAGAGGTTAGTGTATACAAGAATGGCAAATATAAGCAATAATTGTATGTATGCATAAAATTAGCCACTTTTAATGTATCAACAAATCTCATGCCATTTTTGATTGCTCAACACAATAAAACTACATAATTTTAGATATAAATATCATCATATCAATTTTCCATTTCTCATTATTGACAAAAGGCGCTTTCTAAATACAACTTCCGACTTCAGCGTATTGAATGTCCGACTTCGGCGTGTTGAAAACGTACATTCAACACGCTGAAGTCGGACATTCAACGAACCCTCCTCACAAGGCTTGTGAAGGTGTTTCTTCAAAATTGACAAAACAAGCATATTTTAAAGACATAAAAAGCTCTAATAACAGCAATAAGAAGAATGGCTTTTTTCATTAAAACTAATTCTGAGAAGAAATGTTCGACTAGAGTTGGCACTGCTACAAGATTTTTCATAAAATACTTTTGTATATCGTGAAAAAGTAGTACTTTAGCGTGGTTTTTCATAAACCATGTAATGTATAATTAATAATCTTTTTAAATGCTTGAACAAGACAGAATTATAAAGATTAACATTGAGGAAGAAATGAAGTCATCGTACATAGACTATTCTATGTCGGTTATTGTTTCTCGTGCTCTTCCTGATGTTAGAGATGGATTTAAGCCCGTTCATCGTAGAATTCTTTACGGTATGATGGAACTGGGAAACACGTCGGATAAACCTTATAAGAAATCAGCTAGAATCGTAGGTGAAGTGCTAGGTAAATATCACCCCCATGGTGACTCCTCTGTATACCTAGCTATGGTCAGAATGGCCCAAGAATGGGCTATGCGCTACCCATTGGTAGACGGACAAGGAAACTTCGGTTCTGTAGACGGCGACAGTCCTGCTGCTATGCGTTACACCGAGGCCCGCTTAAACAAATTGGGAGAAGAGATGATGCAGGATCTTTATAAAGAAACTGTAGATTTTGATCCAAACTTTGATAATACGCTTGTAGAACCCAAAGTGATGCCAACCCGCATACCGAATTTATTAGTAAACGGCGCATCTGGTATTGCCGTAGGTATGGCAACAAATATGCCACCTCACAACCTTTCCGAAGCTATTGATGCTTGTATCGCCTATTTGGAAAATAAAGAGGTTACGGTAGAAGAACTTATGAATTACGTAAAAGCCCCCGATTTTCCTACCGGAGGTTATATATATGGTATGAGCGGAGTTCGCGAATCATATCTTACCGGGCGTGGACGCGTGGTAATGCGGGCAAAAGCTGAAATAGAATCCGGACAAACGCATGACAAAATTGTAGTTACCGAGATTCCATATAACGTTAATAAAGCAGAGCTGATAAAAGCAATAGCCGATCTTGTTAACGATAAGAAAATTGAAGGCATATCAAATGCGAATGACGAGTCGGACCGTGATGGTATGCGCATTGTTATTGACATAAAGCGTGATGCTAATGCAAGTGTAGTATTGAATAAGCTTTACAAGATGACTGCATTGCAGACTTCTTTTGGCGTAAACAATGTTGCATTGGTTAATGGCCGTCCTAAAATGCTCAATTTGCGTGACTTAGTGCTCAACTTTGTAGAGCATAGACACGATGTAATTATTCGCCGTACTCAGTTCGATTTGAGAAAAGCACAAGAAAGAGCTCATATTCTAGAAGGCTTAATTATTGCCTCTGACAACATTGACGAAGTAATTCGAATTATTCGTGCAGCCAAAACACCTAATGAAGCAATAGCAGGATTAATATCTCGTTTTGCATTAAGCGACATTCAAGCCCGCGCAATCGTTGAAATGCGCCTTCGCCAGCTTACCGGACTGATGCAAGATCAACTGCACTCTGAATATGAAGAGGTGATGAAACAAATAGCTTATTTTGAAGGAATTCTTTCTGACGATGAACTTTGCCGCAAAGTGATTAAAGATGAATTGCTAGAAGTCAGAGCTAAATATGGTGATGCTCGTCGTTCAGAAATAGTTTATTCATCCGAAGAATTCAATCCGGAAGACTTCTATTCCGACGACGAAATGATTATAACTATTTCTCACATGGGATATATCAAACGTACACCACTTACAGAATTCCGTTCGCAGAATAGGGGTGGGGTAGGTTCCAAAGGCAGTGAAACAAGAGACGAAGACTTTGTAGAGCACATATATCCGGCCACCATGCACAATACCATGATGTTCTTCACTCAAAAAGGAAAATGTTATTGGCTTAAAGTGTATGAAATTCCTGAAGGATCTAAGAATTCGAAAGGTAGAGCAATCCAAAATCTTCTAAACATTGATTCGGATGATGCTGTTACTGCTTATCTTCGCGTGAAAGATCTATCTGATGAAGCATATATAAATAGTCATTATGTATTGTTCTGCACTAAAAATGGCGTTATCAAAAAAACATTGTTGGAACAATATTCCAGACCTCGTCAAAATGGAGTAAACGCCATCACTATTCGTGAAGACGATCGGGTAATAGAGGTACGTATGACCAATGGTGAAAATGAAATAATTATCGCCAACAAAAATGGCCGTGCCATCCGTTTCAACGAAAATGCAGTTCGCGTAATGGGTCGTACAGCTACCGGAGTTCGTGGTATGACTCTCGACGAAGATGCTGAAGACGAAATAGTAGGAATGGTTTGCATCAAAGATGCTGAAACAGAATCTGTAATGGTCGTTTCCGAACAAGGATACGGTAAACGCTCTGAGATCGAAGATTATCGAAAGACCAATCGTGGAGGTAAGGGTGTTAAAACCATGAACATCACCGATAAAACAGGAAAATTGGTAACAATTAAATCTGTAACCGATGATAGCGATTTGATGATTATCAATAAATCGGGCATTACAATTCGCCTTAAAGTAGGAGACGTTAGAGTTATGGGACGTGCTACTCAAGGTGTTCGATTAATCAATTTGGAAAAACGTAATGACCAAATTGGTTCAGTATGTAAAGTTACTTCTGAGAGTTTGGAAGAGATAGCACTTATAGATGAAGACGAAAACCTTCCGGGTGATACCTCCAACAAAGATGTTCCTTCAATAGATGAAGAATAAGAATAGACATAATATTAATAATTAATCAACAACAATCATGAAAAGAGTATTATTTTCTATGGTTTTATTGTTTGTGGCTAGCATCTCTTTTGCTCAAGAAAAGAACGTAAAGGAGGCGAAAAGAATAGCTAATGAAGTAAAACCAGACTTTACAAAGGCTGAACAACTTATAAAAGAAGCTTTGGTTAATCCTGAAACGAAAGAAAATCCTGAGACATGGGATGCCGCTGGTTTTATTCAGAAAAGAATAAATGAGAAAGAAATGGAAAATGCATATCTAAAGAAGCCTTACGATACTCTTAAGGTGTACAATAGTGTTTTAGATATGTATAAGTATTATCTTAAGTGCGACCAATTGTCTGAAATACCAAACGAGAAAGGTAAGGTGAAAAACAAATTCAGAAAAGCAAACTCTGCAGTTATGCTGACTGAACGTCCAAATCTAATTAATGGTGGTATTCAATATTTCAATCTGGATAAGAACAAAGAAGCTCTGGCTTTTTTCTCTACTTATGTAGATGTTGCAGCACACCCAATGTTTGAGAAAGAAAACTTTGTGCAGAAAGATACTATTTTGCCTCAGGTAGCATACTATGCGACTTTAGCAGCTGCTAAACTGGAAGATTATCCTACCGTACTGAAATATGGTCCTTATGCTCAGAATGACAAAGAAGTAGGCAAATATGCTATGGAATTTATGGCTACTGCATACAAAGCACAAGGTGATACAGTAAAATGGGTCTCTACATTGAAAGAAGGCGTACAGAAATTCCCAAACCATTCATTCTTTTTTGGGCATCTTATTGATTACTATAGCAATGCAAATAAATATAGTGATGCAATGTTGTTTGCTGATGAAATGTTAGCTAAAGATCCAAATAATACTTTTTACCTTTATGTAAAAGCGTATTTGTATCATAACATGAAAGAGTATGAGAAAGCGATCGAATTTTATAAGAAAACCATCGCTATTGATCCGAAATATGCAGAAGCTTATTCTAACTTAGGCTTAATTTATTGTTTGCAGGCTCAAGATTATGCTGCTAAGACTACAGCAGATGTCAATGATCCTAAATACAAAAAAGAACAATCTATTATAAAGAAATTCTATGAAGATGCAAAACCTTATTATGAAAAGGCTAGAGAACTAAAGCCAGATCAAAAAGATTTGTGGATACAGGGACTGTATAGAATATATTATAATCTAAATCTTGGTACGCAATTTGAAGAAATTGATAAATTGATGAATAATTAATTTGTCACCAGGAGTATATAAAAAAGGATACCAAATTTATTTTGGTATCCTTTTTTGTTTTCTTACTTGCTGTAGAAGAAAAGATGCAGAAACATTTGTCAAGGGTCGGGAATAAATGTAATTCCTTTTATTATTAAACATAATATTAATTATAAAACAAAAAAGCCAGCTTTAAAGATAACCATAAATTCTCATATTTCCAAGACTTACAAGCTTTTACCAACTTCTCATAGATAGAAACAAAAAATCCCGAAAAAACTATCTCAATAGCTTTTTCGGGACTTGGACGTATTTTTTCAAGAACGTGCTAACACTTTATATTTAATTCATTAAGAACTTTACGAATCGCTTCAAAAGTAGTGATTCTTGTGGGAACCAACGGTAGGCGTAGCTTATTCTCAATCATTCCCATGGCATTCAACATTGACTTAACTCCCGCAGGATTACCATCCACAAATAACAAACTAAATAATTCGGTAAATCGGTGGTGAATAGTTAAAGCATTTGCAAAGTCTCCTTGTAAAGCTAAACGCGTCATCCGACTAAATTCGCGCGGAAAGGCATTTCCAATAACTGAAATGACTCCAACAGCCCCAAGAGTAATTAATGGGAAGGTAATTCCATCATCTCCAGAAATAACATCAAAATTAGCTGGTTTATTTTTTATGATATCATCCATCTGAGTAATGTCACCCGAGGCTTCTTTAATTGCTACTACATTTTTTAAGTCACGAGCTATGCGCAAAGTAGTCTGTGCTGTCATATTAACTCCCGTTCGTCCCGGAACGTTGTAGAGCACTATAGGCAGTTCTGTGGCTTCAGATATTGCTTTATAATGTTGATAGATACCTTCCTGAGACGGCTTATTATAATATGGCACTACAGACAAAATAGCATCTACTCCGGTGTAGTCATCATTTTTTAAGCTCTCAGCAATGGCTCTTGTGTTATTGCCACCAACTCCAAGTAGTATAGGGATTCTTTTATTAACACGTTCAATTACTACCTTTTTTATTTTTTTCTTTTCCTCTTCAGTCAATGTTGGAGTTTCGGCTGTAGTTCCCAGCACACATAGAAAATCAGCATTATTTTGGAGTAAGTAATCCACCAATCGTAATAATGCATCATAGTCAACGCTTTCATCTTCTTTGAAAGGAGTAATCAGTGCTACCCCCATTCCTTTCAATTTAGTCTGTATCATGGATATTATAATGATCTCTAAGTAATATGGTCGCAAAAGTACGAATATTTTCTCTTTCACCTAGTTTAATGGTGCATAAAATCAGCTTAAAACACAAAAATGTTACGAGATGAGTGACAGAAATTCCTCCTCGTTTACTATTTTAACACCCAATTTAGCGGCTTTCTCTAATTTTGCCGGCCCCATATTCTCGCCTGCAAGAATAAAACTGGTTTTTGAAGAAATACTGCCTACATTCTTTCCACCATTTTTTTCAATAATGTCTTTGTATTCATCTCTGGAATGATGAGTAAAAACGCCACTTATGACAATTGATTGCCCCAATAGTTTATCAGTGGTGTCATGAGTTTCTTCTTCGGAACGATAGAGACGTAAGCCACTGCATTTCAATCTTTCCACTAAGTTCCTGTTGGCCTCATTTGCAAAGTATGAAAGAATGCTTTGAGCTATTTTTTCACCTATTTCATCGATAGTTTTCAACGTTTCGAGATCGGCTTCCTTCAATTCATCAATAGTATTAAAGGCACGGGCTATCTTCTTTGCAACCGTTTCACCTACAAAGCGAATGCCCAAGGCAAAAAGTACGCGTTCAAAAGGCACTTGCTTGCTTTGCTCAATACCATTAATAATATTTTCGGCTGATTTATCTCCCATACGATCGAGTTCTTTGATGTCTTTCACATGCAGTTCGTACAAGTCAGCTGTATTTTTTATAAGGCCTAATTTAAAGAACAGATCAACTGTTTCAGGTCCCAAGCCATCAATGTTCATCGCTTTCCTACTAATGAAATGCTCTATTTTCCCTTTAATCTGCGGTGGGCAAGCAGTTTCGTTAGGGCAATAATGGGCAGCTTCACCTTCAATACGAATTAGCTTACTACCACATTCCGGACAATTTGTGATAAATTTCACCTTTTCGCCGATCATGAAACGGGCAGAGATATCTACTCCGGTGATTTTCGGAATAATTTCTCCTCCTTTTTCCACATAAACCATATCTCCGATATGTAAATCCAGTCCTTCGATGATGTCTGCGTTGTGCAGGGAAGCACGTTTAACGACTGTTCCTGATAACTGAACAGGGTCCAGATTGGCTACGGGAGTAATAGCTCCTGTTCGCCCAACTTGAAAAGTAACCATGTTGAGCCGTGTCAAAGCTTGTTCAGCCTGAAACTTATAAGCAATGGCCCAACGAGGCGATTTTGCAGTAAAACCAAGGTTTTTCTGTTGTTTTAGGCTGTTGACTTTGAGTACGATGCCGTCTGTGGCCACAGGGAGGTTTTTTCGTTCTTGATTCCAATAGTTGATGAAGTTAAATACCTCCTGAAGTGTTTGGCACTTGCACATCAAGGGCGATATTTTGAAGCCCCACCTCTGAACTTCCTGCAGATTCTCATAATGTCCATCGCAAGGCAAATTCTCACCCAACAAATAGTAAAGGTAAGCATCGAGCTTTCTTGAAGCAACAATCGATGAATTTTGTAGCTTAAGTGTTCCGGAAGCAGCATTTCGTGGATTGGCAAAAAGAGGTTCTTCCCGTACTTCTCTCTCTCGATTCAATTCTTCGAAAACTTCCCAAGGCATTAATATTTCACCTCTAATTTCAAAAGATGGTGGATAAGTATCTCCATGCAATACCAGAGGAATGCTTCGTATGGTCTTTACATTGTCCGTTACGTCATCTCCTTTTTCTCCGTCACCACGAGTAACAGCACGAACCAATTTCCCATCTTCATAAGTTAGCGAAATAGACGTTCCATCGTATTTCATTTCACAGCAAATCTCAAAATCTTCATTCAGAGCTTTACGTACACGCTCATAGAAATCAGAAATCTCCCCTTCAGAATAGGTGTTGGCTAGCGAAAGCATGGGATATTTATGCGCTACCTGAGTGAAATTTTTATTCATATCACTTCCCACACGCATAGTAGGCGAATTATCGTCACTAAATTCCGGATATAACTGTTCTAAATCCTGAAGCTCACGCATGAGATCGTCAAATTCCTTATCAGTAATTTCAGGAGCGTTTAAAACGTAATAGTTATGATTATGCCTATGGAGTTGGGCACGCAATTCGTTTATTCTATCTTCCACTGTCATATTTCCAACATTGTTTCGGACAAAAATACGTGTTTATCTTTGAATATTTGTACTTTTGCGAGAAATTAAAAGAGATATGCGCATTGATATTATTACAGTTTTGCCGGAGATGATTGAAGGATTTTTTAATTGCTCGATCATGAAACGTGCTCAAAATAAGGGACTTGCTCAAATTCATATTCACAATCTACGTGATTACACAGAAGATAAATATCGTCGTGTGGATGATTATCCTTTTGGTGGTTTTGCCGGAATGGTAATGAAAATAGAGCCGATAGAACGTTGCATCAATGCATTGAAAGCGGAGCGGGCATACGATGAAGTGATATTTACCACCCCTGACGGAGAACAATTTGATCAGAAAATGGCTAATACTTTATCTTTGGCAGGCAATCTAATCATTCTTTGCGGGCATTTCAAAGGTATTGACTATCGCATTCGCGAGCACTTTATAACCAAAGAAATCAGTATTGGAGATTACGTATTGACAGGAGGTGAACTTGCTGCGGCTGTAATGGCAGATGCGATAGTACGAATCATTCCGGGAGTTATTTCTGATGAGCAATCAGCACTTTCAGATTCTTTTCAAGATAATCTGCTTGCGGCTCCTGTATATACGCGTCCGGCAGAATACAATGGATGGAAAGTTCCAGATATTCTTTTGTCCGGGCACGAAGCTAAGATAAAGGAGTGGGAATTAAAACAATCTTTTGAACGAACGAAGCGCCTTCGTCCTGATTTGCTAGAGGATTAAACTTTAAAGTCTTACGAGGTTGCTATACTTCATCATCGAAAGAAACAGGTTTAAGGGCGGACAAGTCTACGTTAATGGTTGATTCCCACAAAATCATTTTTATTGCAGCGCCCCTAAATATAGAGCATATACAAGTACCTGCCAAATATAAAATTATTTTATATTATTGTATTGTGCTAATAGTATACAAAAAATAATATTGCTATTTTTATTTTCAGTATTTACAATACATTTTACTCTAAATCCATGTATATGATAAAGGCACCATTTCTAAAAAATGATGCCTTTATCATTAGCTTATATAAATAGCATATTATTATAAAAATATACGCGAATGAGTGTACCGTAATTATATTTACACCTCAAGTGCACCTATAATATCTCTAACAGACTTGATTTCATGTCTTTCGAGATAGTCATTAATACCTTCTTCTACTTGAATAGTAATAGTCGGATCTATAAAATTTGCAGTACCTATTTGTATAGCAGAGGCCCCTGCTAGCATAAACTCTACTGCATCTTTCCAATCCATTATCCCCCCCATTCCAATGACTGGTATTTTTACTGCATTAGCAACCTGCCAAACCATACGGAGTGCGATGGGCTTCACTGCTGGTCCCGATAAACCACCAGTAATCGTGGAAAGCAAAGGACGTTTGCGTTCTGCATCAATGGCCATCCCTAGCAAAGTATTGATTAATGATACACTGTCTGCGCCACTATCTTCAGCTGAACGGGCTATTTCGCTAATATCAGTCACATTTGGAGATAGTTTCACGATAAGTGTCTTTTTGTAAGCCTCTCGCACAGCTTTAACAACACTACATGCTCCCGTTGTAGTCACTCCAAAAGCCATGCCACCTTCCTTCACATTGGGGCATGAGATATTTAATTCAATAGCAGAAATATTGTCAAGTTCATTAATGATCTCGGCGGTTTTCACATAGTCATCAATGGCAGATCCCGACACATTTACAATTATATTTGTATCGAGACTTTTAATGCGGGGATATATATGCTCAGCGAAGTATTTTGCTCCTTTGTTTTGCAATCCAACAGCGTTCAGCATGCCTGAAGGGGTTTCTGCCATACGCGGATAAGGGTTCCCTTCACGCTTGTGAAGAGTAGTACCTTTCACAATAATACCACCTATTCGCTCTATATTTATAAAATCTTCAAATTCTTCGCCATAGCCAAATGTACCCGACGCAGTCATTACCGGGTTTTTCATCTTTAGTTCACCGATATTTACACTTAAATCTGCCATAATAGTTTATTTATATTAAATATAGGACCTTCTGTGCATACACACAAGTGTCCCTCAGTGGTGTTCTCAACACAACAAAGACATGCTCCTATTCCGCACGCCATAGTATTCTCTAACGAAACTTCGCAAGCAATATTTCTTTCTTTAGCATATCTGGCTACGGCCATCATCATCAGTTTAGGACCACAAGTATAAATCTGATCAAATTGTACCTTATTTAGAATCGAATGCTGGGTGACGTATCCTTTCTCACCATGACTTCCATCTTCAGTAGTAGTATGAACATCGCCATACAGAGCAAATTCATTGAGCTGGAGCAAATCATTTTTGCTTCTGGATCCTAATAAGAAAGTTGGGATACAGCCATTTCTAGCTAATTGTTCACCCAAATACAACATAGGTGCAGTACCGACACCTCCGCCAACCAAGAGAAGCTTCTTTGAGGGCGTTTGCGGCATCGTAAAGCTGTTACCTAAAGGAAATATAACATTCACTTTATTACCAGGAATAACTTCTGCAAGATGTTTTGTTCCATCGCCTACAATTTGTATCAAGAACCATACTTCATTACGTTCTTTATCCACGAAATTAATAGAAATAGGACGGCGTAAGAATGTTTTCTGCGAACCGTCAACCAATAACTCGGCAAATTGGCCTGGAAGCATGTCTGGCAGTGTAGATGAAGCCGTCATCTTAAGCAACACGTAGTTTGTATTCAATCTCGCATTCTCGGTGACAATCAAGTCTAAAATAAATTTTTTCATGTGGGTTATAGAAGAGGGTATATTCGTATTCAATTGACAAAGATACATGAAAATGTGAAAAGTCTAAGACTTACCGATTATTTTTCACCTTTGAAAGTCTCATACGTATTATCATCAAAGAAAATTCTTATTTCAGTAATTTTCCTGGAAGGTTTTTCTATATACCTAATCTCCTGTTTTACAGGCTCTTTAGGTATATTATCAGACGATTTTAGAGCGATTTCCTTGCGATATACTGAATCATCTGTCCGTTTGGGCGGATTTAATAGATTCTCGTCAAATAAGGAAGGCAGATAATCAGGTGCTGAAGAGCTTTTTTCAGTAAGATTGCCTGTACCATACAAAAGCCACTCCAGATTTATATAAGTGTATCTTTGGTGAACTTTCATTATTACATCTAAGCTTGGATTATTTCGCCCGTTCAAAATGTGAGAGAGAGTAGATTGTTGGATACCAATGCTTTCTGCAAAAGCTCCTGATGCCATGTTCTCTCTTTCCATAATCAATTTGATTCTATCTTTAATATCCATCTTCAAGTAATTACAAATATACTATTTATCGATTAATTCACAATTCTACTTAATAAGCAGTTCGAATACAAAAGTAATTTAATAAAAATACAAATACAAATTTAAATCAAGTATATTTGTGATATCACAAATATATACTAAAAGTTCTTGGCTTTACTTATATATATTACAATCGCTAATTTTCATTTTTAAGAATATAACTTTCACTTTATATTTTAATATTAACTATCTAATAATAAGGCAATTAAAGCATATTGTTACTTTAAAAAATAAGTTTATTACAAATGTTCTTCAATTAATCGATCATTATTGCATATAAACTTTATAAAATAGTCATAATCAGTTGATAATTAATAAATTATATGATCACATCTAAAATGTTAATCCTATTATTATTGCATTCATATATATATGTATATCCATGTTTATATCGGAGTTATTTTTGTAAAACAGTGTATTATATTCCAATTGTCATTATTACACAGATGTAAATCCATATAGGTTTAGTCATTTATTATACACTTGTGATACAGACTAGTTGCCTGGGAAACAAAAGTGAATCGTCAAAACAATAATACTAAATTCTATTCTGATTTTACAAACATGAATTCGTTTATAATTTTGATTTTGATTTTCATTCTACTAAGTTATATTGACAGAAGCATCTTCTAATTAGATTTCTTTACTATATTTTCAACCAAATGGACGATAAATATTTAATAATGAATTCTGAGAGGCCTTATTTTACCCTAAATCACATATTATCAATGATTTAACTCTCTTTTTCTCATCCAATATTTGTCTTAATCTAGATTACCTTTAAGCCTTTTTAGTCTAAATTGATAAAATGATAGATGTTGGAAGATTACAAGGCATAATGAGGAACGTGTGAGAGAGATTCAATTTGTTTTTTTATGAATTAAGGTTAAAGTCCGTTTATAAATGGGTAATAATGAGTGATCCGGTATTATATACGAAAAACGTGCACAATTCATAAATAGAATGAATGTGCACATTCTCCAAAAGATTTATTTGATTCTTGGAGCTCAGCGATTCACTCCATCGAGATTGCCTATTCTCTCTCTCGGTTCACAATAAAAAAAATCTTAAAGGCTAGATCATTGTTAAAAAAAGGTAGAGTCTAGAAACTAACTAATTGAGATTTTCTTCAATAAAATGATAGCAGCAATAAAATGGTTTCAATGCAAAATATTGAAAACAAGTTCGCGAAGAATATCCCCATCGTTCATTGAAGCACTATCTATTCCTTTACTTTTCGCATCAGCGTATCTAATATCTCCAATGATTTGCATCGTTTTTACTCCATTATATTTACGCATCGCAGCAGCATAGTCACGAGCTTGCCAAGGAGTTTTTAATCCTAACATTGCGGCAATCCCTTGCTCTGATTTATCTGGAGCATAATAAGCTAGCATCAAATTAGAGAAGAAATTAAAGAGAAGAGGCAATGTCATTTGAATAGGATTAGCCTTAGGATTTTCTTCGAAAAATTTGATAATCTTATTAGCTTTAAGTACGTCCTTTTCAATTAAAGCACTGCGTAGTTCAAAGTTATTATAGTCTTTACTTATACCAATGTTCTTCTCTACTTGCTCAGGCGTTATACGCATTTGTCCCTTAGGCAATGTGATGATCAGTTTTTCAAGTTCACCAGTTAGTCGACTCAGGTCAGTTCCGATAAAGTCCGCTAACATTTGCCCTGCCTTGGGCTCGACATCCACTCCTTTACGTTTTAGATAAGAGGATATAAAAGCTGGAAGGGCAGTCTCTTTAATTCGTTTAGATTCAAAAAGTAGACCTTTTTTTTCTATTTCAGCGGCTATTTTTTTTCTTCTGTCAAGCGTTCCGTGTTTATGGCACATTACTAATATAGTAGAGTTCAGAGGCTTTTGAAGATAAAAAGTGAGTCCTTCAATGTTTCTTATAGCTTGTGATTCTTTCACGATAACCACTTGATATTCGGACATCATTGGATATCTTTTAGCAGCATTTATTACCGTAGAGATATCAACATCAGCTCCATAAACTACCGTTGAGTTGAACTCCTTTTCTGTTTCAGTTAAAACATTAGCAGCAATATAGTCAGCTATCAAGTCGATATAATAGGATTCCTCGCCCATCAAATAGTAGATGGGGCGATATTGTTTAGCTTTTAATTCTTTGAGAATATCATCACAAGTTAATTCTTGTTTGGCCATATTACATAGAAGTGTTATTACCAGTCAAATTTCAGATGTTTTACAGTTTTCTTTGCTTCAATAATCATTCGTAAAGATGCTATACCAATCTGAACATGTTCTTTTACGTAATTTTGAGTCACAATATTGTCACTTTTATCCGTCTTTACTCCTTCCGGAATCATTGGTTGGTCGGATACAAGTAGCAAAGCTCCTGTAGGTATATGATTGGCAAAGCCAACACTAAACACCGTCGCCGTTTCCATATCAACTGCCATGGCACGTGTTTTTTGTAGATAGCTCTTAAATTCATCATCATGTTCCCATATACGGCGATTGGTGGTATATACGGTTCCCGTCCAGTAATCTCGCGCATGATCGCGAATGGCTGAAGAGACAGCACGTTGCAACATAAATGCCGGTAGCGATGGAACTTCAGGGGGGAAATAATCATTTGAGGTTCCTTCACCTCTAATAGCAGCAATAGGAAGTATTAAATCTCCAATCTTATTTTTCTTGTCTATTCCACCACACTTACCTAAAAATAAGCAAGCCTTAGGAGTAATAGCGCCTAGAAGATCCATAATAATTGCAGCGTTAGGACTGCCCATACCGAAGTTAATAATCGTAATTCCTTCAGCAGAAGCCGATATCATATTAGCATCTGTTCCTAAGATAGGGACATTAAATTCTTGCGCAAATATTTCTACATACTTGTTGAAGTTGGTCAATAATATATATTCTCCAAAATCTTCGAGATTGCGTTTAGTGTAGCGAGGTAGCCAGTTAGCCACAATTTCTTGCTTCGTTTTCATAATAATTCATTAAATTTGTATTTCCAATAACTAAGGAATCAATATTTAACGTACAAAAGTAGTAAATGTTATCGTTAAACCTGCCTACGTTTGAGACAAAAATAGCTTTGCGTAACGAAAAAAGTGTCATTTTCGATATAATTCGCAAACGATATGTAGCATTAACCCCTGAAGAATGGGTAAGGCAACATTTTGTTCATTTCCTTATAGCCCATAAAGGTTACCCAATAGCGCTTATGGGCAATGAAATTTTGCTGAATCTCAATGGCACAAAGAAAAGATGTGATACTGTACTTTATAGGAAGGACTTAACGGCGCAAATGATCATAGAGTACAAAGCACCTCACATAAAAATTACCCAAGCCGTTTTTGATCAAATCACCCGTTATAACATGGTATTAAAAGTCGATTACCTAGTGGTGAGCAATGGTATGCAACATTACTGTTGCCGAATGAATTACAATGACCAGAGCTATACATTTCTTGAAGACATTCCTGACTACATCGCACTATAGCTGATATAATCATTATTACAGATATAGATCTCACAGAATATAATATAAATGAGCCTTTTTGAGAGAGTATACAAATCTCTCAAAAGGCTCATTTATTTTTTTTATTTACCTAAAGAAAAAATTATTTTTTTCCAGTTTTTTCTACTTTTTCAACTTTTTGCTCTAATTCAATGCCAGCCAATTCAGGGTCAATCATCACCCTACCGCAATATTCGCAAACTATAATTTTCTTGCGAGAACGAATATCCAACTGTCTCTGAGGTGGAATTTTGTTGAAACAGCCACCACAAGCATCACGTTGTACATATACAATACCCAATCCATTACGTGAATTTTTGCGAATACGTTTAAATGATTGAAGCAAACGAGGTTCAATTGTCGTTTCCAGAACTTTAGCTTTATCTCTCAGCTTCTCTTCTTCTTGCTTTGTTTCTGAAACGATCTCATCCAATTCACTCTTCTTTTGGTCAAGGTCTTTCTTTCTTTCATCTAAGATAGCGATGCTTTTAGCTGCTTCTTCCGATTTTTCTTTTTCTTCAGTAACAAATTCTTTGATACGCTTTTCGCATAATTCAATTTCAAGAGTTTGAAATTCGATTTCTTTACTTAAAAAGTCATATTCACGATTGTTTCGTACATTATCTTGCTGAGATTTATACTTATCAACTGCAACTTTTGAAGTATCTATTTCAATTTTTTTAGCAGCAATAGATGCTTTCAGTTCATCAATTTCCGCTTTAATTTTATCGATGCGCGTACTCAAACCGGCAACTTCATCTTCAAGGTCTTGTACTTCCAAAGGAAGTTCTCCTCTTAATGTCTTAATTTTATCAATTTCAGACAACATTGTTTGTAGTTGAAACAATGCTTTTAGCTTTTGTTCAACTGTCAACTCTTTCGGTTCGTTTTTTGCTTCTTTAGCCATTTTACTTATAAATATTTTATGGGGTTTGTATTTACTTTACTAAATAGGAGTGTAAAATTAGGAAATAAATCCCGAATTATGGAATGAAAAATTTCTTTTGTATATTGTTCGCTTTCGTAATGACCGATCTCAGCAATCAGAATATCCGATTCACTGCCAAAATAATCATGGTATTTCATTTCTCCAGTAATAAAAACATCAGCATTGCAAGCAATTGCATTTTTTAGGAGAAAAGCTCCTGAGCCTCCGCAAAGAGCTACTTTCTGGATTTCGCGCCCAGATAATTTGTTATGCTTCAAACAGCCTACTTCAAATGTTTTCTTTATTCTCTTTAGAAAATTAAGTTCAGTTTCCGGATTATCCAACTCTCCCACTACACCTGCTCCAGATTGCTGCCAAATATTCATCAGCGGATAAAAATCATATACAGGCTCCTCATAAGGATGTGCAACAATCAAAGCTTTAGCTACTTCTTCTTTTTTGAAAACAGGCAAAATTGTTTCTATTCGCACTTCTCCTTCATGGTGCAGCTGCCCAATAGCGCCACAAAATGGCGTTGCCCCCTCTTTAGCACGAAAAGTTCCCTCGCCTTCAAGATTAAAGCTACACGAATCGTAATCACCTATGCAACCACATCCGGCAGAAAATAATGCCTCACGTACAGCATCTGCTTGAACAAATGGTACAAAAGTGACGAGTTTCAGCAGAGCATCTTCTTTTTCAGATAAGATACGTACATTTTTTAAGCCTATTTTTTCAGCTATTTTAAAGCTTACACCTCCCTGAACATTGTCCAAATTAGTATGAGCTGAATAGATCGCAATATCATTTTTTATAGCTTTCAGAATGCAACGCTCTATATAATCTTTACCAGTTATAGACTTATAGCCTTTAAAGATAAGTGGATGGTGAGATATTATGAGATTACACTCCAATGAGATTGCTTCATCGAGTACAGCTTCAGTAACGTCCAGACACAACAAAGCCCCTGTTGCTTCCGCATCTGTCAGTCCTATTTGCATGCCGGCATTATCATATCCGTCTTGCAATGGCAGAGGCGCGAACCGTTCAAGGGCGCTTACTATTTCTTTAATTTTCATTGTTAATAGAAAATTTGAGGCAAAGATAATAAATTATCAGTAATAATTCACTCTATTGCTGCCTTTTTACTACATTTGATCTAGTAAATATCTAGACCCTGATTGTCATGAAGAGATTACCTTTGTTCTTTATCTACTTGAGTTTCTTTTTCGCCTGCCAGCAAACGCCTAAAAGTGAGCATAATTTAGCTGACAAAATCGAAATAAAAGAAGAAGATGATACCATCAAAGCAACAGCTATTTTTTGGGTAGACAAAGTGCAGAGAAGGAGAAATGAACGATTACAAATTAAGACTATTAAAGCTAAGGTCTTTATTCACGAAAACGGCAAAGTAAACGTATTGTCGTTTATCAAAGAACAGCCGGAAGATGTGCAACGATATTTGAAGTATCGTTTAGATTTCTTCAAAGTAACCAAAATAATGATCGACAGTGGTTACATTAAGACTGGTGAACAGTACGTACAGTTGCGCTATATTCCTCAAAAAATGCACTTGTTTAATCCGTAATCTCTACTCGATTGCCATCTGGATCCAATACAACGCTTTCAAAGTATCCGTCTCCGGTAGTTCTTGGTTCTCCGGCAATGATGTACCCCCCTTTGCGTAGTCTTTCTGTGAGTTCTATCACCCCTTCTTTACTCCCCAACGAAAAAGCAAAATGCGTCAAACCAATGCAATCTTTATCTATATTTTGTGTTGTGACATCTTTTCTATACATAATTTCTAAAGCACTGGTATCTCTATCAAAGCTAATAAAATAAGATTCGAAGCCTTTAATAGGGTTGACGTATTTATTATTGCTTTTCCCTCCGAAATAGGTAATATAAAAATCTCTTAGTTTTTCCAGCTGTTGCGTCCAGATAGCTATATGGCTGATATGCATCTTTTATTTTTTAATAATACTATAATAGTGAAAATCCATGATAATTCCATTCTTTATCAAAGCACTTTTCAATACGGCTTCTTTTTCAAATCCGGCTTTCTCGAGTACTCTCATAGAAGCAACATTAGAGCTAAATACCATTGCAAAAACTTTATTGAAAGAAAGTTTTTCAAAAGTGTATTTCACAAGTCGTTTCACGGCTTCGCTCATTATGCCATTCCCCCAATACTCCTCTCCTAGCCAATAACCTAATTCAGCTGAGATCCTTTCAACATCGCTCCCCGGAGTGAGTCCAATCCCTCCTACAGCTCTTCCGTCAATATCAATGGCAAATTCTACTTGCGGACCAACCTTCTCGGTTACCATTAAAATATATTCGTGAGCATCCTTTTCCGTATAAGGGTTAGGCAAAAGATCTCGCACATTGTTCCATATTCTAATATTGTCAATATGCCTGACCAGAGAAGGAACATCATCCAGGGTCCATGCTCTTAATTTAAACTCCATATCGCAGAAATCAGATAATATAATACATTTGCAAAAATAAATAAAATAGAAAAGAACACGTCATAATTCGTCATTATTATCCAAAAGATTTAGATCAAGTTATACAAATATATCTATATTTGCACGCATAATATAGATAGTAATAACCTTTTTATTAAATAAGAGAATGGGAATAATGGTTGGACTTCCAGGACCGGGAGGTTCCGGAACAGATTTACAATTGAATTTTGGGTTAAGACTTAACGAACAAATAGAAATGAGGGCTCCTCACCTTCCTGCTGAATGGTATCCACAGAGCGGCATTCAACTCACCTGGCCGCATGCCGAAACCGATTGGGCTTATATGCTCGATGAAGTGCAAGAATGCTTTATCAATATTGCCTGCGAGATTGCCAAACGAGAAAAGCTACTCATTGTTGCGCCTGAACCGGAAGAGGTAAAAAGCCAGTTGTCAGGCACGGTTAATATGGATAATGTAATCTTCCTGCAGAGTGAAACGAATGATACCTGGGCGAGAGACCATGGAGCTGTCACCATGATAGACGGCAACTCTCCTGCTCTATTCGACTTTACTTTTAACGGCTGGGGATTGAAATTTGCTTCCGATCAGGATAATCTGATAACGCGCAGAGCTGTGAAAGCCGGTTTGCTAAGAGGACGTTATGAAAATCGTCTTAACTTTATCCTCGAAGGGGGCTCCATAGAGAGTGATGGCATGGGAACCGTACTGACGACTTCCGAATGCCTGCTTTCTCCCAATCGCAACGGACAAATGAATCAAGTGGAAATTGAAGAATATCTTCGATCTGTGTTTCATTTGCAACGAATACTTTGGCTTGATCATGGTTATCTGGCAGGTGATGATACTGACAGCCATATAGATACTCTTGCACGTTTTTGCTCTCCCGACACCATTGCTTATGTTCAATGTACTGACACTACCGATGTTCATTACGAAGCTTTGAAAAAGATGAAAGAGCAACTCGAAACATTCCGAACGCTAAGCGGAGAGCCTTACCGATTACTAGCTTTGCCGATGGCCGATAAGATAGAAGTTGATGGCGAACGATTACCGGCCACTTATGCGAACTTTCTTATCCTGAATGAGGCCATTCTTTATCCCACTTACGCACAGGCCGAAAATGACAAAAAAGCTATGGAGGTTTTACAAGCGGCCTTCCCTAAATATGAAATTGTGGGTGTAGATTGCCGAGCATTGATTAAGCAACATGGTTCACTGCATTGTGTCACCATGCAATATCCCATGGGAGTACTTTAAAAATCAACGTAGTAAACTAAAATAAATGACATGAAAAAGATAAAAATAGGATTAATTCAACAGTCTAATTCAGCTGATACTCGCACTAATGTGATAAATTTGGCGAAGAGTATTCAAGCTTGTGTTGCTCAGGGAGCTCAACTGATTGTACTACAGGAATTGCATAACTCGCTCTATTTTTGCCAAACGGAAGATACGAATCTATTCGATTTAGCGGAAACCATCCCAGGTCCTTCTACCATATTTTATGCTGAACTGGCTGCCGCAAATAAAGTGGTATTGGTTACTTCTCTGTTTGAAAAACGTGCACCGGGGTTATATCATAATACAGCTGTTGTATTCGATAGCGATGGCAGCATAGCCGGAAGGTATCGTAAAATGCATATTCCAGATGACCCGGCCTATTACGAGAAATTTTATTTTACCCCCGGAGACATTGGTTTTGAACCTATTCAAACTTCACTTGGTAAACTGGGAGTGTTGGTTTGCTGGGATCAATGGTATCCCGAAGCTGCCCGTCTGATGGCACTTAAAGGTGCTGAACTATTGATCTATCCCACTGCTATTGGTTGGGAAAGTACGGATGCTGAAGAAGAAAAGTCTCGCCAACTCAACGCTTGGATTATTTCGCAGAGAGCGCATGCTGTAGCCAATGGACTGCCTGTGATTTCAGTCAATCGTGTTGGGCATGAACCTGATCCTTCAGGGCAAACCAATGGCATTCAATTTTGGGGAAATAGTTTTGTAGCGGGTCCGCAAGGAGAATTTCTGGCACAAGCATCCAATGATACAAATGAAAATCTGATTGTAGAAGTAGATTTGGAACGTTCGGAAAGCGTCCGTCGTTGGTGGCCTTTCTTGCGAGACAGGCGCATTGATGAGTACGGTGGTCTAACTAAGCGCTTTCTGGATTCTTAAACTAGAATCCAGAAAAAAATCAGCACTCTTATGTGGCGTCTTAACCCCCAATGACATGAAAAAGACTAGGAAGGAAGCTAAGATACCGTAAAGGGTGCTGATTTATATATTTAATAAGCTCTGGCAAATATCACGCGGCAAACAGACGGCTTGCCAGTAACCATACATTTACCGGGAGTTTTATCTCCTTCGAGAGGGATGCAACGAATTGTTGCCTTCGTTTCTTCCTTGATTTTTTCTTCTGTTTCGGGGCTACCGTCCCAGTGCGCCAAGATGAAACCACCCTCCTCTATTTTTTCTTTGAATTCATCGTAACTTTCTACAGTGATTGTACGAGAGGTACGATAATCCAATGCTTTCTTATAAATATTGGCTTGAATTTCTTCCAATAGATTTTGAACGTACGCCTCTATTCCTTCGCAAGAAATTGTTTCTTTCTCAAGCGTATCTCGGCGCATTACCTCCATCGTATTATTTTCCAAGTCACGTCCACCCATTACTAAGCGTACAGGAACCCCTTTCAACTCATAATCGGCAAATTTGAATCCCGGACGTTTGTTGTCTGAGTTGTCATATTTCACTGATATTCCAAGTTTTTTCAGGCTACTAACAATGCCGGCTACCTTTTCATTTATCTGTGCCAACTGTTCTTCATTCTTATAAATAGGAACGATAACTACCTGAATAGGCGCCAAATGCGGAGGTAATACCAGCCCGTTATCATCAGAGTGAGCCATGATAAGTGCACCAATCAGGCGAGTAGATACTCCCCACGAAGTAGCCCAAACATACTCCATCTTATTTTCTTTGTTCACAAATTGAACGTCGAATGCCTTTGCGAAATTTTGTCCCAAGAAGTGAGACGTACCGCTTTGCAATGCCTTTCCATCTTGCATCATAGCCTCAATGGTATACGTATCTATTGCTCCTGCAAAACGTTCATTAGCCGATTTAACTCCCTTAACAACAGGTACAGCCATATATTGCTCAGCAAAATCACCATATATATTGAGCATACGTATTGCTTCCTCTTCCGCTTCCTCACGCGTGGCATGGGCTGTATGTCCCTCTTGCCACAAGAATTCAGAAGTACGAAGGAATAAACGAGTACGCATCTCCCATCGCATCACGTTTGCCCACTGATTACACAAGATAGGCAAGTCACGATAAGAATTAATCCAATTTTTATAAGTATTCCAGATGATCGTTTCCGAAGTTGGACGGATGATGAGTTCTTCCTCAAGCTTAGCAGCCGGGTCAACAATCACCTCTTTACCGTCGGCCGACATTTTTAGGCGATGATGCGTCACAACAGCACATTCTTTGGCAAAGCCTTCCACATGCTCTGCTTCGCGACTAAGAAATGACTTCGGAATCAATAGCGGAAAGTAAGCATTCACATGCCCTGTTTCTTTAAACATATCGTCCAGTTGACGTTGAATTTTTTCCCAGATAGCATATCCGTAAGGTTTAATCACCATACATCCACGCACGGCCGATTGTTCAGCCAAATCAGCTTTCACTACCAATTCATTGTACCACTGCGAATAATTCTCGCTGCGTTTGGTCAAATCTTTCAGTTCTTTTGCCATCTTAATTTGCTAATTATTATTTTATTCAAGGTTTCAAAGCATCCATTTACAATCAATGCAGTTTGATGTTATTTACCTCAAATTATTTCATTTTATCGGTACTTATCTTCTTTTTTCGAGTGCAAAAGTACTAAAAAAACGAAATCGATGCAACCAAAACGAGTTATTTTATAAATAGCAGATGAGCGTTATTTGTTCACAATCTCTTTCCCAAAGGGGGTGAGAGCCAAGCTTGCCAATTTGAAATGTTGCAGAGCAAAAGGAATGCCAATGACAGTGATGCACAAGAAAAGGCCGAATGCTAGATGAGAAAGGCTGATCCACAGTCCTCCCAGGCAAAGCCATAGGATATTCATCAACACACTAAGGCAACCGCCCGATTGGGGCGCCGTTCTTACCTCTTTTCCAAATGGGGAAAGTGCCAAAAAGGCAAGTTTCATTGTTTGCAAGCCGAAAGGAATACCAATGATGGTGATCATCATCAAAAGGCTGGAAATAACATACTCCACGCAGGTAACAATACCACCCAAAAGGAGCCACAAGATATTCATTAGTAGATTCATGTTCTGTAAATAAATCATTTATCAATAATCGCAGCTACTGTAGCATCACCGGTAACATTGACGGATGTGCGTAGCATATCTAAAGGTCTGTCCACTCCAAGGATTAGTGCTAATCCTTCGGCCGGAATGCCCACTGAAGAAAGCACCATGGTAAGTATTACATAACTTCCTCCGGGAATGGCCGGCGTTCCAATAGAAGATATAGTCGTTAACAGAACAATAGAAATCATTTCCACCCATCCCAGATGAATACCCATCACTTGAGCTATAAAAACTACAGCAATAGCTTGATAACAACTTGTTCCATCCATATTTACCGTAGCACCCACCGGCAAGACAAAAGAGATTATCTCTTTCGATATACCCAGTTCTTTCTCGGTTGTTTCCATATTAAGTGGCAGTGTAGCAGCACTAGAGCTAGTGGTGAAAGCCAGTAATTGCACCGGATACATGCCTTTCATAAACTTTCCGACTGATATCTTGGTAAAAAGGTGAACGAGTGAAGGATAAAATATGAAGATCAGAATAAGTAACCCCAATGCAACTGTCGCAGCATACATGGCCAATGCTGCGAAAATAGACAAGCTACCGGCATTCTCTACTACCATGGCAGCCATCAAAGCAAAAACTCCATAAGGAGCAAACCTGATGATATAGTCTACCATAGTTAATATTATGTCGTATAATGAGTCGAAGACTTTCAAAACAGGCGTTGTTTTCTCTTTTGGAAGGCTAATGGCAGCCACCCCAAAAAAGATTGCGAAGAAAATTACTTGTAGCATTCTGCCATTGTCACTCGCTGCACTGACCAAATTATCGGGAATAATATCATCAAGAAAAGAGAGAGGTCCTTGTTCGCGGGTTGATTGTGCCGCAGATGTTTTTTCCTCAACAATGCTGTGATAACTTTGCTTCATCTCGTTTGCCTTAGCAGTATCGACATAGCTTCCCGGGCGAATGACCAACACCAGAAACAAACCCAAAACAATAGCTGACACAGTAGTAGCTAAATAAAGCATTATAGCCTTCAACCCTATTTTTGAAAAGCGCCCAATATCTTCTAACCCTGTTACCCCTTTTACTAACGACACAAAAACGAGTGGCACAGCAACCAATTGCAGCATTTTGATAAATACCCTTCCCCAGGGTTTTATCCAAAACTGAATGAAAGCCTCACCACCAATGGATACCGCAATGATCCCAGCTATTACTCCCAAAACCATACCTAATAAAATACGTAGATACAATGGTATGGATATTCTTTTTCTATTTGATCCGTTCATAGATGTATTTTTATCTTTTGTCTACTTAAAAACACTTATTGCCAACAAATATAGTTGATTTTAAGTAAAAGACAAGAATAACGAGCGGGTATCTCATTCATAAACAGTATAACTCATGATTGCATCTATTTCAATTTGTTTCTTTAATTGATAATCTAAATAAGTTTTAGTTGTTTATAATAGTTAAAAATTAACCAAATAAGAATGCTTTGTTAATTATGTAATCACATAAACTAAACCTTGTTATAATTTCGTCTGAAAAGCATCTATTATTTGCTAGTATGCTTATAATATGTACTTTTACATAAGTTTTTTTTCATAGGATTAGATTTTAAGGTTAACAATAAATAAGCTGCTCGTGAGAGTAGCTTATTTTATTTATATGCCAAATAAACACATATATTCTGCTTGTATCGATCCTCTTTTGACAAAGAGCGGTTAAACTAACCCCACAAACAGATCACCTAACTTCTCATAAAAGCATTGTTAACTGGAGAAGTCGCTTTCTGTTCTTCGCTTCACGAGCGTAGTCCCTACACTCCACACGTGTAGTCTCTACGGTCCATGCATGTAGTCAGGGAAAACGCATTATAAAAATTGAATAAATGTAGTCTTCAAATATACAAAATATAATTGTATAATCCATTGATAATAAGTATATTATTCTTTGTTTGTCTTCTACTTATTTGTACCTTTATGTT
>Ga0316602_10000082_pt1 | contig 101310 bp, 106 predicted proteins | sample OWC_soil_day10_C_FD_203103 | JGI IMG/M metagenome (GOLD analysis project Ga0316602, IMG submission 203103) | Wetland soil microbial communities from Old Woman Creek delta, Ohio, United States - OWC_soil_day10_CT | ecosystem: Environmental > Terrestrial > Soil > Wetlands | place: USA: Ohio...
GAAATAGCGCAAATCATCTTCCCGGAAAGGGATTCTATCAATGTCCGAGTACTCTTCAGGTGTATCTTCAATCCGTTTAGTGGCCTGCTCACGCTTTAATTTTTCTATTACAGATTGCTTTTTATCCAGCCGCGGGGGAATACCTTTCCGTTGATGGCCGGAGCGTTTAAATTTGCGTTCGGATTCGATGAAGGAAATTTTTTTGCGTTCCATATCCGGAAGTTCGAGATCTTCAAACAGGTAATTGATCAGTTCTTCAAGCAAAATTTCAGTTTCAAAGACGTCTTCCCCAGGATCATTGCCGACCTGTCCTTGGCCTGGCTGTTTGTTTTCATTCGTATTTCCGATGACTTCGCCCCGTTCTTCCTCTCCGTTGCCAGCGGAAGTTCCGCCTTTATTTTTTCCGTACACAAACTGATATTCTTTAATACCTTTAATCGGTATCTTTATTTTTTTATTTTTACTTTGACCAATGATACTTTCATCTGCAATAATGTCGCCGATATTCTTTTTAATAGCTTCTTCCACCAGTTGTCGATGACGCTTTCGATCCCAAACAGACCGGTCGGAATGACTGGTGTTACCATCTTTAAAGATAGCCATTTCCACTCCCTCCCCTCTGAACCGGACTTTATCTAGTCTTTCCAGAGGTTATTGGCTGCGTACTTCAATATTACATTACAGCAATGATCACAATAGCCGTTGTGTTTCATTTCTTGCACCATTATGTCATATTTTGAGTCTTGTTCTTTGTCACGAACCCGGGCCTTGGTCACAATCCGGGAAAGCTCTTTTACGGATGCAGTTAGTTTTTTTTCAATTGCTTCTTTCAGCGGCTCATAACAACGGTAGTCTACTACACCGCCGCTTCTTAGCACCGAGAACATGTAGGCGGTAACATCCTGACGGAAACCGCGAGCGGCAGTGGTAGTAATGCCGATTTGATCTTCGATCGACTGCAGAAATCTGCTATCTGGTTCTAATTCTTCACCAGTATTTGAGTCTTTAATCTTGCGAGCGTTGATAAAAGCTTCCGCATGATCAAGGTAATTATTAAACAAGCTTTCCGCCTGTTCTTTATAACCAAAGATAAAGGCCCGGGTTACTTCTTTTTCAAGGATTTTATTGTACTCTTTTTTGATAGTATCCTGAAGAAAACTAAGATACCGTTTTTTATCATCATCGGCAATTGCTAATTCTTTGGTTGCTTTTATTAGCGTATCCAACAGGGAAATGGGGTTAATACAATTATTCTCAGATTCGGATAGGGTATTATCCAGAGCCTTCATTATGAACCGAGTGGATATGCCATTCATCCCCTCCCGCGGGGCTTCTTCCCGAAGTTCAAAGATATCAATCTTTTTGGTTGCGCCCTTTTCAACAATTTCTTCGCCATTATAGATCTTTAATTTTGTTAGTGGATCTACCTTGGCTGATGGAGCTAGGCGGGTCAATATGGCAAACATTGACGCTATTTCGATAGTTTTTGGGGCAATATGAGCATCAAAACTACTGCTCTTTAATAGTTTTTGATAAATTTTCACTTCCTCATCCAGTTCAAGACAATAAGGGACTTCAATTTTTACAATCCGGTCGAGGATCGCTTCATTGGTATGATCTGATTTGAATTTATTCCATTCCGCTTCATTTGAATGCGCCAAGATAATACCATCAAAATAGATCATTGCACCTTTGCCCGGCGAAGGAATTGATTTTTCTTGAGTAGCCGTAATCATAGTATGAAGGTATTCTACATCATTTTTAAAAACTTCGATAAATTCTACAATCCCCCGGTTACCAACATTGAAAGCGCCGTTCAAGGAAAGTACCCGGGGATCATCTTCAGCATAAAGATCCATCTTCGAGATATCAACTGACCCGGAAAGTACCGAGGTATCCTGGTTGTTTGGGTCAACCGGTGGTACAACCCCAATTCCTTTGCGGGAACGAATGGAAAATTCGCTCATCGTCACAGGATAACGTTCAAATTCACCGTTATATTCGTTCTTTAAACGATAGCGGCATATAGGACAAAGATCTCCTTCAATTTTGATACCCAGCAGGGCTTGAAACTCCGGACGAAGATGCTTGGGAATAAGGTGAAGGGGTTCCTCACGCATCGGGCAGTCTTGGATTACATAAATAGACAAACTCAGTTCCAAAGACTTCTTTAGCGCTTCCATCAATGATGATTTACCAGCCCCCACCGGGCCGACAAGATAAAGTACTTGCCTGGCTTCTTCCCCTTTCATGGCTGCGGAGTGAAAATAGCGAACAATTTTCATGATGCTCTTGTCAATGCCGTAAAAATCTTTAAAAAAAGTGTAGCGCTTTAGAGTGTCATTACCATAGACACGTTTTAGCCGGGGGTTTTCCTCAGTATTAATTACTTCCATACCGCAAGCGGTTAGTAGTTCGTGCATTCTCTGATGAGCCAAAATGGCTACTTTAGGATTTTCCTTAACAATTTCAAGATAATCGAGGAGCGTCCCGGAAAAGTGGTGCTGCTTGCGTTCATCCCGGTCCTTTTTTATTAAACTTTCAAAATTAATTTTAGTCAACGAAACCCCACCTTTGCAGTTACTCTACTTCATTATATACATCTATTTGGTAGAAATATGAACCGGGACGAGCTGAAATTTTCAGGCCGTGGCAACAGCTACTTTTTATCGCTATTCGCCGCACCGTCTGCTTATCACGCCTTAATATTTAACATAATGTTTATTAGGAAATAACAAAAAATTCCGTTAGAAGTTATATTATAAACCTATAATACTCATTCGATGGAGGGGTCATAATGACGGAATTGAATGTTACAGTCACAGAACTGGTACAGAATTTTGCTAACTCCGGTAAAGATTTCGATAAAAATTCAACTTCAATACAAAACACTGACGAATTAATGAGATTGATAAGTGAGTTTGCCGCTACTTCTATTTTGCTTGGTCTTAATGCAACTATAGAAGCGGCGAAGGCTGAGGTACATACCAGCGTGCTTACAGTGGCGGGTACAAAACTTCGTGAAATGGCAGTAACCAGCGCCCAGGCGGTTAAGGATATTAAAGGTATTTTATATACACTAAGGTGCGAAAGTAATAACGCTGATGGGCATATTGATAGCATTACAGCAGCTTCTTCATTTATAAATGGATAATTTCATAATTTACTATGGCTTCCACCGAACAGGCTCATTCATGATTTTGTTGTTTCAGTCGCTCATAATTGAAAATGATTATTAAAAATGCTATACTTAGTCCTAGAAAGAACTATCTTCTCTGTCTGCCAGCTCCGAGTTACCGTTATGGTTTTTGGCGGTTGCTACGGGGTTTTTGCTTGTGCGTAATGGTTTTTACGAATTAGCTGATTATTTTTCACAAGGAGGATATTCTAATTTTGCTCGCTAAAGCTATCGATATAATCATGAAAAGTATCCGGCAAATACATAGTGTTACCGCCGAGTCAGTTCGGCTTGGAGTACTGTTAGCAATTGTCGGCGGATTTTTAGATGCTTATACTTTTGTGGGAAGAGATGGGGTTTTTGCTAACGCTCAAACGGGTAATATTGTGTTAGTAGCTGCTGAAGCAGCATTAGGAAATTGGCAACAGTCGTTATTAAACCTTCCGCCTATTTTGGCATTTTGCGCCGGAGTAATAATTGCAGAATCAATAAAAAAAACTTCCACTTTTCCTTTTATCCAAGATTCATCACAGGCTGTTTTAATTCTCGAGATTATTGTCCTCACTATCATTGGCTTTCTCCCCAATTCGATCCCCAATATTTTTGTAACAGTGGCAATTTCCTTTGTTTCCTCTCTACAAATTAGTGCTTTTCGCAAACTAGTTAACTCCCCATATAGTACAACTATGACCACCGGTAATTTACGATCGGCATTAAATGCAGCCTACACTGCCTTTACAAAAAAAGATCGCGGCGCCGCGGTCCAAGCAATTCGTTATTTTATAATCATATTCGCATTTTCACTCGGCGCTTTTTGTGGTGGTCTGATGACCGTATCATTTGGTGCCAAAGCAATTTTCGGAGCCGTTTTGGGATTAATTTGTTCATTAGTTTTATTTATCATTGATGAACACCGATTAGCTGCACGTTAACTAATGATATAAGGTACCATACTTTAATACAAAAAATACTCCCGTTTAGCGCAATGTCATTAAGTTAAGAAAAACAAAATGCAAAAAATCCTTGGAAAAGACAGAGAGATTGCTCGAAAACAGTCTCTCTGTCTTTTTGTTGTTTTAGAGCACACCAAAAAGACAGATTGTCATCTGCCAATAAAAAGGCTATAGTAAAAGTGAGATTATGCTACACGATATAGAAAACTTACCGTTGCCTTAGGCTTGACTTTCCGAGGGTCACTGCGCCCAGGCCTAACAGGAAGAATATTTTTCTGTATCAAAATCTCAAGATCAGATGGAGATATATCCGTAGGGAATCGCAGAAAATGCCGACATAAGTGAATTGCTAACGTATAATTCACTTGGTATATGTGCTTTGTATCTTTTTGTTGAATTACCAAATGCGTTGTGATAATCTCGCAGAAGTTATAAAGTATCAGACGAGCAAAGATTTCCTGCTTGATATACTCCACTTTTTTTGCATGGAAGCAGCTAAGGCCAATTGCATATTTTAATTCACGAAATGAGGTTTCGATTCCCCAACGCATCGTGTAGAGTTTTTTGAGTTCATTCGGCGGAAACGCATCTCTCGGCAGATTGGTAATAACGCATTCATAGGTATCTGCCGTGATGGGAAACCGTACGACGCGTAAAGTGATAGGATAAGAATCGTTGTGCTCCAAATAATCGAATGTGCTGTTTGACGGAAGAAATTTATATATCCCTGCACAAGCCTTTGCCTGTTTTGACTGTTTGCGGGTTAGAGTCAGATGCACGTCTGTATCAAACTGCTCTGTTTGTGGTAAACCCAAGCTGGAAGTCATGCTATTGTGGCGTCCTATATCCTTTTCTCGCACTAGATAATACATATTTCGTTGCTCCGCGTGAGCAAAAATATTATAGGATTCATAGCCACGATCTGCAATAAAGATCGTCTTGTTTCCGTAAGTGCACCGATCGATCATGTTTGCAAAGGCGCGACACTCATTATTTTTTCTTCCTGATTGTATTATGGCATCTACATATCGCCTGCTACATATATCATATAGAGCGTTTAGATGGAGTTGGTTAAACCCTTTTTCAGATGGGTTTGACTGAAAATAGTTTTCCAAATCACTTGGATTCCGTGCGACGTTCAAGTCGGTCCCGTCGCAAGCGAGCAATCGATAGCCGCGGTATGTTTGATATTGTGCAAAGGCATTGTTGAACTCCTAAAAGAGAAATGCTAATGCTTCCGGCAGTATCTTTTCACGCTGTTGGTTAAAAGCCGATGCCGTCGCTGTATCAGGATTGTAATAGAAAATCTCCAACAATTCTTTTTTTAGGCTACCACTTTCCATTGCAATCAGACATCGAATAGTTGTTTCAAAATCCAGCTTTCGCGTTCTTGTGAAATCACTGCCATGATTACGTACAAACGGCTCGGGACAGGATGCCATTGTCTGTATTTTTTCCAGAAGTACTTTTTTACGTTTTTAAAAAAATTCATGGGCGAAGCCTCCAAAAATGTATTCATTCAAGGGGCTTCGCCACATTTTTTTGTTGTTTGTCAACCTTTTTTTGCATTTTTGTAAAAAAAAGAGCCGGGCACGCTTTTTCGTACTCGGTTCTTTTTGAGAGTCCTGATCAATTCCTTAACTTAATGACATTGACCGTTAAGGAGTGATTTTTTGTAAAACTCAAGTAAATTAATATTCTATTTATTCAGTACAAAATCAAACACAAAGTCATCATTTTTATCCACTAACTGCACTTTACTTCGATGAGTCTTATAGCCTTCTTTACCAATGGTAACCCAATAGGCTTTACCTTTTATCGGCACTTTTACAGTGTAATTCCCGCGTTCATCTGTACTAGCTATTTGTATTCCATTAGTCCCTCCATCCATTTCAAATACTATTTTTGCATCTTTAATAGGTTTAAAATCCGAATCGGTTATTTTCCCTGAAATAGAATAAGTTGAGTTTGCACTAACGATGTTTAAACAGAATATATTTATTAAGATAAACAAACCGCAAGTTATGATTCTAAACTTCTTTCTCGCCAAAATAACACCCTCCCTCACGTTTTAGTTTTCGCAACGTTTCCTTTGTAAATGGTTTATTTTTCTACATTTTTTTAAATTTTCATATAGTTATATTACGAAAAATCACGCCTATTTATTAATTCATCTTCACCAAAGTTCTTCTTTACACCTCAAATTTGCTTAAAGAAAAATTGTTCAAACGTTCTTTAATAAACTATACTATTATAGTAACAATAAATTTACCGCAATAAAAATACTCGCAATATAAAGTTTTAGCTATTTCAAGAAAATAAATAAGGAGGCGGCAATACTGAATAAAAATGAGCTAGATGATTTTCTGCGCAAACTTACCCCTTTTGAAGAAGCATTACTACAAAAAAAAGACACTGCTAGGTTAAAATCAATAATTATTGATAACGCCTCAAATAAATACATGAAAAAACATCCATTCTGTCAAAATATCAACTTGATTAATACTGTAATGAATCCAACAATGGATATCAATAGAAAACTTCAATCTTCTGAAGAATTTATCACCTTTTGCTGTCATCCCCGCTTTTTGCGAGAAACAGCTTTGCATAGCCATTCTTTTATTGAAATGATTTACGTCTATTCTGGACAATGTCAGCAAACCATTAACGATATCCCCACAACCATGCACCAAGGAGATATTTGCCTTGTTGATATGAATGTGAAACATTTAATCGACTGCGCTGAAGAAAATGATATAATCATAAACTGTCTATTGAATGTTAATTATCTAGAAAATATTGTATTGTCGCGATTAGCCGGTAATGATTTATTTTCCGACTTTTTTATTCATTCCATTTATCAGAGCCGTGAATATAATAATTTTATGATGTTTACTAGCAATGGATCCGATAAAATTTCAGAGTTAATGGCTGAATTATTGTGCGAGGGTTTTGATCGTTCTACCATTTGTTCAGATGAAGTAATCAATTGTTATATGATCTTACTTATGACCGAATTATTGAATAACTATAACAATAATCCCGATGAAGAGACTAAACATACTTTGCAGAGTATAAAATTGTCAGACATTCTCTATTATATTCATTCCAATTGCAATTCCACCACCCTTGCTGATACCGCCGAACATTTTCACTTTCATCCCAACTATTTAAGTACAATGATGAAAAAGGTTACTGGACGTAATTTCACCGGTATTTTGCACGAAGCTAAGCTCAGTAAGGCTTTGGTGCTTTTAACTAATTCTCAATTAGCGGTTTCAGAAATTGCTCATATGATAGGTTACCAAAATATTAATTTCTTTTACCAGATATTTAAAAAGCAATATGGAATGACTCCAGCTGAATACCGAAAACAATCCCTAAAACTCCGTACTAATAAAAATAGCAACGTATAATATTGCCCAGCTTTAAATAGTTATAAACCCCAAGCCCACCTTCTTGACAGCTTCAGCAAAAAGGCGGGCTTGGGGTTTATATAATTATTTTATTTATATGGATATTCAAAACAATACTCGCCTGAGCCAATTTCCAGACAACAGTTCTCGCCCAGCATCGTTTTACCAACTTGGATATATGGACATTTTTCCACAAGTGTTTTAGATTCGATAACTTCTGATGGTTGAACAGCATGCAACTTAACAGTTGCCGAGGCATTAGGTGGAATATTTACCTTTAATCGTACCATTCCAGCCTCTATCGACCAACTAGAAGCTATCTCCCCATATATCGATTGATAGCTTGCTTTAGCATATGTCAATGTTTTATCAGTATCCGGTTGAATAACAATGTGCTTATAGCCTGGTGCCCCTACTCTTATACCGGCGATATATCGGTACATCCAATCTCCTACACAACCAAAAGCATAATGGTTAAAAGAAGCAGGCGTTACTTTCCCCTCTGGAGTAATGGCCGTCCATGATTCCCATATGGTAGTAGCTCCCTTTTCAATTTCGTAGAGCCAGGAAGGACAATTTTTTTGATATAAGAGTCGATAGGCAATGTCTTTTCTTCCGTTATCACATAGAACATCCAGCAAATACGGTACCGAAACAAAACCAGTATCCAACTTAAAGCCATTCTCCTCAATTAGCCCTACTAATTGTTTCACTACTTTTGCTTTCATCTCATCGGGAATCATTTTCATGTTTAAAGCCAAAACATAGATGCCTTGAAAATGGGCGGAAAGACGACCATCATTGTTTAAGTATTCTTCACTAAAGGCTTTACGAATTTTATTATTTAATTCAGCATATCGATTCGCTTCAACAGTTCTGCCAAGTAATTTCGATATCTCTGCCATTAATTCCGTAGAATACGCATAAAAACAGGTTGACACCAATTCGCGAGTAACTACGGCGCAGTTCATCATACCCTCTGGTGTATTATCCCCTACCAGGCTTGGTATCAGCCAGTCGCCAAAATGGAACCCCGTATTCCAAAGATACCGCTGACGCTCCAGGCGTTCTGGCGACGCCTCGCTGGCGAAATTTGTTGATAGCCCCTCATTAGCGCACTTTTCAATATATACTACCCATTTGGTCATAGTTTCATAGGTTTCTTTCAGGATACGCATATCACCATATAAATTATATAATACCCAAGGAACAATGATACAAGCATCTCCCCAACCAGCCGAAGAGTGAGCGCCATCAAATAAAAAGGAGCTGACATCTTCATAACACTTAAAGTAAGGTACGACTGTTGGTATTTGACCATCCGGTAATTGTTCAACTACAACATTACGCATCCACCTGGTAAGAAAAGCGGCTACATCCATATTGAAACATGCCGTCGGTGCATAAATCTGGATATCTCCGGTCCAACCAGCACGCTCCCTTTGCGGACAGTCTGTAGGAATAGATAACATATTTCCTTTCTGACTCCAAACAATATTAGACTGAAGTTGATTAAGCCTCGGATCAGAGCATTCAAAAAAACCGGATGACTGTAAGGCAGAGGCTAACACTACGCCGGTAAAATTATCAACAGATACTTCCCCAGGATAGCCACTAACTTTAACATAGCGAAAGCCATGAAACGTAAACTTCGGCTCGAAAATTTCTTCTTGTCCGCCTTTTAAAACATAAACATCTTTTTGATCCTTATTTTTCCCCAGGATGTTTATTAAAAAATTTCCGTGTTCATCTAAAACTTCGCTATGTTCCAAGGTAACTTCAGTACCAGTAGGACCAGTAACCCTCATTCGTATCCGCCCGGCAATATTTTGCCCTAAGTCGACAACAGTTTCTCCCTTTGGGGTTCTAATCACACCCAAAGGCTTTATTTCTTCAATAGCTTGAACCGGCTCACCATACTGAGCAACTAAATTATCATAGTCATAGTCAGCGATTGTTACATGTACCCAACCGCTATCATCATAGCTACTATTGCTCCAGCCATTTTTCTCTCTTCTAGCATCATAGCGCTCGCCCACAAAAAGATCCGAATATACCAATGGTCCTATAGATGACTTAAAACTTTTATCGGAAGCTATGACCTGAATACTACCGTCTTCATATTCAATCTCTAGTTGAAGCAATAAGGCTAGTTTATCACCATAGTTGCACGGAAGGCCAGGTCCACCGATCCTCCCAGTATACCATCCATCAGCAAGCGTAACACCGATTATGTTTTCCCCCGGTATAAGACGATTGGTTACATCGTATATCTGGTACATTAAGTATTTATGATAGGTGGTAATTTCTGGCGCAAGTTCTTGATTTCCCGCATAACTTCCATTTAACTCCAAAGAATAAATACCATGTGCCGTTGCATACACCCGAGCCTGTTTTATTCCCGGTTTAACAAAAAAACTTTTTCGAATCATCAGACATGGATTGAAATCTTCGTAGGAACGCGGCTCATCTATCGTGTTGACGAATAACATTTCAGGATCAACCGCTTCTCTTTTTACCGGAGTTTGAATAGGTTCAACCCACTTTGCCTGCCAGTCTGTCTTTTCTAAAAGCCCCATTTCCCAGAAGGCTTCCTCGCTCCAAGGCGTGACCCCTGCTTGCTCATCCCAAATCCGTACTTTCCAATAGTAACGTTGTCTGGACACTACTGGTGGACCGCTATATTCACAACAACTAGAAGTAGCTGATATCACTTTACCAGTATCCCACAACAAATTAGTCTGAGTTATCAAATCTTCCGGTGTCGTAGCTATAGTTACTTGATACGCAGTTTGCATGGTTCCACGTTTAGATGATTTGATTTGCCAACTCAACCGAGGGGCCTTCTCATCAATGCCAATAGGATTTTTGAGATATTCACATTTAAGAAAACTAACCGTTACTTTTTTTTTCGTTTCCATGGTAATCGTCATATTTCTCCTCTATTTTAATTATTTCAAACTAGCAAATGACCGGCTTTTACCTTAATCATTACTACTATTCATTTGTTGAAATTGATTTAGTTCCGACTCTTTTAAAGGATAGAAAATTACTAGCAAAATAATAATTGCACTAGTCAATGAGGGAATAGTGAAAATTGAATGGGTAATACCATGAAGGGCCAATGGTGACTGTATCGCATTAGGTATATATCCAGAAAGCTCTAACACCCAACCGCACAAGGCTCCACCAATAGCCATCGCCACTTTTTGCAAAAAGTTAAATACCGCATAGGACACACCATCACCGCGCGTTCCCGTTTTCCATGAAGAATATGCGACAACATCAGGCAGCATCGACCACGGTCCAAGAACTAAAACCGAAATTAACGCCATCGACAATATCATTAAAGCTACAATTACTGTCACACTTGTAAAGGGGAGAAAATAAAGTACCGTGTTAAAAACAATCGCAATGACTGATGATACAATTAACACGTTTCGCTTATCATACTTACGCATAACAAAGTTTGAAACAATGTATACAAGAACCAGACCAAGGAGAGCTCCTATTAAACTTACGACAGCAAACAAACCTTCATTGCCTATGCAGTATTTAAAGTAATACAGCATAACTGTCATCCGCATAAGTACGCCAATAATCGTCATGAGATGAATAATCGCAAGGATTAATAGCGGTTTATTATTAAAAATAAATTTAACGGCATAACCGAAGGTAAAATTACTGTTTGTATTATTATCGCTGGCTCGTTCTTTTGTGTTGATAAAACAGATCATTAAAAATATTACACTGACCACAGCAAAAATAATGCCGGCCCATTGAAACCCAAGTTTAGGAGTCGAAAACTGTGAAACTACTACCATAATACCAACGTTTGCAAGCAGCATACCAATTGTAGAACCAATGAGTAGAAAACCAGAAAGGCTTGCCGTATCCCGGGGGGTTCTAGCTATTGCCGCATTCATAGCCGCATGCGGTATCCCTACCACACTGTATAAAATCATATATAACACATAAACAACAGCGGCATAAGCAATCTTTCCTGTCTCTGACAATTCAGGTGAGTAAAACGACAAAGCGCTTAACACGCCGAAAGGAACTGCCCCATATAAGATGTAGGGACGAAGTTTTCCCCATTTGGTATGAGTATGTTCAATTGCATAACCTACCCCTAAATCAGTAAAAGCATCGATAATTCTGGCAATTAAAAAAATAGTTCCGCCAACAACAGCCGATATCCCAAACACATCCGTATAAAAAAACAATAAAAAATTGGAAAATCCGAATAATAAATCCTTCCCTGTAGACCCCAGTGCAAATGAAATTTTTTCACCAAACCTTAGTTTATCTCCCGATATCGCATTCTGCATATAGTTTCCTCCTTGAAATTAAAAGTGCCAAATATTTAATGTAAATAATACTTTTTGAAGTTATCTCACCACCTTGTTTACTGCACCAGTTTTGGAAAGTTAAGAAACACCCCATCTTGTACTCCAGCGTAAATTCCTCAACCTAAGTGCCATTTCATTGAAAAATGCATCAAAAATCAAAATTATGTGAACAATCCATTGTCATTATTGTAAATCACGAAAGACATTCATCTAATAACGAAATCAAATATTATTATTGACCTTTATAAAGATACAAATGATTCAGCTAAAAAAATATATAATATATTAAGATTAGTCATATTTAAGGCGAAATATGGTCATTTCTATAATTGCCGTCTCTAGATTATCCTAATAGTGCGAATAGTTTATAAAGTTTAAAAACGGAGGCGGTAGAATGCAATATTTTGTGATTAACGGTAAGCTAAGACAGCCAATTGCATATTAGGAAACAAGGATACTAAAACGCAGATTGTTTATAAACAAAAGAAAAAGGTGGGTATTTATGAAAAAAAATTTTATCGCAATATTACTTATCATTCTTGTAGTTAGTATAGCTAGTGTCGCCTGGGCTGCGGATCCTTTTTCCGTCGTTCCTAAAAACGACTGGTCCTACAGTGCTGTTAATCAATTAATTACTGCCGGTATTATCAGTGGTGACAAATTTGATGGGGATAAAACTATCACCCGCTACGAAATGGCAGGGCTCGTAGCTCAAGCTATCCCTAAACAAGAAAAAGCCACCAACGAACAAAAATCACTAATCTATAAACTTAGTACCGAATACAATACCGAGCTATTAAATTGGGCGTTTGTTGTTCGTCAAATACCTCCAGAAACTAAAGCCGATAAACTTAATTTTATCGGCAGTTATCTGGGTACAAGATATGATTATGATAAAAACAACGGAGTAAAGGTTTTTGCCGCTAACCTTGATCTAATAATGACCTACAGAGTAAATAAAGACTTAACTATTACAACCGAAAATGAATTTAATAGAAAATATAACGGTGACAATGGACAAACCAGCCATGGCGCCGGATATGATTTTAACATCTTGGGTGAAACCGCTTATGCTACGCTGAATGGAAATCCTTATACGGTCAACCTTGGGCGGTTTAAGTATACACCGACCTACGGTCTGGTGTTTGACGGCAAAGCTCAAGGTTTGCAAATAACACATGGTCAACCTGGCGAACTGCAATCCACCTTGACGTTTGGCAGCTGGGTAAATCCGATTCCCGGCGATGTGGGTAATGGCTATGTAACTAGCTGGGGCCCTAATAAAAGTGGCGCCTATCAAGCAATCGACGTAATTTATCCTGTAAATTCTCACACAAATTTTAAAGCAAATTATCAAAGATTCACCGGCAACTATTTCCAATATAGCTCCGATAATATAACTTCTACCAATTATTATGAAGCTGGGTTTGACACCAAAGTAGTGAAAGATTTCACTTTACAAGTAGCTGGCGTTAAATCGAGTAAAACTACTGACAATAAAGCCTACCGAGTACAATTGACTTATAAAGGATTTAATCCATTTATAGCGCATACCGGTGATCTGTTTATCTCATATAATAAATTGCCGGATAATGCGGTTGTAAATTCCTTAGATGATTATACAAATGGTTTTAAAGGCGTATGGATTGGCGGACATCTTACCGTTCGCAACAATATGCTTATAACCATGTGGTATCAGACAGGCACCAACATCACTACAGATGCCGGCGGTGATCACACGGCTGGTACCGATCACAAGGTATTCCGCAGTCAGTTGGATGTCTTCTTCTAAAAATGAATGCAGTTCTCCATTTCATAGCAAATCAAACTCCAGCTACTTAGCAACATCACAGTAGTATATTTATATATCATTTTAGTTTTAGCATTAAATGTATCTTTAATTGTTTGCATACAGAAGAGGCAGTTTCTATTGGTTCAAATACCAATAGAAACTGCCTCTTTCTTCATAGGTTCGAATTCATTTAAGATACTTAAAGAAGGCTAGCCGCATTTCTTACTTTAAAAACTAATTGTTTATTCATTATTTATGGTTTTTAGGTGCTATTGTTTACCTTCCTGAAACTTCATTAGTAGAAAAAATAATTCTCTTGGTATACGGGACTATTCGTGTCTGATTAGTAAGTCCATATTCCTGAATCGCTCTTTTTGAATTCAAAAAGGTATCACCAAGTTTTAGCAGCCCCGTTTCTATTAAACGGTTATTTAAAGTCGTTGTAACAATAACTTCTATAGCATTTTTACCCTCATGAAGTCCATCTGAAATATCTACTTTGTAATTATTTAAATCAGCTGGAAGCATTTTTTTGCCATTGACATAAACTGATACTGTTTCGAAAATAGGCCCAAGCTCGAGATATGCCCCGTTATTACCAGTCCATCCTTTCGGCAGATTGAAGGACGTCGTATAATGCCCTATTCCAGAAACCGTATTACCTATTTTAGCAATCTTGGTCCAAGGTTTAAGTTTTGTCAAATCACTCTCAATAATATTTTTATTAGTTTTGTAGTATTCTTCCGTTGTTGTATAAAAACCATTTATATCTGAATTTGCATTCTCCGTAATAGTTACTTTATCCCCAGGACGCCAATCCTCAACCTTCAGGTGCCATTTATTAAGATTAAAGGCATCCGGAACTGATACTTCCTCCATTTTAATGATACCGTTGTTAAGCACGGTTGTATATTTTCCGGTTTTTGTTGCAACAATATTCAACTTGTTATCTTTATAGCCAACTTCATCGGCATTGCTGCTAATGGCATAAACCAAATCTTTCTTTGTCTTATCCAAACCATATAATGCTATACTTCCTGAATTAAGACTCACAGAAACAAATGTTTTTCCATCCTTATAATGATATTTAGCAATTGCCTTTATTTCACCAGTCCAAGGATTCATTTCATAGGGTTTGCCTAAACCATCGATTCCTATCTCATTTTTTATACTTTCATTACTTTGATTATAAGGATAAACAAAACTATTATCTTTAGTCGTCCTCAGTACATTAAGCATATTGCTTGAATCACCGTAGTTAACTCTTGGGGTGACACCAAGGTTTTTTAATGCGTTTACAATCTGTGCTTGCGTATCAACCTTGACTACATTATTAAGCGAAGCAAGGTCAGTCATAACAACTACAAGTTGATCATTTAAACCATCATTATATGGCGTTTCGTTAGGTACATTCCCTACTATTACCACTGGCAACCCATTCTGCGCATATCTAAGCAGTGCTTTTGCCGAATTCAATGGAATTTGACTTTGATTTATAACAATTGCCTTGTAAGCCGGCCCATCAGGAGCAAATATACCATTTTTATCAACTGTAATACTATCATCTTCCAATAGCTGAGGCGCGAAAAATTCATAGGAATATCCTGTCTCCTGCATGGATAGGTCTTTCCAGTACTTTAAACCGCCACCCGAAAAATTCTCCTCAAAATAGCTTGATCTGAGGATACCGACATCCAACTTCTGAATTCCATTTCGCAATACAGTCTGAATTCTTCCTATATAACTAGTAAGATCATTTGCGTCCCGCCACATTGGTTGCCTATCCCCCCAACGTTCGGACCATATTATACCTATACCTTCATACCCAGGCCATTTTACAATTCCTGCCGGGCCAGCTTTACTAGCATATCCGTGCCATATAATCTGGTTTACACCGCCGGAGAAGGCTTTATATATTTGAGAAAGACTATAGGGCACAGTCATTGAGTATGCCTCGCCGCCTCTCGCCCCCAGCTCAAATGACAGTATATTTTTATTATACAGATGAGCAGCGCCAGACTGGGACCGATAGCCATCAAGCTGATCTGCGAAAAAGAAAGTTTCTGTTTCCGGTATATCTACATTCCGTATTGGCATAGAAGTTTCCAGAGTTTCACCATAGGACACTTGGGTACGCAAGTTCATCCCATGGCCATTACACCATTTGCGGGTTTCATTAAGATATTCTTGATATAATTCGGTAAGAGTTTGGTAATAATCACGACGAACCTTTTCACTTAATTTTGGTTCTCCGGTTAAATCAAATTTCACAGGTGAACCTATATTACTGCCGTTCATACCTTTTTTAGCCGGTATAAATATTAACGGTAAATATTTATTAAGCTGATATCCCCGGCGCTTTGAAAACTGATCCAGAAAATCTTTTGTCCAAAATGTATTTGAGGCTGACATAAAACCGCCGTTAGACGATTCAAGTTCCAAGGAGTCCTGAAAAAAGTCGACTTTGCCATTTTGCTTTATTAACTCAAGAATATCATCCGGCAACATATGTGCATCCCAGTATGCCTCCAAGGCCTTAGCTCCAACGGTACCAAAATTATTAACCACATAAGCTGTTTGAAATGAAGAATCTGCGGTTTGATTGGTACCACGCATCCATAGTCCAATTAGCATGTATGTATCGTCATGTGTGCCACCGGGTGTCCATTTAATACTTTCGCCTGAAATGTGTTCTTGATTATTAAGATCAATTAGAGTTGCCGGATCAAGCATAATTTTCGCATCGCTTATTGTTGCGCCCCCTGTTAAACGGGCCCCAACAACTCCAACAAGCTCTTGATTATAGCCATAATTTTTTACAGACATAGTATCTTTAGGTATTGCTCCATTATAAGTACCGTCACCTGCAACCTCAACGTAGCCATATACAATTTCCTTTGAAGCCGCATCCGAGTCTGGGGTAATTCCAGGAATTGCAGGTTGCCAATTAGGTCCACTGGTGAACGACACTCCCATCCCCAACTTGTTTGCTTCTTTTAAAATTGTCCTTATGTCATTATTCCATTCTTCCGTGCCCCATCCATATTTGTTTTTGTCCACAGTCGCTTCAGTAAGTGTCAATATTTCAACACCGCCGTAACCCGCAGCATGGATTTCATTCATAGAATCAAGCAAAGTCTGTTTTGTATGTGACCCTTCAGCCAGCCACCAACGAAGTTGAGGCCGGTTTTCCATTGATGGCTTTGAGAAACTATTAAATATCTCTTTAGCAAACTCTGAAGTTGATGATTTTTGAGTATCCACATTAGGTTCAGCATATACACTTGCTATAAAACTTGAAACGGCAGCAGTAATTGCAATTACTAAACAGCATATCCTAGTTAAATTTCTCATCCCTTTTCATCCTTTATATATCTAATTTTCCATGTTCAATTAAACTGTTTTATTTCACACCAGTTGAAATTTGAATTACACAATATAACCTCCAATTCTATACTTCTCCTACCCCAACTTCGAAAATTCTTAGATAAAAAATATGCTAGATAATATTTTCACATAAACAACTAACCATATTTAATTATAAACCTCGCTAAAGTTTCAACTAATAACGAAATCAACTGTAATTATGACGGAATAAAACCAAATTCAATGACTTTAGTAACCCTTGCTTGTCCTAATAACTGCATAGTCCTAGGATAATTGACTAATATTGCTATATACAATTTATAGCCTCGGCTGACTAAACAATATTTTAATAAATAAATGAGCACCTGCAAAATCTTCGCAGGTGCTCATTGTTTACAACGACTTTGAAATGCAATCAAATTCCAACATGTATTTTCTAACCGAGTCCTTAACGCCCTTCTTTACCGCCGACATAATATGTATATAGTTTGAACCAGGATTGCTAGTCAGTTCATCTCGCAATTTACCCGCCGCCACTAACGACATATCTGTAGCAATATTAATTTTAGCTACCCCGGCCTGGATAGAATTTCGGTATTCTTCTTTTGGCAGCCGCGAACCACCATGAAGTACCAACGGCATATTAAGGGCCAAGTTTAATTCGCCTAACCGCGGAAAATTAAGTTTTGCCTGCCCGCGAACTACCCCGTGGTTTGTGCCTACCGCGATAGCCAAAGCATCAATTTTGGTTTTACTGACAAAATCAACTACATCTTCCAGACTTGAACTTTTTTGCATCTGTTCTTGGTCAAGGCCATCACAACAGCCAACATAGCCCAATTCACCTTCGACTGTAATGCCGAGAGAATGGGCTATCCGTACAATTTCTTTCGTCCGCCGTAAGTTGTCCAGCAAATTCATTGATGACCCATCAAACATAACTGAAGTAAAGCCCCAGCGAATCGCTTTCATAATACCGTCATAACTGTGTCCATGGTCAAGATGGAGCGCGATTGGTACAGCAGATTTTTGTGCGACTTTAACCATTGCGGCACTAAGCGTTTCCACATCGACAAACTTGAATAGTCGTTCTGGAACACCAAGCACCAAGGGGGTTTTTAATTCTTCAGCCACTTCTACAACTGCACTTAATGTCTCAAAATTAAAAACGTTAAATCCTCCAACCGCATACTTCCTTTTCCGAGCATCTTGAAGTAAGTCCCGCATTGAAACTAAGGCCAAGCAAACTCCTCCTTTAACAAACAGTTTTGGGCTCTGATGAGGTATCGTATTCGCGCCGGCAGCACGAAAAACCTGCGAATTATCGCATCTTTTCCAATTAATGGTTGTTGTATTTATGCTGTTTTTCTAAATCTGATATTAGAAAAAATTATCTCCATTTCCAAAACTTCTATACATATTTATCCAAATAAATATTCCCCGGCAGCACCGGGGAATAAGATTAATCACTATTAATAAAGTTATAGTTACCGGCCTTCAACATGAAGTATCCGGGTTTGTTTCGCTAAGAACCTAATAACAAGATAAATTACAAGGTTAACGGCAAAAATCTCCTGCCACAGCCAATCTAGTTCAAATTTTCCTATTGCAAAATAATTACCTACAGCTTCGAGAATTGTGAAGGCTAATATTACTCCAAACAAACCATGGTATTCACGTTTTATAACATGACGCCAAGAAAATTTAAGGGTAAACGGTTTCCAGTTGGAAAATTTAGGACAAAAGGCTGGGGTTTTTTGGGCCCATTCTAGATAAGCCTCACCAAATTTCCCGCGCAAAAATTCTTCTTCGGCATACATAATTCGTTCGTAATATAGCCAGTACGCAACAATAAAGCTTAAAACCAGCCATCCATTGTACGCAAACATCATAACCCCTAACCACATGAAAAAATTACCTAAATATAATGGATGACGAACAAGTGAATAGATGCCAGTAGTATTTAAAACATTAGCTATTTGCTGTGTTGTATTTCTTCCGGAAGTTTTTTCAGGAACATGCCCAATGGTATAGACTCTAATTCCAATTCCTAAAAAGGATACCGCTAAACAAATCATTTCCCATACTTCATCTAAAACCGGATCGTTTCCAAGATACTTAAAGTTACTAATTTCCAGTAGTATAACGCCAAAGAATATCAATGGAAGATAACTTCTAAATCGAAATAATATGTTACCTTGAGTCTTAAATTCTTCTCGTAATGCCAAATCTGTTTCCTCCTTTGAAATACCCTATCGTTATTGCGAACTTATTAATTTAAAAGCTTTCTTATTGTATTATAATTATCGCAAAATAACAACTAGCTTATTTTGTCAACCATGTAACAAGTCCCTGATACGGATGTCTTTACCATATTGTTTTGCGCATTATCGCACTCTCTTGTACAGGACGGTCTTACCATTAAGCGAAACCATAGCAAATTGTTGGGCAATATCCATATCACCAAATCCAGCTAGCCTATTTCCATCGACAATAACATAGGTTTCAGAATTACCTTGAGTCTGAAGATTAAAGGACCTTATCGTCTCTGTGGGCATGGTATACTTTCCTGCCCATTTCAAGTTTTGAAGCGATTCGCTAGTGTTATCTACCAAATTAGCTATTGAGTAACCGCTATAAAAAACTCCGGATACAGGATAGTTACCATACGAAGCTATTTTTGCCCCTTGCGGCGGTAAATATTGCACGGCCTTTTTAGCTGATCTCATATCCGCATAAAAAGTATATACTTGACTATTTACTGTCAGTATTAGTATCATGGTCAAGCCGACGACCAGTTTAAATATTTTATAACCGCTTGTTTTGAGTTGCGCCCAAAGGATTACACAAAAAGCGATTGCGGTTACCACATATATCGCTGTCCAAGTATGCACGGGCGATAAAATTTCTACCCCTATACTAATAGCCAATAAAAGCAACCCTGTCGGTACTGTTAGCCATAACCACTGTTTCTTCCCGCCATCAGCCAGCATTTGTTCAATATACCGGGCAATTAAAATTGCTACAGGGAAGATCGCCGGGAAAACATAGGTTGGATATTTTGTTGCCATCAGAGTGTAAAAAATAATGATCACACCCGGCCATATAACCAAATAATTGATATGGGGCAATTTGAATTCTCTCACTAGCCGCGCAGTCATCCGCAAAAAAATACCGGTCCACGGCAACAAGCTAAGAGGAAACAACACTAAATAGTAATAAACCACATTATCTTTCGGATGTTCCGATATGGTTGCCCGAATATAATTATGTAAACCTAAAAATGTGTTAACGAAATCGTTACCATGTACCTGATACATATATAAATACCACGGCAATGTCACTACCAGGAAAACGACTATTCCCGGAATATAGACTAGCTTCTTCATCATATCCCATTTTTTGAATATCGCAATATAGATAATAATGGTTATCCCCGGCAGTACAATGCCTACCGGACCTTTGGTCAATACTGCCAATGCCGCTGCAATGTAAGCAATTAGAGACCACTTGCGGCCTTTATTCTCAATGGCCAAATATAATGTTGCCATTGTAACACTGCTAAAAAAAAATAGTACAGCATCGGTGATAATCAGTTTAGCTAAGATCCAATATTCAAGGGATGTAGCCATAACAATTGCCGCTACCAACGCCATTCGCCTATTCTTATATAACTCATAAGTAAACCAATATAAGAAACAAACACTAAAAGCACTAAAGATAGCGGCAGGAAATCTTGCAGCAAATTCGTTAATACCAAATAGTTTATAACTAGCTAAAATCAGCCAATATATCATAATTGGTTTATCATACCAAAACTGTCCATAAATGCGGGGCGATAACCAATCTCCACTTATCAGCATTTCTTTAGCCGTCAAGGCATAGTTCCCTTCTACCGGATCGGTTACCGGAATATGCGAGTTAAAGAGCAGAAAAAAGCTGGCTGCTGCCAAAAAAAGCAAAAATACAGGTGTGCGTTTCATCAAAAAGCCTCCAGTTTCCAGTATGCTAACCAGGATATCGTTATGCCAAAGAATTCGTACCGCATTATATATCAATTAAATAGTATAATAACTTTAATACATTACACTTTCATTAAAGAAAGATTAGAACAGAATTAAAAATTAACGTTTACTCTTTTTTTATATATGAAAACATGGTTTTATATATTTGTACTATTAAACTTGGAGGTTAACAGCTAATGACAACGGCAACCAGAAAAATATTAATTGTCGAGGACGAATGGAAAATCGCCAGGTTCTTGCAAATTGAGTTAGAGCACGAAGGTTTCACGACAGTGATTGAAGCAAATGGTCGAAACGCGCTCGACCGAATTATTCAAGAGAACTTTGATCTAGTTCTGTTAGATCTAATGTTACCTGAAATGGATGGTGTAGAAATCTGCCGGCGCGTTCGCGCAGTATCCCAACTACCGATTATCATGGTAACAGCCAAAGATGATATCGATGATAAAGTAAAAGGACTGGATATCGGCGCAGATGATTATATAACTAAGCCCTTCGCTCTCCCTGAGCTGCTGGCCCGTATTCGCGCGGCATTTCGCAAGCATACTGTTACTGAACAGCCCGCTGAAAAAAATGTCCTTAATATTAAAAATTTAGCGCTTTTTCCGAATCGTTATGAAGCCGAAATAGATGGACAACCAGTAGAACTAACGAAGAAAGAGTATGACCTTCTGGAGTATCTTGTTCGCAATAAAAACGTGGTTCTTAATCGCGAGCATATTCTCCAAGAGGTCTGGGGGTATGAATATATGGGCGATACTAATGTAGTTGATGTATATATTAGGTATTTACGCAGCAAATTGGATGAACCGTTTGAGCAAAAATACATTCACACGGTACGGGGCGTAGGTTATGTGGTCAAAGATTAAACCGCTCGCTCTGCCAATATCTATAAAACTAACTATTATTTATACAATCATTCTTTCGTTCATCCTGCTTTTCACCAACATATTAGTCCTTGCTGGAACATCTTATGAGTTGTCGCTTCGTGCAAATGAGGACATCGACCTAACTACCGACGATATCAAACACTATGTTGAGGCCAATAAACCACTAAACTCACAGCTATTAGTAGAAAACCCGTTTACTCCTGGAGTAATAGTTAAAGTATTTGACAGCCAATATAACCTTTTAATTGATAACACTCCCAAATTGCCCAATGATGGTCTTTTAGCTAAGAAAGAAGTAAATTCAGAAAAATTTTTAAAAAATTTATTTTTACTAAAGAAGAAAGCATTACAAATAGTCTACATTGGACATGACAAATTTTATTATAAACACCAGATAATTTTACATGATAATAGCGCCTATCATATATACATATTGAAGTCTTTAAATGAAGAACGTCACTTTTTGAAAACTTTAGCGAAAGGGTTTATTGTAACAAATGTTATTGGGCTGGTCATTGCGATAATCGCAGGTCTATTCTTAAGCCGACGAATCCTGCTACCGCTTCGGATTATTACCAACACCGCCAAAGAAATTGAGGTCAACAACCTCGGAAAACGCATTGCAGAAACAACTAACAAGGATGAACTGCAAGAATTGGCCCGGACTTTTAATCATATGCTTAATAGAATCCAGTCCGGCTTTGAACAACAGCGACGCTTTGTCGGCGATGCATCGCATGAATTGCGCACCCCTATAACGGTCATCAGCGGCTATGTCGATATGCTGGATCGTTGGGGAAAACATGATCCGGCAGTATTGGATGAAGGTATCAGCGCAATAAAGTCAGAAGCAGCTAATATGTATGCGCTTATTGAAAAACTGCTTTTTCTGGCCCGCACCGATCAAAACAGGCAATTAACTACTAAAGCCCCCCTGGACATGCAGTCATTTATTGACGGGATTGTCCAAGAAACGCAACTGATTGCGCCCTATCACCAAATACAATTATGCCAAAATGATCAAGTGACAATTTATGCTGATGCCTCAGCCATTAAACAGATGTTGAGAATTTTTATCGATAATAGTATTAAATATACGCCACTCGGCGGAACCATCAGCGTAACTTCCCGTAAAGTCGATAATCACCTGGAAATCGCGGTTAGCGATACTGGAATAGGAATACCGGAAGCGGAGCAAAACAAAATATTTGATCGTTTCTACCGGGTGGATCGATCCCGTTCAAAAGAAACCGGCGGCGCTGGGCTTGGATTGTCTATTGCCAAATGGATCGCCGCTAATCATTCCAGCACTATTCAGCTGAGTAGCCAACCTGGCGATGGTACAACGGTTACCGTAAAAATCCCCATAAAATCAGTTTCACATCAACCTCGCCGAGAATAGTATTATTGTAGCACTAAAAAAGCAGGCCTATACCTGTCCAATGGACAAGTATAGGCCTAACTATTATTGCTCAATATGTAAACACTGCTTACCAAATTTATTCAGGTGAACCTACATCACGTTGAGCATTTAAATAAAGTGTCTTTAACCCCAAAAATAATTCCTTTTGGTGTTCTTTAGACATTTCGCCAAGCATTTGCTTACGGTGTCTGGCAACAACTTCAATCCAGATTGGGTATTTTCCCACAGCTGCATCAGTCAACAATACCGACTTTTCACGTTTATCAGTTCCAATCCGACGTTCAATAAGCCCCTTCTGCTCTAACTTAAACAAGCTTTTTGAAATTGCCGCCGGTTCAATGTTTAAATAATTTGCTAAAGAAGTTTGAGACATTGAACCTTGTTCTTTTATCACTTTAATAATGGTCCATTCCGAGCTAAACAGTCCCTGCGATTCTAGCATATGATTCAAACTTTTGGATATAGCTCGTGTCGTTTGATACAATTGATGCATTAGTTGATCGGTGGGTTCCATCCAGCCCCAATAAGGGTCAACCTTTTCTTCCGGAATTGTAATGGCAAACTCCCCCTTTGTTTAATTTATACCAAACAATTATCCGGAATACAATTACCTTAATCAAAATTTAGACAGTTTATTGGTTTTTTTTTAAATTCTTTTATAAATTCTTCGGTATTCCGATTAATATGATCGCATATTCTAAAAAACTCATCCAATTTTTCTGGCACAATATCTTTTAATACTGCTTTTATTGTTTTGTCTTCGACTGTTAGTAATACTTTTTGCAATTCCATCCCTTTTTCTGTCAGATAAACTCGATACGCTCTTCGATCATTAGGATCAGCTCTTCGTTCAACAAATCTCTTGCGTTCCAATATATCTAACATCCGCGTAACAATTGTCTGATTTTTCCCGGCAATAACGGATAGTTCCTTTTGATTAATCCCATCTTTTTGGGCTAACGAATTCAGCAAGATCCATTGCTCCGGCGTAATATTAAACACCTTGAACCGAACTGAAAGCATATTAGCAAAATTAGTGTCAGTACTATGCAGAACATCACCAATGTGGCTCTGCTCGCTGGACCTATACATTTTGCACCTCCCATCAATATTTAGATTATCACATTGAAAATTAAATTATCCTTACTGACATTCATCAACGTTTGTGCTATTCTACCTCTTCTGCTAAGGCTAACTCCTCCTTGGCCTTACCATTGTTTCCATGTATCATAAGATATATAACAAACGCCACCAAGAAGATTCCCATCGCCCCAGCTGAATAATCATACATACGAATAAACCCAGTTGTTTCCGCTACGGTACCAAGCAGAATAGCTCCCGCACTTGTACCGACATCTAACATGTTATAGAAAGTAGCACTAGCACCACTACGGCGATCAGACCGCACTAAATTTAACATCCAAGTTAAAAGCGCCGGTAAAAGGAACCCGCCACCAAAACCATATAGCACTGCTACTCCCAGCAACATCAACAGCGATGTAGTTTTAGTAAGCACTACTAATCCGGCCAAGAGAAAAATCGAACCAGGTAAAACTACCCAAGCTGGACCTTTACTATCAAAAACTTTTCCCCCAATTGGCCGTGACAAGAACACGCATATCGTTCCCACTATAAAGAAATAACCGGAATCAGGAATATTGGCTTCTTTGGCCAGCATTGCCACAAAGGTATTTACACTGCCATAACCAACACCAAACAACATTGTAAGGAACGCGGGAAATCCAGTTCCACGTTCAAAAAGTTTGTCAATCAACGAACTGCTTCTTTCCTCAACGGTCTCTTCAGCAACTTCAACCTGCGGAACCCGGCACAATGTTGTCCCGATTAATGCAATGCCAGTACCTAACGCTGAAAATATAAACATAGCAACAAAACCATAGTCGTTAACCAGCCATACACCAGCAGCCGGCGCTAGCGCCATTGCTACAGTGCTGCCTAACCCGAAATAGCCCATGCCCTCACCGCGGCGGGCATGAGGAATAATCTCAGCGGCAATCGCAGCATAGAAAGTAGTAGTAAGTCCGAAGCCAAAGCCGTGCATGATCCTGGTTGCAATCATTCCTTCTACCGAAGTGAATATTGCATAACTAACTGTGCACAAGAATGAAATAATTAAGCCCACATATAAGCATTTCTTCTCGCCTAAGGCTCTTACCCCAAAATCAGTAAAGAAACGAATAAATATTGCTGAAAAACCAAAAATTCCAGTAATAAGCCCGATTTGTGACCCAGTCGCCCCATTATATGCGGCATAAATCGGAAGTGTTGGGAGCAAAATATGAAAGCCCCCAAACATTAATGCATTCGAAAAAACTAACGCAATAAAGTTCTTCGTCCATAATCGTATCGTAGCCATTATCTAACTCCTCTTTTCATAAAAATGTTTAGGTCTTGTTTATTAACTACCAAACTATTTAATAAGTCTTGATCAGTTAATATATGTCAAGCTATAAATATAGTTAACTAGTTAATAATTTCATTCATTATTAACTAGTTAACTATTTTCTCTTAATATACACCTAGCCAACTTCCAATGTCAATATGCGTAGTTTTTTCTGAATTTTTAGAAGGAAAAGACAAGGATTACTGATTTTGTCTTTTCCTTCTAAAATTAGCGGTTTAACAACATATATTGTTGTTTATATCCATCAACCATCGCACTTAAACAAAATAATTTTTCCGCTAAATTTCTTGATTCTATTCCCATTTGCATACGTAACACCGGATTAGCAATCAATTTTACTAAATATTCCTTTACTTCATCTAGCGAATCATAGATATAGCCATTTTTATTAATATGAATTGTATCGATATTACCTGCACATCTTGATAATACCAACGGTAGTCCACTAGCCATCGCTTGAATTACGGCCAAAGGCAGTCCTTCCCACAAAGATGTGGATAAATATATATCCATCTTGGACAACTCATCAACCACTTCATACTTTTGTTTCCATCCTGTTATACTAATATTAGATGCAGATAATTTGCTTCTAAGGTCACCATCACCAACCCAGCGAAATTGTACCAGTTGATTGGGGCAAAAACACTTTGCGATGTCATTAAATAGGTCTGGATTTTTCGCCGAAGTTATTCGTCCTACGGTTCCAACGACAATTTTCGCTGAGTTATCTACTACTTGTTTCGGATAAATATATGGTTCCAAGTCAATACCATTAGATACATAACCAGCATTAATATAATAGCGGCAAAATTCTTTTGCTTCCGAAGCTGAACAAGCAATTACCTTGCCTCCTGCACAATGGGCAATCTGCTCGAGGACGATAAAAAACTTACGTTTTATTGCCGATACATCTTTTCGAAGAAACGAAGCACCATGAGATGTATATATTACCCTTTTGTTGTTACATAAAAGAGCATTGGCCATTCTTCCTAAAAAACCGGCTTTAGAAGAATGCAGATGCACAATGTCATAGTGCTCCAGCAGCCGCAATATGCGGCATAGATCATGAAATGCTATTATATCATTTTTAAAATGTATTTCTCTGCCAACTTTCCAGGGGATAAACTGTATTCCCTGGCGAAATTGCGAAGAAAAATCTAGTGGGGTATTTTCCCTTCTTCCATGTACAATAACATGTTCGTACTCAGTCACCCCATTCGTCAACTCAAGAAGAAATTCAAATACCCCACCCGCGAAGGATTCCACAATATGAACAATCTTCATAAAGAAGTCCTCTTTTTTATACTTTTTATGAAGTTGCCGCGATGAAGACCATCAACCTTATTACATTTTCCCATATAAATTATAATTTGTTTGTATAAATTTTCCAATTGGCAAATACAAATTTTTTATATAATAAGGTCAATATCGCCTACCTATATTTTAAGCAAAATTTTTATTAAAATAATTGAAGGCCAAAGAAAGTGGGATTATCCACTATCTTTAGCCTTCAGTTATCAGATCAGCTATTTTCTGTTTAACTCAAAAAAACAGCGCATTCGATTTTGTAAATACTTTTTTATTATAAATTTTATCTCATCCGCCCACACAAGCCACGTTGAAACCATTTCCACTGTCCAACGTAGCAGATTTAATTTTAAGGGATCGCATTATCTGCCACGCAACCGGATGCCATTGACGAAAGTCGCTATAGCTGCAGTTAAAAGTCCCCATCATTATATTCCGATCAAGTTCCGCCAGAAATATAAGATTAAACATGCTGGCATCCATAGTCGGGCTTTTAAATTCGAAAAAGCCCACCGGTTTATCCCCGATTATTTCCACTCCCTCTTTGAAAAAAAAATAAGATGGATTTTGCCGTTTGAGTATGATTTTTATGTCATCTTTGGCTTTTGCGATCTGGTCATCACATATATTATTAGGAATTAAATTCAACGTTATATTAACATTACGGAAGTCGTTTGTTTTAACAATCGGCGAATGCTCTCCCGACTGGTAATTCATTAATGACGAATTCGTCGACATATTCACAAATTCCGTTGGAAGGTGAATTTTTAGCCGTCCATCAAAAAAAATCATTTCCTCAAAAGCATATTCTTTATCATCAATGGTTATACCGTCATAGATATTATACCTATTAATTTTCCCTTTTTCATCCGCTTGTTTTATCACCCTATATTTTTTTCCCTCCAAGTATTCACTAGTCATTTCGTACCTCCCTATCGCTTAACGCTCTATATCTAAGTCATTAGCTTGTTAGTTATAATTCTATTTTTTGCTTACATTCTTACATTATACCGTCAAGCCTTTACAATAGTCCTATACTATTAACAATACCCGTCAATTCATCATGATTTTTACTAAGCCCACTGAAATCGGTCATTTGGTTATAATTACCCATTTACAAAACATATTCCTTGAGACGTATGTCTCTATTTCGAGATAAAAACAAGGACTATCCTCCTATTTTTTTGTTTGCAATTGACAAAGTAGAGAGCATGCGATAAACTGATAATAATAATTAACTAGTTTATTTTATTTTTTAACACCAACAGCATCGCTAATTTATATGAGAGAGATGATACCAATGTTTGATAAAATTTTAGTTCCAATTGATGGATCACCAGTGGCACTCGAAGCTGCAACGGTTGCCCGAAACATAGCTGAAAAATTTAATAGCAAAATAACTTTAATTCATGTCATTCATCACGCAGCTTATTCGATGTCCGATACACCTTTACCTGATTCACTAATCAAAGGGCTTGATGATGATGGCAAACAGCTTTTAGACCAAGCATCAGAAATTTTTCAAAATTTAAATGGCGAAGTGACGAAAAAGATTTCATATGGTCATCCAGGAATAAAAATCGCTGAATTCTGCAATAATAATAATTATGACTTAGTTGTAATGGGCAATCGGGGTATGAGTCAAGTAGCTAAACTATTAATCGGCAGCGTCAGCAATTATGTTCTCCATTATGCGTCTTGTCCGACATTAATTGTTCACAATAATAAATAAGCATTATAATTAACTAGTTAATTATAAATTAGTCCATCAGTCATTTATGACAGATGGACTAATTTTTTAAACATAAAATATGTATAGTTTAACTGGTTATGAAAGTAAGTATCATGCGGTACTTAGATATATGGATTACAAGTCCGATAATGACAATAAATCAATAGCGATAAAAATTTAACAATTCACCGAAAACCACAATCAGCCACAATGATGAACCCCCTGATCACGACAAGGCCAGGGGGTTCATCATTAGCTGTAATATAGTCCCTTTAATATTAGCTCCTTGCAAATTGACATTCTTTAGAGTAGCTTATTTACTGTCTTCAACCAAATATGATTTTCTTGAAGTTCTTGAAATTCTTGACGGTTATCCTTTCCAAGACTACTTCCGCTCAAATCGGTACCATTTAAATTTGCCTTGCTTAGATTGCACTCATTTAAAATAGTCTTATTAAGCTTAGCATGACTAAGATTAGCATTACTCAGATCTGCTCCTTTGAGATTAGCTTTACTAAGATCGGCATTACTCAGGTCCGCTCCTTTGAGATTAGCTTTACTAAGATCAGCATTACTCAGGTCCGCTCCTTTGAGATTAGCTTTATTGAGATCAGCGTTACGCAGGTCCGCAGCTATCAAGCAGGCTGCAGAGAGATTGGCATTCTGTAAAATAGCTGCTCGCAGGCTTACGCCCACCAGTTCTGCCCCATGCAAGTTGGCACCTTGTAAATTAGCCGCGGTAAAGTTGGCTCCACGAAGTTTAAAATTACTAAAGTCGGCATTACTTAAATCAAATTGAACGTAATAATATCCATGGCCTTCCTTTACTAAATTAAACTGTTTTTGGTCATAGGCCTCAACATTAGGAAAGAAAGCACACAAAACAACGGTCAGAGTCACAAACAATCGTACGAAATTCTCCATTTAAACCTCCGGGTACGTTTATTTATCATTTCTATCTGGAATAACCAGGATTGCATGGAATTTAACGTAAAAATTCATTGTAAATGTATAACGTATTGGCGTTATCTAATATAAGTTTACCATTATAACCATTCGGTTGCCAATAAAAACTTCATTCAATGGTATCGATATTCCACAGTTAAAGCCCCTAAGATTTACTTTTTATTATAACAATTTTGTCCACCCGAGACTACTAACAAAACATCCCTGAGTTATTAAATATTTAGCCTTAAATGCTTGCCAAATTACTTATATTTACCTTCATAGGACTTTTTGTAAAATCAGACAGGATTTTATTGTAATTTGTGGTAATGTAATACTATGCAACAAATTATAAACCGAGTTTTGGCAGCCCTGGGATCACCTAAAATAGTCTGCCGGGTTCAAGTACAGTTGCAATAAAAATGTCTTTCTAAAACTAACGAAGGTGTAAAATGAAAAAATACTTTAACAATCAAGGTTTCGTTTTTATCGATTTACTTACTGCGACTGTAATTTTATCCCTAGCACTTACTTCATTGCTAGGAGTAGTTGTTTATACTTCAAAAGTTCGTAGTGCAGCAGACCATCGAACTATAGCAACAAGAATAATACAAGCTCAGTTCAATGACCTACAAAAAAGTAATTTTGCGATGGGAAGCCCCTCCTGGACTACTATAAATTCAACCGAAGTACAAAAAATTATAGATACTGCTAATAGTTCCAGTAATGGCCCCGGCAATGTTAATATGAATTTCACAATCTCATCGTCATTAGTTACCAGTCCTTCTCAAATTCCCACGACCGGACTTCAAGGAGTCGCTATGACGGTTAGTTGGATAAATTCAAATAAAGCTCAAGAATCTATAACAGCAATTGATTATTTTTTTACATCTGATGCTAGTTTTACTGGGGGCTTGACCTATGTATCACTCTCTTCGCAATAAGTCTGAGCAAGGTTACATGATAATAGAATTAATCATCAGTATTGCTATATTGGCAATGATATTTTTAGGAATTTATGAAATATTATACAGTGCGACAAATAGTTGGACGACTAATTCAAAAAGACTAAATTATGTGCAAGCTCAACAGGACACAAATACCCTATTTCAAGTTATAAATGATAAAATTAAATTTGCTAATAGTGCTCCGACAGTTAGTTCGTCCACCTCTATTTTGTACACAATCAATGATCCAGCAAGCACAACTGTTTCGAGTATTACCTATAAAATGTATATAAACAATAATATGCTTGTTCAAGATCAAATTTCTCCGGTTGGTACAACTAACGTAAGTTTATTTAATATTCCTTTCTATAATATAAGTTTTTCCACTAATGACACGCAAAGCATTGTTGTTACTGCCCAAAAAACTTCTAGCGTTCCATCCCAACAGATGATTATTTCATGTGGCGGTTTTAAGTAAATATGATGGGAATGAATAAAATGAGCAACGAACACGGCTTTGCTACTGTTTTTGCCTTGGGTGTGCTGGCATTTATAATTATAATGGTAGCTTTTTCTTCGCTTGGCAGTAACATTCTTCACTTGGCGACAAAGCAGCAAAAAAGTATGCAAGCTACGTATGCTGCGGAAGTCGGAATGCGTGCTTCAACACTTATTTTAAATAATAGTATAATAGCAAAATCCGGAAGCATTCCTGCCGTTCAATATGCAATTCCATCCTCCTTGACTACTTCTCCTCCAACTCCTTATTATATTGGCGCCGTCAATACGGATGGATCTGCAAATAATAATGTTTACTATACCGTATCGGTCACCTCACCAGCAATACCTACTGGCCCGGCAACCTTACTCTATACATTAACCGTAGTTGGCCACGGTGAAGATGGATCAACAAAAACTTTAATCGGACAATATTATGCTACTATTGCTTCCTCTACATCTACAGCTACAACAAAATGGGCATTGCTTTCAGGGGGAACGGTAACCGGATATAATAATGCAGTAACTAACAATACCTATTCATCATATCTAGTAGGAAGCACTCAAGCCGCAGTAACAGCGTCGTGGATGACACCTGTTACTAAAGTTAATTCTAGCTCGGTAAATTTAAGCATGTTACCAGATTCGTTTTTCAATTCAAGCTTATACAACACATCGGCTTGGAACGGACACGATCAAAATAAAATCGACTCAAATACAAGTTCCCACATTACTCCTGGCAGCTACTACATAAATGGTGCATTTGAAATTGATGAACCCATTAATACAACAGGTACTGTACTAATTTATGCAACCGGAACTGTAAACGTCAATTATACTTTAACCGGAAATTTTATTATAATATCTGAACAAGGAATTAATGTAAACGGTAGTGGCGCTCTACTGGCCGGGAACATTCAATTATATTCAAAAGGTTATATGCATTTATCGGGACCAGGGATAACGGGCAATGGTATTTACAAAGGGATTTTCATGACACAGGCTAATTTAGAAATCGATGGTACCAGTACTTATAATAAGGCCTTTATCTACGCTGGCGGAACTGCAAACTTCTATAATTCCACTATATATGGGGGCATATATGTACAAGGTAATGTAAATATCGATGGCTGTACTTTAATATATGATCAAACTGCTATTCCCTCGACAATACCACCAACCATATAGGATATATACTAATTCTATTTTAACGTCTTTGCTTTTTTCCCGATATCAACTTCGCCACATAAAAAAATTCCCCCGCTAGGTAGGGGACAGCGGCTAGAAAGAATAATACCTAAATGGAGGAGTACAACCAAAAAGTGGAGGTAGCATACGTGCCCATCGTTTAGGTATTATCATATTAAATTATTATTCAATAATTATAACCAACCACTAGTAACCACATTATTCCTCCCTTTGTTTTTTGCCTGATATAATGCCTTATCTCCCATCCCTAAGAGATAATTACTCCCACCATTATAATTTGATTTACCTACAGCAATGCCAATACTTATTGTAACATATTTACTTATTTTAGATTTTTTATGTTTAATTTTAGCTTTTTTAATATTTTTCTTTAACCGGTTTGCAACTTTCTTCGCACCATCAATTGCAGTGTTTGGCAACACTACCACAAACTCTTCGCCACCATAACGCGCAACAAAATCAGTATCCCGTTTTACTGATTCACGTAAAATCTTCGCAATATTTTTTATGCACTTATCTCCTTTTAGATGCCCATAACGGTCATTATATTTTTTAAAATAATCAATATCTATCATCAATATCGCTATCCTTGCGCCAGAAGGCAACACTCGCTTACCTTCCTTATCCAAAAACTCATCTAAATACCTTCGATTTGCCAATCCTGTCAGAGCATCAATCCGTGCTTGTTTTTCCAATATGTCTCGGTAGCGTTTTAATGCTAAATGATTTTTGACCCGTGCTTTTACCACCGATGGACTAACGGGTTTATTAATATAGTCAATTGCACCTAACTCCAAGCCTTTAGTTTCATTATCTTCGTCACTTTTGTTAGATACAAAAATTACAGGTATATCATGTGTTGTTTGGTCCTTCTTAATGATTTCATATATTTGAAAGCCGCTCATATCCGGCATGACAATATCAAGAATAATCAAATCAAAGTTTCCCCGTTTAAGAATATCAAGAGCTTGCTTCCCTGACTCAGCGGTTATTACGGCATGTCTCTCCGCTAAAATATTTTTCATAATCTCTAGATCTTTAGGAGAATCATCAACGATAAGTATCCTTTCTTTTACCTGTAACTTGCATTTCATCAAGCCTATCCCCTCGGCACTGTTGGCATATGTTTCTGAACTGATTCCTTTAGCCGTTTACCTGCAAAAGGCTTCACTACAAAATCATCTATACCTATTTTTATTAATTCTTTTAAAGTTTCAAGCTTACTAAACGTGCTACACATAATTACTTTTGCCGTTGGCTGGTGTAGCTTGGCTTCTTTCAAAACAGTTATACCATCCACCCCATCCATCACTACATCAAGTAAGAGCACATCAAAAGTAACCGAATTGAGCATTCGTAAAGCCTGTACTCCATTCTCAGCTTGGTGAATTTGTTCTTCCTTTAAACCGATCTCTAATAGACTCTTAACAATTATGCCTCGCATCAAATCTGAATCATCTAGCACCAAAAAATTCATAAAAATATGCCTCCGATTTATTTTTCTCGTGGCTAGATGATTAATCCCAGACATATAAAAATCGCCATCTGCCACCCAAAGCGGCTTGGCAATCATAAACAAATGTTCTTAGACCCATAGCTTTGCGTCCTTAGCTTTCACTAAGTTTGCCAAATATTTAATTTTTTAGAGCAATTATCTATTATATTAAGTTAATCCTATTGCATCTGTCAATACACAACATTACAGTTGTCAACAAAAAATGACATTATAAGTTAAATGAAATTATAAAAAACTGCCCTCACCTATAGGTAAGAGCCCAAGAAATGATGATTTGCATTTTTAATATACACTACTAATATTACAGCAATGTTACAGCAATATTTCCATATTCTTTTTTGTAAGTAAATGAAACATTTTTCCGAGTAATTATGCCCTAGAATATAGTCATATAAGGCGCAAGTAACATAAACAAAAAGGCTCGCATTTCTGCGAACCCATGATATTCCAGTATTTACTTGGTCGGAGCGACAGGATTTGAACCTGCGACCCTTAGACCCCCAGTCTAATGCGCTACCAAACTGCGCTACGCCCCGACTAACAAAAATCATTCTACATCTATTTTAGCTATTTGTCAAGACTGTACTTGTTAACTTGTTTTGTTAACAAGTTACAACCTTAGCCCCTTCCGCATCGATATCCAGACTTAAATATTTTGCCTTGACATCATGCTCAGCAAAGGTTTTCACCATAGCTTCACCAATCTTTGCTTCACTACCTAGCGTGTAGGCAATCAGGCATGGTCCCGCACCGCTGAGGGTGGCTCCCAATGCGCCCGCAGCAACTGCCGCTTTCAGCACTTCGGGCATACCGGGAATTAGCCTTTGACGATACGACTGATGAAGTTTGTCATCTAACGCATATTGTAAAAGGTCCACTCGACCTTTGCTTAAAGCCCCGATAAGCAACGCTGAACGGCTCACATTAAAGACAGCATCCTGAAACGGCACCTCTTTAGGTAATACCTGCCGGGCTGCTTTAGTTGATAACGTGAAATCCGGTACCGCTACCACCATTTTTAAAGGAATGGATGGCATGAATTTTAGCGAGTGTGGCTTCTTGCCATCCATTATACTTACTGAAACTCCCCCGAAAATTGCGGGAGCAACATTGTCAGGGTGGCCTTCCATGCTAGTCGCAATATCAAGAATATCTTCCCGCGTTAATTTATTTCCAGTAGCCGCATTTGCGGCAACTAACCCAGCCACAATAGCAGCAGCACTACTGCCTAGCCCTCGAGCCAACGGCACATTATTATTCATTTCAATACGAATTCCGCTATAATTCAGTTTAAGCCGCTCCAGCACCAAGTTTACTGCTTGAAAAGCAATATTTCGTTCATTACCAGGAATTGCCCCTTCACCCTCGCCGGTAACCGAAATTACACATTTACCGTCATTGCTTAAAGTAAGCGTCATTTCATTATAGATCGAACAAGCAATACCTACTGCGTCAAACCCCGGACCACAATTTGCAGTAGTTCCTGGCACACGTACTTTAACTCCTTCCGCCATAGCCGCCTCCTGATATTGGTTTCTTATTCTTTTACAACTCTAATAACACTGTTTATTTGATTTACTACCGTCATACCTTTTAACGTGTCAATCGCGTGCTCAATGTTTAAATGATTTACATCATATGTAATTAAAACAAGTTCAGCAAATCTACCAATTTGACTTTTTTGAATAACCGAGTGTAAGCTTACTCCCTGCAAGCCAAAAGCTCCAGCAATAGCCGCCAATGCTCCCGGCTGATCGTCTACCAAAATTCTGATATAATAGGAGTTTTGCGTATTTTCAATCGGACAAAACGGTCGATTTTCAAAACATGTACAGAGAATTCGGCTGCTTACACCATGATGGATATCCCTGGCCACATCAATAACATCAGCCACTACCGCGCTGGCAGTAGGCAACTCTCCGGCTCCGCGACCATAGAACATGGTTTCACCAACAGCATCGCCCCTGACAAATATAGCGTTAAACTCATTATTAACTGACGCTAAAGGATGATCAATCGGAATCAGCGTCGGATGCACCCGCACATCAATACCATTTTCTGAGTCTTTGGCAATAGCCAGCAATTTTATAATATAGCCTAATTCACCAGCATAGCAGATATCTTCTGGAGTAATACCGGTAATTCCCTCAACATGAACATTATCAACCGTCACACGTGACCCGAAGGCAATAGAAGCCAATATTGCAATCTTTCTGGCAGCGTCAAATCCCGCGACATCAGCTGTCGGATCTGCTTCAGCATAACCTAAGCGTTGCGCTTCAGCTAGCACTGAATTATAGTCCACCCCTTCAAGCGTCATCTTGGTTAACATAAAGTTAGTTGTGCCATTGATAATACCCATTACTTCGGTAATATTATTGGCAGCCAAGCACTGCTTGAGCGGCCTGATAATGGGGATGCCACCACCGACACTAGCTTCAAACATCAAGTCAACCGAACTCTCTTCCGCTGCCGCAAAAAGTTCACGTCCATATTTAGACATAACGTCCTTATTAGCGGTAACAACATGTTTACCGGCCTTTAACGCCGCAAGCTGATAATCCTTGGCCGGGGATTCTCCGCCCATTACCTCAATAACAATATCTATATCTGGGTCACCAATGATATCTTGAATATCTGTAGTTATCTTTGCCTCAGACGCTATGGCTCGCACTTTATCAGGATTACGCACCAAAACAGTCTTTATCTTAATCTCAGCCCCGACTTTTTGCTCATAGTTATGAGAATTGGCAGTAAGCAATTTTACTACTCCAGTACCTACAGTACCCATGCCAAGAAGCCCAACATTAATTACCTTTTTCACAAAGTCATCCCCCAATTAATCATTCTTGACCTAATACTTCAATACGTTTTACCCCTGGCAGTAATTGCAATTTTTCCAGCAGCTGTTCTAAGTCAATACTAAGGCTCCTGGTTTCAAAAGAAATAGATGCATTAGCTATCCCTTGAAGCGGAATACCCTGATTAATAGTCAAAACGCTGCCGCCTTCATTGGCAATTATGCTTAACACCTGCGATAAGGCTCCTGGTTTGTGTTCAAGCATCAGCGAAAGGCTGACAATTTTCTCTTTACTTGCTTCATAAAAAGGGAATACATAATCTTTATACTTATAATACGCACTCCGGCTTAGCTCCATTTTTTCTACAGCTTCATTAATAGTGCGAGCCTCATTGCGTTTTAAAAGATCTTTTACCTTAATAGTTTTTTTTATAGCTTCCGGTAATATTTCTTCCCTAACCAGATAGAATTTAGATTCTTGACCGGGCATGTTCGTTTCTCCCTTCGTACTGCGTACAGTGGATATTGCTCTTCTACTAGAAGACATTATATCATGTACTTGTGTACTGTACAAGTACATTTTTTATTTTTGTATAAAAAAATAAAGTCAGCCACAATCGACTGACCCCAAAAATCTAAAATATTATACAAATCAAACCGCCGCTACCATCATTTACTACTTTTTGCAACGTTTCACGAAGTTTAACCTGCGCATTTTCCGGCATGCTGGTTAATTTATTCTGAATGCCTTCCCTAACTAACGCATTAAGGGATTTACCAAATAAATTTGTCCGCCAGATTTTCTCCGGTTCACCTTCAAATTCTCGTAAGAGGTATTGAATAAGTTCCTCACTTTGTTTTTCAGTTCCGATAATCGGTGATATTTCAGCCTGAACATCAGTCTGGATAAGGTGTAACGAAGGTGCCGAAGCCCGCAGTCTAACCCCAAAACGGTTACCAGTGCGAATAATTTCCGGTTCCTCGAGCACCATCTCATCAAGTTGTGGCGATACAATTCCATATCCCGTCTGGCGGACTTGTTCCAACCCCGCGGCAATCTTATCATAATCCCGCTTTGCCACCGACAGTTCTCGCATAATCTTAAGCACATGATGCTCGCCAGCAACCGTAAATCCGGTAAGTTCCTCCAATACCTGATAAAACAACTCGCTCCGCGCCGTCATCTCAATAGCGGCAATTCCCCCGCCAAGATCCATGTCGTGCAGTATTACATCTGCGACAAAGTCATAACTGGAGAAATCATCTATAGCCCGATCAATATCTCTTAGACGCCGGACATATTGAACTACTTCATTGACTGCATTATTAAATTTTTCCCGCAGCCAATGAGTTTCTTCCAATTCTTCCACCCAGCGCGGCAAAGTAATATTGACTTCTTTAACCGGGAATTCATACAATACTTCCTGCAAAATAGCATAAACATCATCATGGCTTAGGCGATAACAATCCACTGGAATAACTGGCACATCATACTTACTTTCAAGTTTTGCCACAAGTTCTCGGGTCTCTTTAGTTGTTGGATGGGCAGTATTCAGAACGATTAAGAATGGTTTATTAAGTTCTTTGAGCTCAGTGATTACCCGATCTTCCGCTTCTAAATACTTTTCACGGGCTAAATCAGTAACCGACCCATCAGTCGTGACTACCAAACCAATAGTAGAATGTTCTGTTATTACCTTTTTAGTTCCTATTTCAGCTGCTTCCTGGAAGGGTATTTCATGATCAAACCAGGAAGTCATCACCATGCGCGGACCACTGTCTTCCTCATAGCCAAGAGCACCATTTACCGTATAACCAACACAATCAACCACTCTAACCCTTACCTTAACATTATCCTTGATACTAATTTCCACAGCTTCATTAGGAATGAATTTTGGCTCAGTCGTCATAATGGTCTTTCCGGCAGCGCTTTGCGGCAGTTCATCTCTGGCCCGTTCTTTATCGTGTGGATCGGTTATATTCGGCAAAACCATAGTCTCCATGAACCTTTTGATAAAAGTCGATTTGCCGGTACGCACCGGACCCACAACGCCAATATAGATATCACCGCCGGTTCGTTCAGCAATATCCCTGAATAAGTCGAATTGTTCCATTTTCTTATTTACCCTCCTCTACTAAGTATATCTAAAATGCTGAGCGTCACGCTCCACCAAACCATCGTCACCCCTTCCCTTCCTCCTTACGGCGACTCTAGCACAATAAAGCGAAATTAATCATTACAAATATATGACATGCCACAAATATTATTACAATTATGGCAAAATACCTCAAAACCTCAAAAAATATCCATATTTTTGTATATAAAAAAATAACCCCAGCTTTATACCAGAGTTATTTTAATCCGAAAGTTAGGTTTACAATTACTAAATTTAATACTATAACCAATTCTCAATAATGGCTACTTCTTCATTTTCGTGAGTACGCCCGCGGGACATGAGCTGGCTTACCGCCTCAAGCGGATTAGCCCCTTCATACAGCACCCGGTAGATCTCCTGAGTAATCGGCATCTCGACATCATAGCGTCTAGCAAGTTCATAAGCGGCTATCGTCGACCTAATACCTTCGACCACCATATTGGTTGCAGTTTGGATTTGGTCCACACTCTTGCCATCAGCCACCATAAGACCCGCGCGACGATTACGACTGTGGCAGCTGGTACACGTAGCAATTAGATCACCAACACCAGACAACCCGGCAAAAGTGAGAGAATTAGCCCCCATCGCCGTCCCTAGCCGGCCAATCTCCGCCAACCCTCTGGTCATAAACGCCGCTTTGGCATTATCACCAAACCCCAAGCCTTCAGCAACCCCTGACCCTAAAGCAATAATATTTTTAAGGGCTCCGCCTAGTTCAACCCCGATAATATCCGGATTGGTATATACCCTAAAATATGAAGTAATAAACGCATCCTGCACGGTTTCCGCAACATTACGCCAGGGTGATGCTACCACCGTAGCACTAGGTTGTTTTAACCCAACTTCCTCAGCATGGTTAGGCCCGGAAAGAACCGCGATCCGTTCCGCAACAACCGGAATCTCCTCCACGACCACTTCCGACATTCGCTTTAATGTACCTGTTTCCAATCCCTTAGACGCACAAACAACAATTGTATCCTTTTTAATAACACCGGCTAACTTGGCCGCCGTTTCCCGCATAGCATGAGAAGGAGTAACCACCACAACAATACTGGCATCAACCGCCGCAACGTTCACATCAGCGGTAAACTTAACACTGTCAGGCAGCTTCACTCCAGGCAAATACGCTGTATTTTCCCGCCGCTCGGTCATTTCGTCGGCCAACTTAGCACTGCGCGCCCACAACACTACATTCTTATGCTTTTCGCCCAACATCCCGGCAAGTGCGGTTCCCCAACTGCCAGCACCAATTACAGCTATTTTCACTAGCCATCATTCTCCTTTTTTTCACGGGCAGCCCCTGGCGATTTAATTTTCAGTTCTTCCCCTTTTAAAAGGCGTTGAATGTTAGCCTTATGGCGAAAGATAACAAAAGCTGCAGCTAATATACCAAATACAAAAAACTCAATTTCTTCACCAAACAACCAAATAAGTACCGGCGCCATTGCCGCGCCAACGATGGATGCCAAAGAAACATACCGCGTCAAAGCTACAATAATAACCCAAGCAATAAATATAATTGCCGTTTCCCGCGGCATTAATATCGCAATAACCCCTAACGCCGTTGCAACCCCTCGCCCACCTTTGAAGCCGAGAAATACCGGCCAATTATGGCCAGTGATCGCAAAAAAGGCTCCGGTTATTTCTCCCATCGTTGTCCCGATAAGGACCTTACCAATATATACCGCAATAACGCCCTTTAACAAGTCCATAATCAGCACAAAAAAGCCCGGCCACGCGCCTAACACCCGATAGGCATTCGTAGCTCCGATATTTTTACTGCCGAATTCACGGATATCTACACCCTTGAATACTTTGCCGATAATCAACCCATTAGGAATTGAACCAATGAGATAACTTAAAACAGCGGTTATTACGAAACTCATTTTTCTCCCTCGCAATCATCGCATAATGCCGCTAATCATCCTCTTCTTTGCGGCCCCGTACAACTAATTTAAGCGGCGTTCCCTCAAAGCCAAACGCCTCACGTAACTTATTTTCTAAATACCTCAAATAAGAAAAATGCATTATTTCGGGATCATTGACAAAAAAGACAATAGTCGGCGGTTTTACTCCAGCTTGAGTCGTATAATAGATTTTCATCTTACGCCCACGATCTGATGGCGGCGGATTAATTGCGCAAGCATCCTCAATAACCTGATTGAGCACACTGGTAGCCACCCGCATCGAATGCTGCTCAGCCGCATACTTTACAACCTCGGTCACCCGCGGCACCCGTTGCTTGGTCAGCGCTGAAATAAACACTATCGGCGCATACTGCATAAACGCAAGCTCACTACGAATAGTTTCAGTAAAACGAAGCGTTGTCTTGCTATCCTTTTCAATCAAATCCCACTTGTTAACCACAAGAACAACTGCCCGTCCGGCTTCGTGAGCATACCCGACAATCTTTTTATCTTGCTCGGTAACTCCATCCACCGCATCAAGCAACATAAGCACGACATCGGCCCGGTCAATTGCCCGGAGAGAACGAATAACGCTGTAGCGTTCTACCGGCAAATCGATTTTAGCCTTGCGCCGCATCCCCGCCGTATCAATAAGGACAAATTTATTGTCGTCCTTGATAAAACAAGTATCAATCGCATCCCTAGTAGTTCCCGGTACATCACTAACAATAACCCTGTCTTCACCTAACATCGCGTTCACTAGGGAAGACTTGCCAACATTAGGGCGTCCAATAAACGCTACCTTAATCAGATCTTCCTCTTCCTCCGAACCGGTATCCTTAGGAAACGACGCAACAACCTTATCAAGCATATCACCAAGCCCTAGGGCATTGGTTGAAGAAATGGACATCGGGTCACCCAGTCCTAAATTATAAAACTCATAAATTTCATTTTCATCTTTAGGACTATCCACCTTATTAACCACCAATACTACTGGTTTGCGAGTATTGCGCAGAATAATCGCCACTTCTTCATCTGCCGCAGTCAAACCATCTTTGGCATCAACAAGGAACATAATAACATCAGCTTCTTCAATCGCCAACTGTGCTTGGTGACGCATAGCCGTAAGTATTTTATCAGTGGACTCCAGTTCAATACCACCAGTATCAATCATCGTAAATTCATAATCGAGCCATTCTGCATCGACATAAATTCTATCCCTAGTTACACCTGGCATATCCTCAACGATGGACACCCGCTTCTTAGAAATACGGTTAAACAACGTTGATTTACCAACATTCGGCCTTCCAACAATTGCTACTATTGGTTTACTCATAGCAAATCCCCTTTTTCTGTTTCTAATAGTCAATACCTTGGCGCGAATCAATACCTTGCTGATACGGATGCTTTACTTCTTGCAAGTCAGTCACCAAATTAGCAATAGCAATGATCTCTTTCGGCGCATAACGACCGGTTAACACAACTTCTACATTTCTTTTTTCCCCGGTTAAAAATTTCACCACCCTGGCGATATCAACCAGGCCACAGGCCATCGCAACATTTATCTCATCCAAAATAACAATATCAAAATCGCCCGAGTCAATAGTTTTTTTGGCTAACGCCCAGCCCGACCTGGCTAACGAATAATCCTGTTCCTCCGGGTTCTTTAAATCAACCAACCCCGCTCGGCCAACTTGCACTACTTTAAACCCAGGAATAAATTTGGCAGCCTTAAGTTCGCTGGCATCAGCGCACTGTTTCATAAACTGGATCATACACACCTTAAACCCATGTCCACTAGCGCGTAAAGTCAATCCTAAACTAGCAGTAGTTTTTCCCTTGCCCGAACCAGTATACACCTGTATTAAACCCAACTCAGACACACTAATCCCTCCATGACGCTAATAACTCACCAAGGTCAGCGGCAAAATAGGCGCACCGCACAGTTGTTCCCAAACTTTCAGCAACCTCATCGACAGTAACCCCGTCTAAAAAGACATGTTCACCTTTTCGCAAGGCTACTCCTGGTAAAATGACTCCATCACGTGGACCTTCCACTCCCTTTAGCGCAGTAACAATGTCCTGACCAGTAAGCAGTCCGGTCACTGTAACCTTATGGCCAAAGAAACTATTCTCCACCGGAACCAAGCGAATAATTAATTTCGGCACGACCAGTTCCTCAAATAGCGGTTTAAGAATTTTTGCCGCTGAAACGCCGCAAACTATATCTAAATGACAAGGCTTATCGTAAGAAACTTGAGAAAAATCACATTCCTGCCATTCGTTCAAAAAACTACGGACTAAACCAATACCATTTTCTAACTGAGGAAATCCATCATAATAATTATATTCAGGTATAGGCTGTCCGCAAGCTAAATAAAACTCATCCGAAAGATATACAAACGAATTGTCAGCCTCCGCTCGGCAATGTTCTTGCCATTTGCTTACCAGGTCTACGACTTTTCCAGCTTCCGCCGGAGTAAATGTATCTAATTTCGGGCAATTCTCCCGATACCGAGTTAATCCTACCGGCACAATCGCTAACGACAAGACATATGGCTTTAGCGCATACAAATCGGCAATTGTTTTTTCCAGTAACGCTCCGTCATTTAACCCCGGGCAAAGCACCACTTGGGTATGAAGTTCAACCCCATTTTTCGTCAACGTCTTTAACTGCTTCATAATATTGGCGGCCTTAGGATTATTTAATAATTTAGCACGCATATCGCCATCAGTAGTATGTACAGAAACATACAACGGCGACAAATGCAGCCGGTTAATCCTCTCTAAATCCTTAGTTACCAGATTAGTAAGCGTAATAAAATTCCCGTATAAAAACGACATTCGATAGTCGTCGTCTTTAACATACAAACTATCACGCATCCCCGGTGGCATTTGGTCGACGAAACAAAATACACAATGATTGGCACATCGCCTTACCTGGTCAAACACCGCGCTTTCAAACTCAATTCCTAAATCTTCATCATAATCTTTTTCGACCTCATACAATTCTTGCTCGCCGCCAGCCTTTTCTACTAATATTTCCACATACTCATCAGCCAGTGCAAAGCTTAAATCAATAATATCATTTAACGGATTCCCATTAACACCGATAATCTTGTCCCCTGCCACAAGTCCTAGTTCCGCAGCAATACTATCAACGGCAACTTTGGCAATAATTCCTTTTGCAGTCAAAATATCTCACCCCAACTATGTATTATTCCGTTTTTCACTATTTTTTCCTGCAAAACAAACAAAGAGTGATGAAGAAAACATCACTCTTTATTACGTAAGCTGCTGTTTTACTTTTTTAACTAATTCCACAAAACATGGATAGCGACGTTTTATTCCCCAAACAGTAATACTCCGGCCCATCTCAGTAAAATGACACCGTTTAGATAATAATCCGCCTAGTTTAGTGGAAAAATTTATCAACGGAAAAGCATCCTGAAAAAAATATTGATTTTGTTTAACCCCAGCCGTATCTAAAAACTCTCCCAACGCAGTAATAATTTTTAAACGCTGGCTCCACATCCCCATAAAGTACACTTTATTACCGCATTCATCTAATCCCATAAAGTAAGGCTGCCCCACCAGCTCCGGCAAAGTCCGGTCATAGTATGGCACCGCCAAAAACTCCTGACGTGACGGAACCCGTTCCCGCGGAAGCAATCCACAATGAATCGCTGATGCCACCACCGAAGCATGCGCCCCGGCAAAACAATAATAAATAATGTTCAGCACTATTCCTCCTGCTGGGTGCTAAGTGCCGACGACAGCAGATGAATCGCACTTTCACCGGCGAATTTTCCAAAAAGCCAGGGAATATAATTGGCCACTACCAGCAAAAACCGTCTAAATACATTATATTTTACTTCTTGCAACAATAAATAGTCAATATCTAAAAACAAAACTTTTAAACCAAAAACTTGAGCTACCCCAGCCAGCGCTCTCCGGTACAGACAGCGATATCGTCCATGAGCCAAACAACAAATTGCATTGCCAGCCTCATCTGTTCCAACCGTCATCAGAGCCTGTTGCCACAAAATTACCCGTTCATGGCTAAACTGTTTCGCCCCAGTTGTTCGTTTGAGATGAAGCAGACAGGCTAGATACGGCCAAAACAGTCGCCGGCCATGATAAATAATTATCATGAATCGTTCTTATCGTCATCGTTCCGCTCAAAATCGTCATGTTTTTTCTCCGGCTTCTTTTTCGGGCCAAAGAAATTGGCAAACTCCGTAGTACCAAACTGTTTGAGTTTAGACTTAGCTTCGTTGAAACTTCCGGTACTTATAAACAAGAACGCTACAACCCCGACAACCAGTAACCCTACAATCCAGCCAATACTCTTGGCAGACCCAGACGGTCCTGCGCCAGTTGTCCCCAAGCCAGTTGTTCCACTAGGTGTACCCGGTGTACCCGAAGTCTGACCTAGCACCGTCGGTATAGCATCAGCAAATAACGCTATTCCCCGCTCCGCTGACGGACGGTCATTAGTATGGGCACCGACTTCTAACAACATTGCCCTAGGATGCAAATCCTCATTGTAATCGCCGCCCTTAGCAAAAAAGATCCCCTTGACCAGCCCTGGATGCTGCTGATCTGATGCCGACTTTAGCTGCATTGCATAATCTTCAACCTGTTTGCCAGTCGGTCCATATTTACCAACCACTAATTGCACCTTAGTACAATCCTGACCATTAATATTAGTCTTATAGACTTCCGGCGGAACTGCGTCGCGATGAACATCAAAAATCGCCGCTGGCTGCTCTTTTAATAAATCTACTACCGTCCGCCGCGAACGTTCATAAGCCATATCATCATGCGGGTCATGTTTATTCATCGAATGAATAACCGGCATTCCTTTTGCTTCCAACGCCGCTGCAAAAGCATTTCCTACCGCTAAAATTCCACCATTACCGTCAATACTTTCTTTGCCTTCGGTCGGCACATAAGATTCATCATCATGCGTATGATAAATGGCTACTTTTCCGCCCTGAGCTACCGCACTTTGACTACCAAACAACCGTCCAATTCGTAGTTCCTCTTCAGTTACACGGTGAGGAGTATATAAGCTAATATCAACATCACCGATAAATTTAGCTTTAGCGATATCACCTTCAACACTTACCACTTCGTAACGCTTATTATTTTCAGTAAGACACTGATCGCCAGCCTCTACCTTCCAGCCAGTCACAAATACCGCAGCACCATTATCATCAACAATGGTGTAGTAGCCACCATCACTGCGTTCATGGGCCCCTGCCACACCGAACGCACCAACAACCAGCATCACCGTCAGGATAAGCGCCAGCAGCTTATTCATCCTTATCCCCCCGTTTTTCCGCACTTATTTGTTCAGGTTTATCTATCTGCTCTTCACCAGCCATATCCGGCTTCGAATTTATGGTTTTTCCCGGCTCAAGCTCTTCACTAAATTCATACAAACCTTCTGGACGATGCATCCCTAGTTCAGGCCCGCCTTGTAGCTTTTCCCTGGTTTCACCTACAACTTCAGCTACAGCTACAGCTACAATACCAGCTATAATCGCTACATCAAAGGCTCCTGCTCCGCCAATTGAGGTGGTTCCCGAAATACCTGTTCGAACCATGAGTACAAAATGACCGATGTCACTAAGTACAATACCAAGAATACCGCCTATAAAAGCACTGCGCCGTGAACGCCCGGCAATATACGCAATCAAGCCAGCGGCAATACCGTAGACAAGCTTAGGATCCATAAACATATTTTCCGGCTCATACGGCAAATACCGCGATCCAAGTAAAGTTGCCGCCGCGACTAATAGGCTTCCCAATACTGCCCGCACCCGTTCTGCTGTCTCATCGGCTTTATAAATCAGCCAAATCGCCAGCGCCGCCGGAATAATTGCCCCGCCGACATTGATCGAGAGTGTCGTTGGTGTCTTAGTAATGGGAATATTAATGAAACTGCCAACAAGAATCGCCGCAATAACCATCAACGCTTGTTTGTCCGTCAACTGCATCCGGTCAAGAATTCTTTGGGTAACACCGAAATAAACCAACACAGCAACCACTAAGAGCACAATCATTCCGATAGGCATAGTCATCGTTTTCACCTCATATACGAAATAAGCTAACTTCTCGAAATTTATCTTGCCCCTAGCTATAGAAAAACATGCAAAAAGGAGCTGTACCAAAATTTTTCAGTACAGCCCTTTATTTGCATGTTGGACCTAACTTATATCCGTCTTATAATTTCCAGCGGTAACCGATGTTTCCACCCCAAAGTTTGTTTGTTGAACTACCATCTGTTTTTATACCCCAGGATTTTTCAATATCGATATAAAGTTGTTGCTTGCCAGTATCAGCAATATACCCAATTCCTGCTACTACTTGGTCACCTTTCAAGCTCGAATCAAACGTGGCATCATTAACAACGGTCTGACTATCGCCATCAAACTCATGCACATAGGAGAGTTTGCCGTAAAACTCTTGCGTACCACCATTTTTCACGGTACACTTCTTACCAATCATGCCGCCCAATCTGAGCTGTACCGAAGTAGAACTAAGCGATTCAATAATCAAACCATTAGTGCTGGTGTAGTCTGACTTGCCTGACCACAACGCTGATAATTCAGCCTGGGGCTCAACAAAAACGCCATCACCCCGTTCGATATGTTTGCCAAGCTCTGCTGATAGACTAAAGCCATTATTGTGGTAACTCGCACTATCACTGCCGCCGCCATACAGCGTCGAGGTGAAATCATGGTTCAACCGGTTATATTTACCGATAAGGTCGAAATACGCCCCATCATCTTTTATCCAGCTGCCATAAGCACCAGCATAAACGCTGTCAGTCGTTCCCGAACCACCACTGGTGAAAGTATTATCAGCTGTACCGCCGCCGATTACAAAACCGGCAAACTTTTTGCCGCCGTTATAGGAAGTGGCGTTGTCTTTACCTACTTCAATGCCTTTCATCGTTTGATAGAAGGTTTGACCACCGACAGGTGTTGCCTTGTAATGAGCGGCATAAGTTCTAGCCCACAAATCACCGCTTTCAGCGCCCAGTCTTAAGTCGCCCAGCCGTTTCTTGATTTCATTCATTTCTCCGTAAGAAGTTACAACCGATTCTGCGCTGCTGGCAATAGCGGCGCAGGCCGGTGTTGACGGCGTATATGTATTGTAGAGGTAATAGTCGGAACTATCAAGCCCGCTATAACTAGAAGACAAAGTTGATCCCAATGCTACGGAATAACGATAAGCACCCAAGTCTGCCCCGCCGGTAATCGTAGCCGAATTCGTAGCTGTATCACTCAGATCAACTACCTTGACCACCGACGTGAGCGTAGAGGTTGTGTTTTGTCCGGTAAAATACAGTTGATAAGTACCGCTGGCCGTGCCGCCGACACTAATAAGATCAGCCAAAGCATTCTTTAAATCAACATTCATATTAAAAGTGTCGCTGCCAGTCAAATCGCCGGTAGTAGTAAGCGTAGAATATGTACCACTATTTATAAAATTCACCGTACTATCACTAACAGTTAAACTTGACAGCGCCGAATTAGCACTGATATTCCAAATGCTGTCGGAATCCATCGTTAAAGCTATTGCGCCGCTAGTATACCCAGTCAGTGTGCTAGCATCTAATTCAACAGCAAGGGCACTAGTATCATCAGCAATAATACCGCCTGTTAACGATACATTTTTCGCTGTAAATGACGCATCAGTGGAGTCAGTGGCATCAACCAAAATCCCGCTAGCCGCGGTAATCGTCGTTCCATCCTCCACGGTAATATTTCCGATGGCCGTATCGTAAAGAATAGCGGCCTCAGTGGTTGAAGTTGAGGTGAGTGAACAATCGCTTATTGTCGCTGATCCGGCATAAAGTTCATTAGGACAATGCATTTTTATAGCAGTTACCCCAGTCACATCACAGTTAGTCAAACTTAAAACCCCAGCCGAAGCTACTACCGCGCCGCAATCATTTACAGACGTAAGCGTAGAATCAGTAATCGTAATAACCCCGGTGGCATCCACATAAGCCGCCGCCGACTTTTCACCGGAAACATAAAGAATGCTATTATCAACATTAACATAACTTATATTATCCGTGGCCACATTATCGGTAGCGACAGCCGACGAACTTGAGCCCGTGGTGGTGATCTTCACATACGAAAGATTCACTGTGCCGCCATTGGTAGCATCTACCCCGTGAGCGTGAGCTCCTGAAGCATCTATCGTAAAATAATCATCAGCGGTCCCAGATATCGTAACTGTCCCACCATTAGTTGCAAACGCAGCATTCCCAAAAGTTCCAGAGGTCGTTATTGAGCCACCGGTAATTTTTATCGTGCCATTATCGGCCAAAACTGCAGAATTAACCCCCCACATGCCGCTGGCCATTTCTGAAGTATAGTTTGCGCTGCTTGATATTGTCGGATTGGTCAGCGTTACCGTACCAGAGTTAATAGCATATATAGCCGATTCGTTAGCTGCACTAGCTGTATATGATCCGCTGTCTTCAGTAACAGTCGTACCGTCAGCCTCTAACACAGCCGTAGTATACAGTTCTGCTTCTGCCGCAGTCATCAGCGCAGCATGAGCCGGCAATGGAGCCATTCCCAATCCCACAACCAACATCGGTGCAACCAGCATTTTTCCTATCCGGTTTTTTTTTCGATTTTTCTCCATATACCCCGCATCCCTTCTGTCTTTATTTTAATAGCTACTTCTGACGAGCCGCCCAATTACATTGCTCTCACCTCTTTCAAAAATAGGATATTATGTTTTTCCATTATATTCTATTTATTCAATTTTATTCCTCTAGGTAAAATCAAACATTTTTCAAAATTTAGTAATTTCTTACTATATTAATAAATTAATTTCAATCTTTTTAATAATAATTTTTCAGCTATATAAAAAAGCGTTGAGCTTACGAAAATACGTAAGTTCAACGCTTTTTACCAAAATTAAACCAATAAATTCTATTATTAACGACGCCCTGCATAACTCACTACATCAACCCCCCGGGCAGTTAGCCATTCGCGGCTAAAGCCGGTTATCACCAGCGGGACACGGACCAAATCACTGATTTTAGCCGCCCCAACCAGCAGCATATAGCGCTTAATCTCATCAAAGTAATCATTAAGCCACATTTCTGCTGCATCCAGACCTTGGCAGGCAAGAATTTTTACTACCTGCCCGGCAATTCCTACGGTCTTGCCGCCAATAGCAAACGCCTTAACTGCCTCCAGTGCACTAACAATTCCACCGGACACCATCAAATCCACTTTTTCAGGTAGCACTGCCATAACTTCAAGCGCGCTTACCGCAGTCGCAATACCCCAATGCAAAGTTCCAACCGACAATTGTCGGTTGGCCCTAGCCGCCTCAATTGCCAAAAAGTTAGTGCCGCCCCGTCCGCCAACATCAATGGCTTTTACCCCGGCCATAATTAACATTTTAGCTGCTTCGGCAGCTATGCCGCAGCCAACTTCCTTGACAATAACCGGCACTGGACAGTCAGCAGCGATTTCCCTGATATTATTAAAATAGCCACGAAACTCCCGGTCACCTTCCGCCATAATTAATTCTTGGGCTACATTAAGATGAATTTGAATAGCCGCCGCCCCAATCATTTCTACCGCCCGTCGGGCATCATCAGGCGTAATATGAGCCCCTAAATTGGCAAAGATAACACCATCGGGATTAACTTGCCGAACAATTTTATAAGAATCAATTACCTCTGGATTTTCTAACGCCGAAAATTGTGAGCCAACCGCCATAGCCATTCCAGTTCGTCTGGCTAATTCGGCAAGCTGACCATTAACCTTGGCCACATCAGTGGCTCCTCCGGTAATTGCATTAATCATCACCGGCTGACCCAGCTTGATCCCCGCAACTGTTGTCGTTAGGTCCAGCTCCGACCAGGCTAAATCCGGCAGGCAATTATGTATCAGATTTAAATCATCAAACCCGGTTACTCCCGGACCATCTTTAAGCGCCACCGTCTGCTTCAAGTGCTCCAATTTTCTCGATTGCCGCACCAAGTACAACTCCTTAATTCTTTTTAAACAAATGGCCCAGTTTATCGCCAATAGTAAACCCAAAACCCTCCGGCTCTTTATCCAAGAACGGCGTATATTCAGCCCGTTCAGCCTCTTGACGGGCCTGGATAATACTAAGCGAGATCCGCTTATTTTCACGATCAATAGTAAGAATCTTCACCGGCACAACTTGATCGACAGCCACGGCTTCCTCAGCATGAGCTACCCGGTGATCATCAAGCTCGGACATATGAACCAGTCCTTCTACTCCAGGTGCCACTTCCACAAAGGCCCCAAACTTGGCCAGCTTGGTAACCTTGCCTTGTATGACACTACCAACCTTTAAAATTTCTACCGCATCAAACCATGGATCACGCTGAACCGCCTTCAGACTAAGTGAAATTTTCCGTGCATTAGCATCAACCTTCAATACAGCCACTTCTACTTCATCGTCGACACTGACAATCTCCGCGGGATTTTTGACCCGGTGCCAGGCCAAATCTGAAATATGAATCAGACCGTCAATACCGCCAATATCGACAAAAACCCCAAAGTCAGCCAACCGACGGACTTTACCCTTAATTACTTGTCCCGGTGCAATACTGGCAAATACAGCCGCTTCTTTCCGACGGCGTTCTTCCTCTAATATTACCCGGCGCGACAGAACTACCCGGTTTTTAGTTTGATCTATGTCTATCGGCACCAATGAAACGGTCTGCCCCACAAAAGTCGTAAGATCTTCAACAAACCTAATATCCACTTGCGATGCTGGCACAAAGCCGCGTATCCCGGCCACTGCTACAGACAGACCACCCTTAACCGCTTCCAGCACCTTGCCTTCTACCGGCTTATTTTCTTCCAGCGCCTGCGTTAACTCATCCCAGGCAATAATTTGCTCAGCCTTTAGTTTCGAAAGTTTAACCGCACCTTCAGTGGTATCCGCATCAAGCACATAAACAGTAATAATATCGCCTACCGCCACTACATCAGCCGCTTTTTCCGGATGGGGATAAGCCAGTTCGGCCAAAGCAATAATTCCTTCTGCTTTATAGCCAATATCAACGAAAACCTCGTCATCCCTGACCCCGACTATCTTTCCTTCCACCAAGCTACCTTGCTCCAACACTTTCACATCATTCATTAACAACTCAGCAAATTCTTGCATCTTATGATATACCTCCTCAATAATCCAGTCCGGTGTTGACGCCCCTGCAGTTATACCGGTTTTTCGCACGCCTCGAAACCATTCTATTTCTAGTTCAGACACCGTTTCTATATGATACACGTTACTGCCAGCAACCCGGCAAAGTTCGGTCAGTTTCGTGGTGTTGGCACTGTTTTTCCCGCCCACCACCACCATAACCTCCACCTGCGCCGCAAGTTCAACAGCAGCTTGCTGACGCTGTTCAGTAGCAGTGCAAATTGTCCGTTCAATTCTTACATCAGCGCTTTTCGCTTTTAGCACCTTAGCAATACTTTCAAATCTTTCCGGTGGAAAGGTGGTTTGCGACACAACTCCCAGTTTAGCAGCCCTAGGCACAGCCTCCGCCTCAGCAACAGTTTCTACAACTATTGCTGTATCATTTGTCCAAGCTGCAATACTCTTGACCTCAGGATGATTTTTATCCCCAACTACAACCACCAGACGGCCATCCTGCCAAAGTTCAGCGGCGGCAGCCTGAGCCTTACGCACATGCGGACAAGTAGCATCGACAACATTCAGCCCTTTTCCTTCTGCTTCGCTATATACTTTCGGACCAACACCATGTGAACGGATAATAACCGTCCCGTTTGGTATTTCCGCTAAGTTATTAACAACCACTACCCCCTGGTCAGCTAACCGCTCCACCATCTGTGGATTATGAATAATTGGTCCTAAAGTCGCGACATTCTCATTGCGACCGCTCCATTCGCGGGCAATATTTACAGCCCGCTCCACTCCGTAACAAAAGCCGCGATGCTCCGCTAAAATAATTTGCAATAAACTCCCTCCCCAGGCAAATCATCATCTTAACGCAATCCTTAGCCTTGCTCAGCCGTAAGCATCCTGGTAATCTCTGCCCTAACCAATTCAGTCATAACTGCAATATTTTCTTTTTCCGTTTTAGCCGGATCAGCAACAACTGGTTTTCCATAGCTAACTTTTAATTGCGGTAATAGACAGCCCTGAGAAAACTTCAATGTACCTATAATTGCAGTAGGAATAACCGGCACTCCAGCCTTTATAGCAATCATTACCATGCCTGGCTGTAATTTTTTAAGCTCACCAGTTTTACTTCTCGTTCCCTCAGGAAAAATGCCAAGGGCATCCCCAATTTCTAAAAAGGACACCGAAGTACGGATTGCATTGCGGTCAGCTGCCCCACGCCGCACGGGGAAGGTCCCTCCCCAAGTCATGATGAGTCCAAGTCCCGGAACTTTAAATAATTCTTCCTTGGCCATAAAATGAATTTTCTTAGTCTTAGGCAGACCACATCCCATCACCAGCGGATCCCAATAGCTTACATGATTAGCAGCAATAATCATTCCTCCCTGTGTAGGAAGGTTTTCGCCCCCCAATACCCGGTACCGGAAAAAAATCTTTAATACCGCATTAAACAAAAAACGTAAAACGCTATAAACCACCGTCTATCCCCTCACATAAACCTATAATCTTGTCAACCGCCTGCGCAATTGACAAATTAGTTGTATCAATAACCACGGCATCATCAGCCTGAACTAACGGGGAAATCTCCCGTTCACAATCCGCCTTGTCTCGGCTGGCAATCTCCGCTTTCAACTCATCCAGTTTCACCTTGAAACCCTTTGCCGTAAGTTCCAGCCAGCGCCGGTTGGCCCGTTCTTCTATTGAAGCAGTAAGAAAAATTTTGACATCAGCAGCCGGCACAACATGGGTTCCAATATCCCGGCCATCCATTACCACCCCACCATCTGCCGCCAACTTGCGCTGCAAATCCACCATCGCCGCCCGAACCCCGCCGTTCTGGGCTATTACCGACACCAATTGAGAAACTTCCGGTGTCCGTATCGCTTCGGTAACATCTGTACTGTCGACATATACCTTAGTTCCTTCACAACTATACTCCAACCTAAGATCAATCGTCCCGGCGGTTCTGGCAACTACTTCAGCATCATCAACCGCCACTTGGCAGCGCATCACTTTCCACGTCACCGCCCGGTACATCGCCCCAGTATCAATATACGCATAGCAAAGCCTTTGGGCAGCAATTCTGGCAACAGTGCTTTTTCCTGCTCCAGCGGGTCCATCAATAGCAACAATTAGCTTCTTCATAATATTCATACCTGCCTTTGGCCTATTCTTGGCGTAACGTGTTTATCTCATTGAAAAAGTCGGGATATGAAATTGCCACACACTCCGCTCCTTCAATCTCAATTCCAGACGAAGCCATGCCCGCCACCGCTACCGCCATGGCAATCCGATGGTCATCATGAGCTTCACAATTAGCAGCCGCCAGTTGTTGCGGCCCATCAATAATCAGACCGTCAGGCGTTTCCATTATCTTGGCCCCTAATTTAGTTAACTCCTTCGTTATCGTTGTCAACCGATCAGACTCCTTAACCCGAAGCTCCTCTGCCCCCCGGATTATCGTCTGTCCCTTGGCAAACAAAGCCGCTACCGCCAGCACCGGAATTTCGTCAATCAAACGGGGAATTATTTCAGCCTCAAGCGTAACACCGGAAAGTTCCGCAGCTTCAACCACAAGGTCAGCCACCGGTTCCTCTCCCGCCAAGCGCTGATTAACCAGCGTTATGTTAGCCCCCATACTTATTAAACAGTCAATAATGCCAGTTCGTGTGGGATTCACGCCAACATTCTTCAGCGTTACCTTACTGCCAGGGATAATCGTCGCCGCCACCAGCCAAAAGGCAGCGGAACTAATATCCCCCGGAACATCAATATGTTCCGGGGCGGTCAACGTTTTAGGCGGCGTTACTTTCACCGTTAAATGCTCGCGGCTAACCTTAACTCCAAAAGCCTCCAGCATGCGTTCGGTATGGTCGCGAGACAAATAAGGCTCTGTTACACTAGTTTCACCGTCAGCAAATAAGCCGGCCAAAAGTATCGCCGACTTAACTTGAGCACTCGCCATCGGCATAACATATTCAATACCTTTAATACCCCCGGTTGGAATAATCGCCAGTGGTGCATATCGCGAATTACCCCGGCCGCGAACATCCGCTCCCATTTTTGCCAGCGGAGTTATCACCCGTCCCATAGGACGTCGACGCAACGAAGGATCTCCAGTAAAAACGCTGAAGAAAGGTTGCCCGGCTAATAACCCGGTTAAAAGACGGATCGTCGTACCGGAATTTCCGGCATCCAATACATCCGCAGGCTCGGTGAGCCCACGCAGGCCATTTCCCTTTACGACCAATTCGGTTGGACCCAGCCGTTTAACACTAACCCCTAGGCTCCGCATGCAACTAGCTGTTGACAGGCAATCGGCTGAAGGCAGAAAATTAGTAACTTTCACCGGGAAATCAGCCAACCCGCCAAGCATTACACTGCGATGAGAAATAGATTTATCGCCGGGAATATTGATAGTTCCTTTTAACACTTTAATTGATTTTATTTTTTCACTCATACCGTATACCCCACTTATAAAATCTGTTTATTAAAAATAAACTTTCCGGCTGGCCTACAAACCCAACGAGTAATATATTCTTCTTAAACTGGAACATTCCTCCAACCCTTATTCAAATTCAGTCACTCCTTTAACCGCACTTTACCAACCGGAATCAGCTCCGACCGACCTTCCAAAATTCGTCCGTCATCCGGGAACATAAACTCAGACTTAGGTGCATTTATAACAAATCGTCCCATTTCATTTAGCCTGCGGGCGTCAATTTCAACATAATCGCCGTTATAAACACTTACTACCACTTCGCCACGGCTAAAATCACCGGACAGCTTACCATTAACCGTAATATAAACGTTCTTTGCCGTCTGAGGCTGAACTATACGAAGAGTGACATTCTTATGGCGGCGGAATACATCCAGCATAGTCGCAGGAAAACTTCCCTCATCGCCGATTTTGCCGCTGGCATACTGCGGCTGGTCCGTCAACACCGAATTTCCTTCAAGTCTATCTACTCGCGACAAATAATACCGCAGACTATCCTTCAGCATTAGCGCCTGGGCTGCTACCAGTAATACAAGGCAGCTTATCAATAAAATAATAAGCCGCCTTTCCCAAATTTCCGCATTATTTTCCCGGCTATGGCGCATAAATTAAGCCTCCTAAATAAATAGTCGGCTATATTGTTCACCATATTACCATTAATATTCCTGAGCCGCAGCCTGTCCAGCAATAAACCCGGTAGAAAATGCAGCCTGCAGATTAAATCCGCCGGTGTAAGCATCAACATCAATGACTTCTCCGGCTAAAAATAGCCCCCGGATCAATTTTGACTCCATCCTGCCGGGATGAATTTCTTTAGTATGTACGCCGCCAGCGGTTACAATAGCTTCCGCCAAAGGCCGCGTGCCAGTGATTGCAAACGCTAAGTGCTGCAGTAGATTAGTCAAACGGAGACGCTCTTCCTTAGTTATCTGATTCACCGGCTTATCTGGATCAATATAGGATAAATCAATAATCGGATTAATTAAACTTGACGGCAATAACTCATTAAGCGAATTCTTAAACTGTTTGCGAGCAAACTTTGTAAAATCACGCTGCAACCGTTTGTCCAACTGTTCAGGAGTAAGCGCCGGTTTTAAATTTATTTCCACAAATATTTCTTCATGATCTTTTTTCTGTAATAATTCAGAAACCACATTACTAAGCGATAAAATTATCGGGCCGGACATACCATAATGAGTAAATAACATTTCGCCAAAATCACTAACCCGCTTAGTTCCAGCATAAAATACTGTAGCCGAAACATTCTTCAAGGCTAACCCCTGTACTTCACCAATCCAGTCTTCTTCAACCTCAAGCGGCACCAGCGATGGTTTTAATGGCACAATCGTATGACCTAGATTTTTCGCCATCCGATAGCCATCGCCCGACGACCCGGTTCCAGGATATGATGCCCCGCCAGTAGCCAGAATAACGGCATCCGCTTCATAGGTATGACCCTTGATCGTTTGTACCCCAGTTACCCTTCCTTCTTGATTTAATATTTTTTCTACCGGCTCACCGGTTTTTACTGTCACCTGGTCAGCGGTCAATAACCGTTGAAAGGCATCAACTACATCGCGAGCTTTGTCGCTAACCGGAAATACCCGGCCACCCCGTTCCTGTTTGACCGGCACCCCCAGACCTTCAAAAAAAGCCATAACATCATGATTAGTAAAAGCGTTTAACGCACTATACAAAAACTGTCCATTACCGGGTACATTTTTTATAAAAGTAGGCAAATCACAATTATTAGTAATATTGCATCGCCCCTTACCGGTAATAAGAAGCTTACGGCCTATTGCCGGCATCTTCTCCAACAGTGTCACTGAGGCGCCGCCAGCGGCGGCAGTATGTGCCGCCATTAGGCCAGCTGCCCCGCCGCCAACAACCAAAACCTTTTTCATTTAATCCCATCCTCGCCGCCAAAAAGCTCGTTACAATATAAACAAAGTCCCGGCCCTAGCTTGCCTTATTCTATTAGGCCTTAACCTTTCCGCTCATCCGTTAATTTTTTTAATGATTCAACCTCTTCATTTGCAAGACGGCGATACCGCCCCCGGCGCAATCCTTCCAACGTCAGAAAGGCTAATTGAACCCGTTTTAGTTTATTAACCGGATTACCAATAGCTTCAAACATTCGTCTAATTTGCCGATTGCGTCCTTCATGAATAATTATCTCGATTTTCGCCACATTTTTTTCCCTATTAACATCCATAATTTTTACTCTGGCCGGAGCTGTTACTCCATCTTCCAATTTAATACCCAACCGAAGCTTATCAAGTTTCTCTTCAGTTGGTATTCCGGCAACCTCAGCAACATACGTTTTAAAGACTTTATTACTTGGATGAGTTAACGCATGCGTAAGATCACCATCATTGGTCAGAAGCAACAGACCTTCAGTATTATAATCAAGCCGTCCCACCGGATACAACCGCTCAGGAATATCAGATACAAGGTCAGTAACTGTTCTACGACCTTCAGGATCTTGCGCCGTAGACACAATACCTTTAGGTTTATAGAGCAAAATGTACACGTTTTTTTCTTTTGCCAGCAGATTACCATCAACCTCGACCCGGTCTCTTCTTGCGTCGACCTTACACCCCAGCTCAGTTACTACTTTACCATTAACTTTGACCCGGCCACCTACAATAAGATCTTCAGCATGACGCCGGGAAGCAATCCCGGCTCGACTAATAATTTTTTGCAAACGTTCCGACATAAAAACTCCTTAAATTAAATTAACTAGGTGCGAACTGGGTAAAATCAGCCTGTACTTTACACATTCTAAGCGTGCGATTATCTGCAGTTTCTCGCTGACAACTGCCACAAATACCTTCGCCGCAACACATAGTGGCATTATTGGTAGCCGCCATCGGAATATTTACCTCAGCATTTTGCATTGTCGTAATAATACTGCAATGCTGCTGATCTGGTCCGGTACTTACCACCAAATCAATATTCCGCCCGGATTCAAACAAGCGCTCAATAATCCCCAGCCCCGACCTCCGTAAAGAATCCACAGCATAAACTGTAGCCCCTAACTCCCGCAACTTTTGGCCAATGAAAATTTCTCCAACTTTACCGGGAGCCACAATAACAATAACATCATTTTTATTCGCTAACAACTTATTTCCGATTGCCAGTGCCGGAGCCTGCCCCATTCCTCCGGTTGCCAGTATTATTGTACCACAAGTAATATTATCAATCCAAGGTTGCCCAAGTATGCCATTATAATAAGGCCCACGCACAAAAATACGATCATTATTTGAAGTTAATAAACGATTTGTCTTGGGACCTGTATCTTCAACAGCAACTTGAACCAACTGCCCGGTTATATTCATTACTCCCACCGGAAAATGAAAATACTCAGGATCATTCGGCTGCCTAAGAAAAACAAATGCTCCAGTTTTCGTAAGTTCTTCTGCCAGCGCCTCATTAACCGTAAATTCCAACAAGTAAGCATTGTTAGCAATAAGCTCTTTCCGGGAAATATTTGTCTCCATTTCAATTCTAACCGTAGGCTGCTCACTACTGCAAATTTTCGGCTGCCAGTGTTTTTCATACAATATGCACAGGCCCGACCAATTACAATCACAAGTTGATTGACCTCGTAATTGGCTGCACATAATACAATGATTTGTTTCTGCCAACATGCACGGGCAATACGGCGAGTGTAGGTCAATGCAACTGACGTTTAACTTTTGTTGCACTTGTTATTCCCTCCTTTAAACCAAACACCGACTGTAAATATCGATTAACCCTGCTTTTTCTACACGCTTCTCAATTTCCGCTCCGTCCACAGTATATACTCCCATTGCTTTCATTCGTTCAAAATAAACCGATCCCGAAAAAGTATAACGCAATCTCAGCCCAGCATCACTTACCATCTGTTCATGAACAAATGCTATAAAATCTCCCACAACCAACGACCGCGGCAATTCCAGATATTGCATATCCAAAATATTCCGGACAGCATTATTCCCCGCTAAAAGTCCGGTTACAATCGCTTCCGTATGCCCAACAAGTACCCCGAATTTTTCTCCGGCGCAAAACAAATTATCCACACCGTCAACCTTCATACTATTATTACATGGGGCAATTCCCATATACCTCACCGAATTTCCTACCCCACCACCATAAGGATCCTCGTAACGGGCATTCTCAAGACCAGGTATCGTCCTTAAATCTCTTAACGGAAAATAGGAAGTCATCATCTTTACATGCCCGGTATCAATTAGCACCAAATTCTCAGCATACTCCGGCAACGCATACTGCGAGCAAGCTTTCTTGCCAAGGTTACTGCTTTTAACAAGATTAGCCGGTACTGGCAAAACCACAGTACCATCCCGGTTCAATTTTTCCCGCAAGGTTAAATTAAGCGACTCCTTGTTCAATTTACAAGAGCCGCTCATCGCTCCAAATGAACCATCAGTTTTTTGCCCCATAAACTCTTTCACCTGAGCTTTAGCACAAAGGCTCAACCGCGGGCCAAAAGTCGGGCAACGCAAAATACACATAGAACAACCATTACCATACTTCAGACAATTCCCCATTGGCCCAGAGGTTCCGGTTGTATCTACAAAAACATCTCCAGTTATAACTTCACCAGAGTCCAGCGTCACTGACTGAATGGTTTTCGCATACTTTTGAACATCGACTACGCGTGCCTTAGTTCTGATTTCTATATTATAATTTTGAAGCACTCGTTTCACTAATGGCTCGATATTACACACGTCGTAAAAAGATGCATGCTGGTGACCGGGAAAATTAACTCCTTTATGCCTGGTATTTGCATCCATAGCCACAAACAAATCACCGCCCCCCATGGCGATGGCTTCTTCAGCCGCCGTATAGCGACCGTTATTACGGAATATTCCTCCTACCAGTCCGGTGCCAAGCAACATATCCGTACGTTCCAGAATGAGCACCTGTGCACCGGCCTTCGCTGCCGCTAAAGCCGCCGCGCAACCAGACCACCCGCCTCCGGCAACCACTACCTTGATCATCAACTTCCCCCCATCCGCTATTCTAATCACACTACAGTTTATTCCGACCTGCGCGAAGTGCCACTCCAAGAGCTTGCTTTATCCATAGCAAATTCAAATAGTAATAAAATAGGTAGGGTTACCGTTCTACCACGGTAGCCCTACCTATTATCACAAACCTAAAATAGCATTTTACAAATAAAAACCGAACCAATAAATCCAAACAAATCACCGATAAGCCCCACCAAAATTGAATAACGCGGATTAATTACGCCAACTGATCCAAAATACACTGTCAAAATGTAAAAAGTAGTATCCGTACTGCCTATCACCGTCGATGCAATTCTTCCCACCAAGGAATCAGGCCCCTGAGTATTTAAAAGTTCACTGGCCAGCCCAATCGCCCCGGTTCCCGATAGCGGACGCATGATCGCCAGCGGTACTAGTTCAACGGGAATTCCAGCCTTAAGCAGTAACGGTTTTAATAACGCAACACATTCATCCAATGCTCCAGAATCACGAAAAATACTTATTGCCACCATCATTGCCACTAAAAACGGCATAATCCTTATAGCATTAGAAAACCCCTCGGCAGCACCTTCGACAAAAGCTTCATAAACTCTTACCCGTCTAACTAGTCCCGCCAGTGGGATAATCAATAAAATAAGCGGTATCGCCCAAACAGAGAGTTGGTTACACAGCTCTGTCATGCTACCGCCTCCCTTTAGAAAGCGCGAACACCGCGCGGCAAACACGGTCAGCCGTCAAAGCGACAACCGTAGCCAAAAAACTTACCACTATTGTCGAACCAACTATTTCCGTCGGATTAACTGAACCAGCTGCAGATCTAAGAGCAATAATCGTAGTAGGCACTAAAGTAAAACCTGTAGTACAAAGCGCCAGCATCGTGCACATCGCCTCAGTTGCCGATTTCTTTTCTTTATTGAGCTTCTGCAATTCGTTCATTGCCTTTATTCCCAACGGCGTAACTGCATTACCAAGGCCTAGCATATTAGCACTCACGGTCATAATAATAGCGCCCATTGCAGGATGTCCGCGTGGCACACTGGGAAAAATATACCTAATAATCGGGCCAATAAGCTTTGCAATGGCGCGCACCATTCCTGCAGCCTCGGCGATTTTAAGAATTCCCAGCCATAAACACATAATACCAATAAGTTTAAACGACAAGCTGACGGCAGTCTCCGCCGCATTTATCGCACTATGCGTTACAAAATCAATCCGGCCATTGAGTGCGGCATAAATAATTCCGCCAGCCATAAGCAACACCCAGATGTAATTAACCATACGCCTCCCTCCCATAGAGGGTATGATAAAATTCTCACCACTAGAACAACACCGTATATTAGAAAAAAAGCACCGCATAATGCGATGCTTTTTTTCAGGCAAAAATTTTAGTTACATAAGTGAAAAAGCCCCAAACAGTGTTCCATACACTACCAAAAAAAGATTTCCGGTCCGCTGAATCGGCGGCAACTAAATCTACCGATGTAACTTCAGTATTATTATACAACACCTTCACTTTTCCTATTTTCGCCCCTTTAGCCACTGGTGCCTCTACCCGTTCCGGAGCATCAATCACTGTTGTATAGTTATCTGAACCATCTGAGTTCACCGGAAGCACTACCGAATTAAGCGTTTCAAGGCGAATATACTCGGTCTTACCGGAATTAACCTTAACCGTTTTAAATATATCACCCTTATTTACAACCTCGACCGGCTTAAGCTGACTAAACCCATAATCCAACAACTTTATCGAATCATCCCACATGGTATCACTGTCTAAAACAACGGCCACCAGTTGAATATCATTCTGCTTAGCGCCAGACACAAGGCAACGTCCCGCAGCATCAGTATACCCAGTCTTGACCCCATTACCACCCTTATACAACCACAACATCCTGTTCTCATTGTATAAATCACGATTATTAGGTTTACCAGCCCAAGGAAGAATAACATGTTCCGTACCTACAATGCGAGCAAACATCGGATTCTTATAGCCATAGGCAGCAATTTTTGCTAAATCAGCTGCTGTAGTATAATGCTTGGGATCGGGAAGGCCGCTGGTATTGGTGAAATTAGTATTAACTGCACCAATTGCATGAGCTTTATCAGTCATCATTTTAGCAAAGTTTTCCACTGATCCACCAATATGCTCAGCCACCGCTACCGTTGCATCATTACCGGACACCAGCATCATTCCGTACAGCATATCAACCAATTTAAGCTGTTCACCCGGTGCCAATTCTAGGGACGACCCCTCAGTTTCCGAGGCTTTAACACTTGCTGTAACCAGATCATTTAAATTACCATTTTCAAGTGCAACAATCAATGTCATCATTTTTGTTGTACTGGCAGGGTACCTCATTTCTTCAGCGTTGTGTGCATACAAAACTCTACCGGTAGTTGCTTCAATCACAATTGCCGACTTTGCCGTCAACACAGGCGCATCAGATGCCATAACCACTGACGAAAAAGAAACCGTGCAAGCTAGTAAAAGAATAATTGTTCGTTTTAACATTAATATCCCTTTCTAAAAAAGCTTACAAAAACAGTTTACATTATACATATGTTTTTCCCAAACGTCAAAGGCTACATACATTCTTATGAACCGGTTGGGCACAATATACCTAGTCTAAGGAGGTGAATCTTAAAAATGCTTGACCTTAAAGCAACGCTGCGTACAACACTGACCAAAAAGCAAGAATTAGTGCGCGATTATCAGACTTATGCCGACCAAATTAACGATCAGGCTGTATCTAAAATGTATAGTCACTTTGCCGAAGCCGAAGCCCTAGACGCTACAAAGATCAAAGAGAAATTAGAAGCTTTACCGTAACCTAGTCAAAACCCGCTTAAAACATAACGTTCTAAGCGGGTTTTGCTTTTCCATATTGTAGCCAGATTTTATTTTTGTAATATATCAGTAAATCTACTAAGACTTATTGCTCTCAACCATTAACCTTGTGATGTACCGCTACTAGCTGGAGCACACGACTTGGATCCAGCTCCTTGATGCTGACCGTGTTTCCCTGGATAACACTGGCCTTGACCCTGCCATTCTTCCTGGCCTTGCCAATTATTCTCCTGCTGCCCTGGATAGCACTGTCCATGTTGCCGCGGATAGCACTGTCTTGGGTAACACTGCCGTGGATAACAATACCGCGGAGCACACTCTCGCGGATAACATTGCTGAGTTGGATAGCACTGCCGTGGATAACAATACCGTGGAGCACACTGCCGAGGGAAACATTTTTGTTGCGGATAACATTGACGAGGATAGCAACCAGTTGGATAACATACTTGGCGTTCTTCTTCTCCTTCTTCATCCTGCCATTCTTCTAAGTCGGGATTACCCCATTCATAGTCTTGATCAGACATTTGAACCCTCCTTTCAAGCTACTTGGTTTATCTATTACATAATATGCCCCCGGCCAATTTATGGTGCAAAGATACTAAAGTTGATATTATTACGGTGCAATTTCCCATTACAATGCCCTCAACTCCCACGCTACTCGTCTCCAACTAATTCCTATAATACGCTTTACATAGCTTAAGAGGTTTTTTTAAAAAAACCGCGAATTATAATAAAGTTTTCCTGCACGATTTATCACCAATTATCCAATTCTTTTGCACTATTACTAGATTGTCACTAAATTGATGCAGGGGGTGCAACTAATGACCAAAATATTCATCGCTCTACTTCTTTCAATATCACTAACCTTTAATCTATATATAGCGTCGGCTGCGCAGCCCCCCATCGGTTTTAGCTGCCGCCTAACCGACCAGTTTAAGCTGTCGCCCCACTCACTTGATCACTTCGAACATGATTTAAATAGAAAATTGCCAATTCTTCACGGCACTCCATATTTAGAAATTCAAGAAAACAACCTGTTTTTTACTTTAGGTAAACAACCTTACCAATTAGGTAACGACGGCCTGATCGCCGCAATGTGGGGAATACCTAATTTTAAAACCACCTTTAACGACGATAATAAACGGGCATCTCTTTTTTTCGGCAATGACGGTCAAGACTTATTTGCCACTAAAATATTGGCAAACTTCGATAAACGCCTGAATCTGGAATTTGCATATTTTAAAACCACCAACGAATTCATCGGCATCACCGCCACAAACGAAATTACAAAAAACACCTTACTTAGTATTGAAACCTCCGCCAACTTAACAACACTGCATACCGGCCTCTTAGTTACCACCAAATACAACAACACCAATCGCAAAGGTTCAGCCGATTTATCCCTGTCTTATCACTATATTGAATCAACCGCCGTTTCCGACTACAGCACATATTCAGATCTTGCCAATTCCAAAGGATTTCGCCTTGGAACCACCTATAGAATAACTGACAATCTCACGTTTACCGCTTTTCAAGGTCTCTCCCAAACGCTGGATAAGCAGAACACCGATCAAAGCAAATTCACCTTTCTATTAACATTTTAAATTATATTACTATCAAAGACATTTTGATATTAATATTGAACATTAGGAGGACCGAAGCATGTCATCATTAACGAAAAAATATTTATTAACCACCCTAGCAATTTTTATCGTCTTTAGCGCTGGAGTCATTGTCGGTTGCAGTAAAGACCAATTCAAAACTAGCCAAGCTCAACCATCCCATAAAGTTGATACCATGCCCGACAATCTGAAAGGAGTTCACACTGTTCCTGCCGTTGGCTCAATTGACGTGGCTTTTAGCCCCGAAGGGGGCATAACCAACATGCTAATCGGCGAATTGAATGCCGCAAAAAAAACCATTCACGTCCAAGCCTACAGCTTCACTTCCAATGAAATTATTAAAGCCCTGATTGACGCAAAAAAACGCGGCGTAGACGTAAAGATTATTATTGACAAAAGTAATGCCGATGAAAATAATGATTCTTCCAACAGCAAAAAAGAAAAAGCCCGCCTTGACTCTATTGTTGACAGCGGCATACCACTTAAAATAGACCGTGGCTTTCAAATTGCCCACAGCAAAATAATGATTATTGACGGAGTTGACGTAATCACCGGTTCCTTTAATTTTTCCGCCGCAGCGGAACATAGCAATGCTGAAAATTGTCTAATTATCCATGACAATACCAAATTAGCAGATACCTATGAAGCTAACTGGCAATGGCGCTGGAACAGCACTGATGCTTATACTAAATAACAAACTAAATAATAGGAAAGGCCACCTACGAAGGCCTTTCCTATTATTTAGCTCTAGCAGGCGCGAGTCCACAAGTCTTTCCCATAAAGCTCTGAAGGTCAAGCCAGTCGGGCAACGCTTATCCCGGCCCAAGTAGCCACAAGACCTACTAATAAATTAAACCCAATATTGTATATAGCATAATAAATATTTCCATCCCCAACTAATTTTAAAGTTTCATAACTAAAGGATGAAAATGTAGTTAATCCGCCAAGAAAACCTACTGTAATCAACAGACGCCAATAAGGGTTGACCATTATTCGTTCCGTAATCAACGTCATAAATATTCCAATAATAAAACACCCAATCACATTTACAATTAACGTACCATAAGGAAACTCACTACCCCACCTTGCGGCTAGCAAATTAGAGACTAAATATCTTGTCACAGACCCAACGCCACCGCCAACAGCTACTAATAGTAATTTTAACAACACAAAACCTCCGCCTCGTTATTAGAAATATAAATGCAATTCTCATTTATATAAAATTCTTTCTAGTTTACTAATAACCCTGCCAAGATAAACAGCTTCCACTTTTTTATCTCAACGTATTAACACAAAAAACTTCTACCAAAATTAAACGGTAGAAGTCATTTTTCTAAGCCATTAACTATTACACAGCCATAACCCTTACTTAGTTTGTTTTTTTTCCATAGCCTCAACCAAACATTGGAGTGAGCTGGATATCTTATAAAGCATCCATAAAACACCAATCACAAATATCGTCAACAAAATTTGCGACCCAATTGCCGCTACCGGGAAATATAAACCTACCATACTGATGCTCCTCTCCTCACATTTAGTATTTACATTATAACTACTAAATGTGACAACTTCGTAACAGAATTGTCAATAATAATTAACAATTCCTATTACTTCAACCGTTTGTGTTCCCAATAGAACTGACGCAATTTTTCATAGGCTATCGTAAACAATCCGCCAGAAACAATCAACCCGATCGCTATACTCCCGGCCAAGCCAAAGACAATGATCATTTCCTCGAACTCGCTCACTACGTTCCTCCTCCTTAATAGCCGATACACGTAGTTTGCTACCAAGCACCATTATATTATTACAATACGTTTCTCCTATAGTGTCTTTTTACACAATTGTTGCTAACCCTAGTAACAAAATACCCGCCACATACATAATATACCGTGGCTACTACGAATAGATTGAAAAGGAGGAATTTCAAATGGGTTTAGGTGGTTTCTGCGGCGGTGGAGGACGGAGTCCGATAGTCATAGTCGTCATAATTATTATTCTGTTATTATTATTTGCTGGAGAAGAATCTTCAGTCACGATCTAACAGAAACATAACCGGGAGATTAGTCTAAAACATATGCCATTACCAATAACTCGCCTGAGGTTAGCCCCCATAATATAAATAAGCCGGAAAAACCCGGCTTATTTTTTATTTTGTACTATTTAAATCACTATTTAACGTAATCTGCATGGGGATAAAACTTATTCCATATAAGTGCTGCTCCGGGCGACTTACCGTAAAGCCAATTTTTTCATAAAATCCAATGGCATAAGGCGATGAATTAACCGTGATGCATCTCAAATGAGGTATCTTCATTAAACATCTTTCCCGCGCGAGCTTAAAAAGGCTGCTGGCAATACCTAGTTTATGATACGTTTTTTTGACAAACAGCAACGAAACATGCTGATTATTCCGCATCGAAATAACGCCGACTAGCTCAGCATCATCCTTACAACACAGCATCGAAAATTTTCCCGTAGCACAACGCCCTCTAATATTCTCCGGTAGTATAAAATTTTTAAATTCATTAACACCTACCTCGCCATAGCCTAAGCAGTCAAACTCAGCAAAAACCTGCCAAAAAAAATCTGCTATCTTTACTTCCTCGTCAACGCCCATATCCTCAAAATGCAAATTCATTACCAATTGGCCTCCACTTCTGCACATTAATCCGGCTATATTCCTTACAAATAATTAGAAAAATATATTTACATAGCAGTAATAACTCAACTTTATATATTATACCAATAAATATATGCCACCGTTGACATATGTTTGAATATTTTGGTAAAATATAACATAATGGTTCAATCACTTAATGGCGTTACGGGCCACCACTTATAGTATCTTAGTTTAGAAAGGATTGTTTAAGAATGAAAAAGAAAATCATCGTCCTTATCATCGGCGCAATGCTGGCTGCAAGCGTCGGCTTCGCCGCCCCTATTAACGACTTAGCACAAGGCGAAACAACTGTCGGTGCCAACCACTACGCGCTGAGTCCGGTCACCGATGATGTCAGTGTTTACCTGGAACACGGATTATCCGACAAATTGCTTCTAGGCGTTGAATACAACAACAACGGTGACGAATCTGATAACAGTTGGAATACTACCGATATTTACGCCCAGTACAAGCTTGACCCTAACATTCGACTTATTGTCGGCGATCGCAATTACGATTATGGAAATCAATTTAACAAGTTCTTCTACGGCGTCGGTTTTAGTACCAATATAGCCCCAAAAATAGATGGCTATGCCTCAGTTACTTCCAACAATTACACTACTGAATGGCAAGTTGGGGTAAATTATAAACTAGACGACAGGGCTAAAGTTAATTTGGGCTATAAATCCAATAAAGATGATGGTTATCAGACTTACTCCGGCTTAGGATTCGGCATCATCTACAATTTCTAAACCAAATTTAACGAACCATATAGCAAAAATACTTAGTACAAGCCAGAAGGCTCGGGATGTTTCCCGGCTTCTGGCTTTTATTATACCATTATAATGAGATCGTTTTTTATTAACCGCTTTATCTTTTTCGTAAGAAATTTATCTTTCCCGCCGCCGGACGGCCTTGTAAAAATCAACTTAAAACCGCCAGTAAAATGCAACATGATTGAGATAATTTTGTAACGTCTGTTTTGTACAATGTACTCAACAGGTTAGCCCACACTACCAACTGCTTGTTATCAATATGGGCGACCAAATATACTATCTTATCTCAGAAAGGATGTTTACTTATGAAAAAGAAAGTTTTAGTACTTATCACCGGAGCAATGCTAGCTTCCAGCGTCGGCTTTGCCGCCCCGCTTAGTGACTCAGCCCAAGGCGAAACCACAATCGGCTATAACTACTATGGTTTGAGTCACAATACCGATAACAACAGTTTTTACGTGGAAGGTGCCATTTCCGACAAATTGACCCTAGGAATTGAACGCAACAACAATTCTTCTGGTAACGGCAATGACTGGAATACCACCGATATTTACGCCCAATACAAGCTTGACCCTAATGTCCGTCTCATAATCGGCGACCGCGATTACGATTACACTGATAACAACAAAGTCTTTTACGGCGTCGGCCTTACTACAAATCTGGCTCCAAAGCTAGACGGTTATGCCTCGGTTATCACTAATAATTACACCACCGAATGGCAAGCTGGCGTCAATTATGCCCTTGCCAACAATGTTTCCCTCAATGTCGGTTATAAATCCAATAAAGATGACAATTATGATACATACGATGGCGTAGGTATCGGCCTCAATTGCAAATTTTAATTCCATTTTTTCAAACTATATAATATAAAAACTGCTTTCAAGTTTTACAGCTTGAAAGCAGTTTTTATATTATATAGCAGTATAACCAGCGCTTGTTCTTTGATCTATTTGCCCACCAACATCAGCGCAAGAAGCCGTATTAAAAAGCACTAGCAACCACACTATTTCTTCCTTTACTTTTTGCCTGATATAATGCCTTATCTGCCATTCCCAAGATATAATTACAGCCAATATTATAAGTTGATTTATTAGAAGCAATGCCAATACTTATAGTAACATATTTACTTATATTAGAATTATTATGTTTTATTTTTGCTTTCTGAATATTTTTTCTTAAACGCTCGGCAACTTTTATCGCACCATCAATGGTTGTAGTCGGCAACACCACCACAAACTCTTCGCCACCATAACGCGCAACAAAATCAGTATCGCATTTCACTGACTCAAGCAAAATTTTTCCAATACTTCTCAGACACTTATCGCCTTCTAAATGTCCATAATAATCATTATATTTTTTGAAATAGTCAATATCTATTATCAATACCGCTAAACTCTGGCCAGAAGGTAACGCCCGTTTACATTCCTTATCCAAAAATTCATCTAAATACCTTCGATTTGCCAATCCAGTCAGGGCATCAATTCGTGCTTGTTCCTCTAATATGTCCCGGTAGCGTTTTAATGCTAAATGGTTTTTGACCCGCGCTTTCATCACCGATGGACTAACCGGCTTATGAATATAGTCAATCGCGCCTAACTCCAAGCCTTTGGTCTCAGCTTTTTCATCACTTTGTGTTGATACAAAAATTATAGGCATATTACGTGTGCCCGGATCAGCTTTAATCTTTTCACACAATTGATATCCATTCATCTCTGGCATGACAATATCAAGCAGAATTAAATCAAAACTTTTTTGTTTAAGAATATCCAGTGCTTGCTTTCCCGTTTGAGTTGTCATTACTTCATATTCATCATCTAAAATATTTTTCATCATCCGTAAGTTTAGACGGGAATCATCAACAATAAGGATCTCTTCCTTTACCGATAAATCACATTCCATCCAGCCAACCTCACCCTATTTTTTCTACGGCCAGACGGAGAATGCTCAACAATATCTAAACAAAATCGCCATCTGCCATATATAAGCAGCTTGGCGATCATAAACAAACGTTCTTAGACCCATAGCTTTGCGTCCTTGTCTTTCGACAAGTTTGCCAAAGATATGTTGTACTTCGGCATATGTAATTTATTCTCCTCCTTTATTTTGTTAAAATGTAGAATTAAGTATCATTATGTAACTATTACTACTTTTGGGGAACGATTTCCAACCAGTAACCGTCTGGATCGGTGATGAAATATATGCCCATAGCCTGGTTCTCATAACAAATACAGCCCATTTTTTGATGCAAAGCATGGGCTTTATCAAAATCGTCAACAACAAATGCCAAATGGAACTCATTTTCTCCTAAATTATAAGCTTCGGATCTATCCTTCAGCCACGTAAGTTCCAGCCGATGAGCCGTAGTATTATCCCCTAGATAAACCAACGTAAAATCGGGTTTTTCCACCCGGCGGGTTTCCACCAACTGCAACGCTTCTTTATAAAATACCAAGCTTTTTTCTAAATTCACCACATTAAAATTATTATGAGCAAAACTAAACTTCATAGACCTTTCCCCCATTTCTTTATTTGATCTTCAGGATAATTATAGCATGTTGCTAGCACTTCACCAGACTAAAAGAAAATCGTCTGTCCCCGATGAGTTATCTCCACCGTAACTAATGACGTATTTTTCATTTTTTCAGCGAACGCTTTCGTCGTACCTAGAACATCGCCGAAATGCATAGGCACTAACAACGCCGGATGCAATTTAGCCGCGAAATACTCCGCGCCAATACAATAGAATTCCTCAAGCCGCTGATCCACCGGAAAAAATACAATATCAATAGCCTGCGACGCAATCTTATCTACCTCGGCTTTGAACATAGCCTCCGCCCGTTCTTGATTTGCCTTAGTATCCCCCTTCCAGTGCCACCAATTCAAATCCCCTGCATGAAATATTTTTAGCCCATCTACTTCCACCAGAAAAGACAATCCTTCATCAGTAGACCCAAATGTTTTAACGCCTACCCCATCTTGCTGCCATTCTTCGTAAGGATTCATTATTTTACAGTGTTTACCATCGATCTGCACATCACTGCTAATAATATAGGTAATATCCGGAATACTTTTAGCCCATTCCAGAATCATAGAGTCATAGTGGTCCGGATGGTTGTGAGAGACCAATACATAAATCTTACTTTTGGTTTTGAGATATTCAGTGGTAATTACCCCATCAGTTAAATTACCTTCTGGCATCGGTTCCGGTTGAAAATAGTCAAAAATAAAAAGCCGTTCCCCTATTTCCACCGCATAACCACTATGAAACAAATAAACAATTTTAACCCTTGGTCTATTCATAATAATCCCCCCTTTTAACAAGCTCCTGTCCTTATTATATATTGTCAAAAACACCGTTACCACGCAATCGGCGTATCGTAACAGTGTTTTTATTTGTCAACTTATTCTTCTATTTCCTGTAACATAACCTGATCGGTTGAATCGATTCCTTGCAATTGTACACTTACTATTTCTTTGCGTGACGTCGGCACATTTTTACCGACGTAATCAGCTCTAATTGGCAGTTCACGATGACCCCGGTCAATTAAAACCGCCAATTGAATCGCTTTAGGACGCCCAATATCCATGACTGCCCCCAGCGCTGCTCGTGCGGTGCGTCCGGTAAACAATACGTCATCTACCAAGACTACTTTTTTACCATTAATGTTAAATGGGATTTGCGTTTCATGGACTACCGGCTGATAGCCCATTGTTGATAGATCATCACGGTAAAGGGTAATGTCCAGAATACCAACTGGCACGCTAACCCCTTCTATTGATTCAATTATTTCCACCAACCGTTTCGCTAGAGGAACGCCGCGAGTTCTAATTCCTACTAAAACTACATCAGAAACCCCTTTGTTTTTTTCGATAATCTCATGAGCTACCCGCTTTAGCGCCCGGCTGACAGCCTGATTATCTAAAAGCACTGTTTTATCAATCAAATTTATCATTAATCTTCTCCTCCCTTCAATCCTGCACGTTTTCTTAGCAATTCGATAATATCCTGCATATCTTTCGGCAGCGGCGCGGCAAAAACCAGCGTTTGTCCGGTGGAAGGATGCGTAAAAGTAAGTTCAGCTGAATGCAAAGCTTGCCCGCTAATATTAAATCGACTGTTCTTCGGCCCGTATTTAGGGTCGCCAACTACCGGATGACCAATATAGGCCATATGTACTCTAATTTGGTGGGTGCGTCCGGTCATCAGCCGGCATTCAACCACCGAATAGTTACCAAGCCGTTCGCGTACCCGAAATTTTGTTTTAGCTTCCCGGCTATGATGAAACGTTACCGCCATCTTTTTCCGGTCAGTGGCATGTCTCCCCAACGGAGCATCAATAAACCCCTCTTCGGACGCTATATTGCCATGAACAACAGAGATATACTTTCGTCCGGCGGTATGATTTTTAATTTGCTCCGCAAGATTGATATGTGCTGCATCATTTTTAGCAACCATCATCACTCCCGAGGTATCCTTATCTAACCGGTGGACTATGCCCGGCCTTATTTCGCCGTTGATACCTGACAAATCATTGCAATGCTTCAAGAGGGCATTGACCAGCGTTCCCTGGTAGTTGCCGACAGCCGGATGCACTACCATGCCCCGGGCTTTATTAATTACAATAACATCCTTATCTTCAAAAAGGATATCCAGCGGTATATCCTCAGCCACTATCTCTACCATCGCCGGTTCCGGCAAAGTAACGGCAATCCGCTCATTTGGCTGCACCTTATAATTGGCTTTGACTACTTTTCCCTGCACCGTTATTTGCCCGGCAGTAATCAATTTTTGAAAATGTGACCGAGAAAATTCCGGTATATGGTTGGCAACAAAGACATCTAACCGTTCATTTTTATCAGTCTCATCAACATCAATAAGTCGAACTTCTATCACAATGTTTCATCCTCTTTATCCAGCTTATACATCAGCATATATACAATGATTCCAACCCCAGTTACAATTGCCATGTCCGCGATGTTAAACACCGGCCAAATACGAAAATCTAAATAATCGGTCACATAACCGGTTGTAATCCGGTCAATTAAATTTCCTGCGGCCCCCCCAACTAAAAGACCAATACCGCCGCGAAGCGCCGGATATCCCTGGGGGATTTTAGGATAAAAATATAGAGCAGCAACAAATAACCCTACAGCAATAATAACAAAAAATATCGTTCGGTGCTCGAAAATACCAAAGGCTGCCCCCGGATTTTGAACATAAGTAATATGAAAAATATTGCTGACAATCGGAATACTCATACCCATCACCATCTTGGACTGCACAAGATATTTTGCCAACTGGTCAAGAATGACTACCGCCACCGTCAAGAATAGTATAGGCACAACCGCTTCTCTCCAATCATTTCCGTGAATCGGCTAGTAACGCCAATCCAACTTTTCACAATATATATTAAACATAAATGTAAAGAAGCGTAGCTTTAGCTACGCTTCACATTGATGCAAACTACTTCCCGGCGCTAATAGCACCTACTGGGCAAGTTTCTGCACAAGAGCCACAATCAATACATTCTTCACTGATATTATATTGAGCGTCGCCTTCAGAGATAGCGCTTACTGGGCACACCGAAGCGCAAGCTCCACATTTAACACATTCACTGCTAATTACGTACATTGATTTCTCACCTCCCTGCATTACTACAATGTATTATACCATAAGGTCTGGAAAAAAAAACATGTTTTATTCCTTGTTTTTACAAAAAAAAATTCGTTGACGAATTTCCTTGCGATAATACCAGACTGCACCGCCACATAACATCAATAAAGTAGTAATAACTACCGCCATTTTTAGACTTTTTGTTAAATATTGGCCAAGAATAGAATACAGCACTATCGCCGGGGTCTGGCCAATAGCCGTAGCCCAGACAAATTGCCAAAAAGGCATTGCCGTAAAGCCAGCGCCATAACTAATTAGCTTAAACGGCACCAGTGGGATCAAGCGGGTTATAAACACGGCTAAAACGCCATTTCGTTCTAAAAAACCATTGATTTTATCAAGATATTTGCTGTCAACCAGCCTCTCCACAACCGGTCGACCATACCATTTTGCAACACCAAAATCCAAGGCCGCGCCGCTCAGTGCGCCAATCCACGAATATAATCCACCAAGGTGCCACCCGAAAATCCAAGCATTGGCAAGCGTAATTGCGAGTCCCGGCACCAACGGAACCAAAGATTGAATAACCATAAGCATAATACCCATAATCGGTGCCCAAACCCCGTAGGAAAGGATATATTGCCGGACCTCGTCAAAATCATGCTGTTGTAAATAGCTAAGACTGGTAAAAATAAATTTTTGTACCCCCGGAAGATACCAATAAATTAACACCACCGCCACTAGCACACCGAACTTAATTATCAGCATTATTTTGGACGTCATTCGGGTCAAATTATTCAAGCCTCCGTCCCCATCCCTTTGTCTAACCACTAAATCTTAGTTTAGTACTTCACCCCAATAATAATAAAATCCTTTTGCTTTGAAAAAATATCAAAAAAAAAGCAACTTAGCGGCTAAGCCCCAGTTACTTATAGCTTTATTATTTATGTTTATTTATATTTTCCTCATTACTCCCGATTGAAACTGCCGGAATAGCATCAGCCTTATCAACAATGCCTTCATGCTCATCACTATTAGGAAAAAGATCCTGGTAGTTTTTGGTTCCAGGAATATCTTGCGGCGAATCAGAACTGCCATATCTCAACACCGCCTGCAAGGAATCTTCCCCATCGAAGCCCACAAACTCAGAATCACCATCATCCATGAACGTCCGGTAAAACGGCGGTTCCAGAGATTCTTCCTCAATCGGCCGCGGCATGTCATCAATGGTTTCATTGTCCCGCTGACAATCAATGCATTGTGTTGCCCATGGCAACGCCTCCAGTCGTTCGACACCAATTTGATTGCCGCATTGATCACAAACCCCATACGTTCCCTGTGAAATTTTATCTTGGGCAGCCTTTACTTCCTCTAATAACCCCAGAGCATTATCTTTTAGGGCCGTATCCTTGCTACGTTCAAACATTTCGCTGCCCAGATCAGCCGGATGATTATCATACGCTGATAGTTCCCCTACCGAATATGACATAGTATCCTTAACCCCGGTTTCATCCAACCGTGAAATTTCTGTAACTAGTCGCTCTTTCGCTTCATTAAGTTTATTCTTAAAATGATCCAGTTGTTCAGCTTGCATAGCTCGCCTCCTTAATGTAATATCTTGACAACTTCCGCTAGTCGCAACCGTTCTTTGATATGCCGTTCCCGTTCATTTCCATAGCCGAGACATATTATCGCTACTGCCCTAAGCCGCGGCGGAGCCTCAATAAAAGTCTGCACCGCCACTTCATCAAATCCACCCACCCAGCAGGTATCAAGGCCTAGTCCCTCAGCTGCCAGCATAATATTGGTTGTAGCTGCCGCCGTATCCTGCAGACAGTATAACTGAGCACCGCGTTCGCCATATTCCGCATTCGATCTTGCCGGATCAGCCAATACCACAATGATTACCGGAGCTTCATTTACTTGCTGCTGATCATCACAAACTTCAGCAATTTTATTTTTCAACGTATCATTTGTCACCACATAAAAATACCACGGCTGCAAATTACCGGCGCTGGGAGCCCAACAAGCCGCTTCCATGATTCTGGTCAACGTCGGTTCCGACACTTGAATAGGCTTAAAATTCCGTACACTATGAACTTCCCGCATTGCATCAAATACATCTTTAGTCATAAAACCGCCTCCTTAAAAGCTTCCATTTCTCGCTTCGACAATACGAATAATTTGCGCAATAAATTCTCCGATACCTGGAATATTCAACAAGATAAGCCGCCGTAAAAGTTCTATCACCAACGCAAAAACCAAAGTAGCCCCTAAAGCAATTCCCAATCCTCTTGCAATACCAGCAACCAGATTCACAAAAATAAGCCGCCCCGGTTTCTGCAGTAATTCCATATAATCAGCTATTCTTAGCGCCTCTAGATGCCTTATCAATTTCTCAAGGTGAGCATCAATAAACGACATTTTTTCGAGTTCCTGGCTCATGATCACTCCCCCTATCGCTAGTGTTACCACCACAATAAAAAAAAATCCATCACTAATAAACCTTGCTATATAAAAACCCGCTGAAAAACGCAGCGTTTTTTTAGCGGGCTTGATTCATCATCATTTTTATACATATTTACCAGATTTTTTAAAGTGGAGTATTTTCTGTATCTAGAAGCGCCCCTTTAGGCGGTTCTTTGTGATGATGGTCATGCGGATGGATAAATTCACCAGATATCTCCTGAATCTTCGTCAAAAACTGAGGCACCATGTCAATCACCCGGTCATATAAAACATTTCCTTCGACTGGCATAAACCTTATCCCGCTCTTGGGCGAACAAACCAAGAATCCAGATGGCTTTACACTAACCCCCCCACCACTGCCGCCGCCAAACGGATGACTACTATCATGCTCGCCGCCTTCTTCCTCAAAATTGAAATCGCTCCCCCCGGCAGCAAAACCAAACGTTACCCGCGAAATCGGGATAATCACCGTTCCATCAGCTGACTCTACTGCGTCACCAACAATGGTGTTAACATCAACCATATCTTTTATGCTTTCCATTGCCGTTTTCATCAAACTCTGTATTGGATGCTCGGCCACGTTCAGTTGCCTCCTTAAATGGATATTTTATAATGCTAAGTACCGCATCTATAACATTACCCACCTGGACACTGATTATACATTGAACCCTTATCTCTAGACCAACCGCATTAAAATCCGGCACCACGTTAAAAGATGGCACGGCCATAACCATAAGCCGCCGACGCATCGTCAAATAAAGGCGGCTCTTTATCGTCCACAAGAGGCCTACAACAATACCCGTCAGCGCCGGATCACCTATACCGATTTTTGTTTTTATAACCAATTTCTCACATACAAGTTTATCAATTATTTTATTCATTATTTTCCGGTATAGCTTAGTATAATAACGAACTTGGCGCAAAAGATAGTACCATTTTTTTGTATGATGCCAGTATTCCTGCCACAGATTTTTCACATACCGTTGTTCACGCCCTGGTTTAGGAGTAATTTTATTACCAGCTACTTCTAGCTCAGCTTCTACCCACGGTACATTATTTTTTTCCAGAACCCCCACTAACGGTACTTCCATCTGATAATTTATCCACCGCATCAGCCAAACTCGCACTACTAGGCGATCATCATCGGCCTGCCGATTGTATTCTAATTCAATAAAGATCTTCATGTGGCAAGCAGCAGCTAATACTACCGCTAACGCTAAACAGGCAGCTAGCCAAGTTTCCATCTCAGCCCCGCCTCCCCACACTATGTCAGTAGTATTATTGTGGCAAGAAATGGCTTTAATCATACAGCCCAATTCACCAGAAAAACTTACCTGAAGGAACACAATAGGGCTGTATAGAATAAAAGTCGGGTAAAATAAAACTGCACTTTGTTTTGTTACCATCTTCAAGATTTCGCGAAGCTGGTTTTTTATTTACTTGCAAGATTTCAAATCAACACGAAAGGATGCTTTTTATGCCGGACAGAGACCAAAATCACCGTATTAATATATTATTATATATTGTAGTTTTTGTAATATTTACCCTTATCGCGAGACTGGTCTATCTACAACTCGCTTATGGCCATGAATATAAGCGTCTAGCTGATAATAATCGGATTAAGCTTATGCCGATTATGGCCCCGCGGGGTCTTTTTTACGACCGCAATAGTGTCCCAATGGTATCTAACCGTCCCGGCTTTACTGTATCTTTAGTTCCACTCGACGGCCCAATAGATGACAACGTCATCGTCACTCTTGCCAGTTACTTAGGCATGAAACCAGAAGATATTAGAGAAAAGGTTGGCAAACTTGATAACCCCCTTGAACCGATACGAATAAAAAATGACGTTGGACCAGATATTGTAACCAAAATTAAAGAACATCAGGATGAACTGCCGGGGGTAATTATTGAAATACAGTCCGTGCGCAACTATATTAATCAGGACTTAGCCGCCCATATTTTTGGCTATGTCAGTGAAATCAGCGACACTGAATTAGAAAAGAAGAAAGCTCAGGGTTATAAATCCGGCAATATTATCGGCAAATTTGGCTTGGAGCAAGTATTCGATAAAGATATCCGCGGTATAGACGGTGGTAGTCAAGTCGAAGTTGATGTTAATGGCCGCCCCATGCGAATGTTAGGAAAAAAGGAGCCCGTTCTTGGCAACAGCCTAGTTCTTACCATCGATTCAAAGCTGCAAAAAGCTACCGAACAGGCCCTCGACAATCGCCTGCGATATCTGCAAACCAGACTAGGCAACATTAATGCTAAAGCCGCCGCTGCAGTTGTCCTTAATCCAAAAACCGGTGAAGTTTTGGCAATGGCCAGTCGCCCATCGTTCAATCCTAATTTATTTAACGGGGGAATTTCAGCTAAAAATTGGAAAGCGATTAATGACAATCCCTTTAACCCGATGTCCAATCGAGCAATTGCCGGCGAATACCCGCCTGGTTCCACCTTTAAAATCGTCACCGGTACTGCCGCCTTGGAGCTAGGAAAAGTAAAACCGGATGAAAAAATTCTCGATCTGGGCTACCACTGGTTAATTCCTAAAACCAATGCCGCGGGTGAAGCCTTAGGCTGGATTAGTTTTAAAGAAGCACTATCAAAATCTGACAATGTATATTTTTATGAAATGGGCAATCGTCTTGGCATTGATAATCTGGAAAAATACGCCCGAATGTTTGGGCTTGGCGCAGTTACCGGCATCGATTTAAGCGGCGAAGCCGAAGGTCTGGTGGCCAACGCCCGCTATAAAGAGAAAGTCTATGGTGAAGACTGGTATCTATCAGAAACCTTCGACGCCGCTATCGGCCAAGGCTTCCAGTTAGCAACACCAATTCAGATGGCTATGGTTATGGGGCAAATTGCTAACGGCGGCCATCGCTATCGGCCATATTTAGTCACTAAGGAACTCGCGCCTGACGGCTCCATCGCCAAGGCCTTTCAACCTGAAGAAGTCGGCAATATTCAAATATCTGACTCCACCCTTAATTTGATTCGCGCTGCCTTACATGATGTTGCACTACCTGGCGGTACTGCCGCCTATGTTTTTGAGGGGTTTCCGGTTTCTATCGCCGGCAAAACCGGTACCGCCGAAAACCCGCATGGCGACGACCACGGATGGTTCGTAGCTTACGCCCCCTTCGACGACCCGACAGTTGTCGTTGCCGTCATTGTAGAGCAAGGCGGTTATGGTGCCGACTCTGCATGCCCAATTGCCCGCAAGATTCTTGAAGCATATTTTAATACTCCGCCGCACCAAGATGCAGCTGATCAAATGGCGGAAGAAGAAGCCGCAAAAGGCATCCTCCCCGCTACTCCAACCACGCCAACCACAGTACCGGCTAAACAATAAAAAGAGGGCTAAGCCCTCTTTTTATATATTTTCTTCATTATCGATTTCTTCAATATTGATAATTTCAGCTAATTTAGGTAACTCTTCAAGAGTTTTTAACCCAAAACATTTGAGAAATTCACTGGTAGTACCAAATAGTATTGGTCTGCCAATAGCCTCCTTACGGCCAACCTCTTTTATCAAACCGCGTTCCAACAAAGTATTCACTACGCTATCAACTTTAACTCCGCGAATATTTTCGATTTCCATCCTGGTAATCGGTTGTTTAAAGGCAATAATAGACAACGTTTCCATTGCGGCCATCGACAACCGGAATTCCTGAACATTAATCAGTTTATCAATAGTTGCAGTACATTCCGGTTTGGTACAAAGCTGGTATCCACCCGCTACTTCGGCAACTTTAAGCCCCCGCTGGTTACTAGCCATATCCCGTTTCAATTCTTCCACTAACAAAATCACATTTTCGCGATCAATTTCAAGCATTTCTGCAAGTTTATCAGCAGATATCGGGTCCCCATAGGCAAATAAAAGTGCTTCAATATGGCCTTTTAAATGGCTGTAAAACATCATTCAACGCTCTCTTCCCAGGTAAGATAAATCGGGCCAAAGCTATGTTGCTGGCTAATATTTATCCGGTTAAGTTTTATTAGCTCCAACAGAGCCAAAAAAGCGGTTACCATTTCCATGCGGGAACCACTGCGAATAAAACACTGGCTAAATTCCATCTGTCCGTTATTTTTTCGCAACAAATAAATTATATCCTGCATTTTATCCTGAATACTAATTTCTTCCCTAGTGACTACCGCAAAATCTGAAACTCCGCTTTCCCATACCACAGCAAAGGCGGCAATAAGTTCATCCAGTTTAAGGCCTTCCGGCATAATTACTTTAGTCCCGAAATCGTGGAGCGGACGGGTGAACGTCTTTCCCCTTATTTCAAACATTTCTTCCAACATTACCGCCGCCTGTTTATAACGTCGGTACTCTAACAGCCGGTTAACAAGTTCCTGCCGGGGATCTTCCGTCTCTACATCGTCTGGGGGGGGCGGCTTCGGCAATAGCATCCGGGATTTTATTTGCAGCAAAGTTGCCGCCATTACTAAAAACTCACTGGCAATATCAATATTAAACTGTTCCATTGCCCGAAGATAGGCCAAATACTGCTCCGTTACTTCAGCAATCGGAATATCATAGATATTTAGCTGGTTTTTCTCAATCAAGTGCATTAATAGTGCCAACGGGCCTTCAAAACTTTGCAATTTGATATTATATACCGTCATAAAATTATAAATTCATGGCAGCTCGGACTTCCTCCATCGTGGCCGCGGCCACTTTTCGGGCCCGTTCCGTACCATTAGCTAGGATTTCCTTAACTCTGGCCGGATTAGCTTCCAAGGTTAAGCGCCGCTCATATATATCAGCTAATGCTACCACCATTTTTTCAGCCAGTTTCTTCTTACATTCTACGCAACCAATCCCAGCATTACGACAATTAGTTGCAATATCTACAGTTTCTTCTTTGTTGAATATTTTTTGGAATGTATACACCGTACAGACATCAGGGTTACCCACATCAGTTTTTCTTATCCGCTGAGGATCCGTTACCATCAGGCGCACTCTAGCCCGTAGTTCATCGGGATGCGCCGCATAAGGAATTTCATTACCGTACGATTTACTCATCTTACGGCCATCAATTCCCGGCAAGACCGCCGCTTTACTAAGCTTAGCCTGAGCTTCCGGAAATACCGGTTTATACATATTATTAAACCGCCGGGTTATTTCTCTTGCCAGTTCAAGATGCGGAATCTGATCTTCACCAACCGGTACTGTATCCGCCTTATATAGAACAATATCTGCAGTCATAAGCTCGGGATAGCCTAAAAATCCATATGTATTAATCTCCTTGCCCATCGCCCCTAACTGCTGGAGCTTGTCCTTATATGTCGGTACCCGTTCAAGCCAGGACAACGGCGTAATCATTGATAATAATAAATGAAGTTCAGCATGTTCTTTAACTGAAGACTGAACAAAAATTACATTTTTCTCCGGATCAAGTCCCGCACTCAGCCAATCTAAGGCCATTTCATATATATTACTTGAAATCTTACTGGTATCCTCATAGGACGAGGTCAGGGCATGCCAGTCAACAATAGAAAAAAAACAATCATAATCATTTTGCATTTTAACCCAGCTGTCCAATGCTCCCAAGTAATTCCCTAAATGAAATTTACCGGACGGCTGCATGCCGCTAAAAATACGACCTTTACTCATGTTTATCTACTCCCCTGCTAAAAAAATAACGCGATAACTGACTTAATTATATAATCAAGTCCGCCAATTATTGGACTAATGACAGCACCGACAATACCTATATACACTAAAGCTATTAGAATGATTGGTCCATACGGAGCAATCTGTTCATATGAATAAGCCGTTCTCGTCGGCAATAACGAGCTTACTATCTTAGATCCATCCAACGGCGGCAGCGGAATTAAATTAAATACCGCCAATCCAAGATTAAAAACATACATCCATTGAATAACCTTCGCAACCTCTATCGTCATAAGCTGCATCGTTGCCAGTAAGAAATACAATACCATGCAAATAACCGCCGTCATAAGGTTAAACGCCGGTCCGGCTAAAGAAACCAGCAGCATACCAGTCTTACCATGACGCAAATTACTGGGATTTACCGGTACAGGTTTTGCCCAACCAAAATGCGCGATCCACAACATTAATAATCCAACTGCATCGAGGTGCGGAATGGGATTCAAAGTGAGCCGCCCCAGAACCCGCGGCGTAGGATCTCCTAACGACACTGCAACTCGGGCATGACCATACTCATGAACTGTTAGCGCGACCAACAACGCCGGAATTTGAAAGATCGCATCAGGACTAATACCAAACACTATGTAGCCTCCTCAAACAAAAAAATTAAGTCTTATTCCAATCAATAATAAGCGCAAATTCGTCCTCACGCGACACTACTCTACAATCTAATCTTTCATATAATAATTTTTTTGCAGCATACTTACCTGAGGTCCCACCCCCACCAGAGCGGGAATGTCACGGCCAGATAATAGCATTCACATATTGTATAATTTCCCCATATACAACCGCAGGTTATATTCTTCCTTATCATTTTGGCACATAATCAAAAGATAAGCAAGCATTGGCCTTTAACAGTTTTATTCCAAACAACGGTCTTATTCATTCATATAAATCACTGCTTAAAAGTGCACTTCCATTAATTATACAAAAAAACACATAAATAGCCAAGACTTTTACGCACAGCAAAGCACCGTTTCCATACCGCTACGGCTTTAGAAACGGTGTTTGTTATCGATTTTCAAACTCAGCCCAACCAAGTCAGCCTTATCCACGCTGTATAGTTTTAAGCCAAATAAGCCTTTTTATCTTGCATTCTTTCAGGGACAACGTCATTGCGAATTAAATCATTATAAGTTTCCCGTTTCACAACCAAGTCAGCGTTCCCATCATTTACAAACACCACCGCCGGTTTAACATTCCGGTTATAGTTGCTTGACATAGAATAATTATAAGCGCCGGTCGATGATATAACCAACGTGTCACCTGCTTCAACTCTCGGAAGTTCGACATCCCAAATCAGCATATCCCCGGATTCGCAGCATTTGCCGGCAATAGACACAGTTTCCTCCGCCGGGTTATTCATTTTATTCGCAACCGCCGCTTCATATTTTGCCTGATATAGCGCCGGACGGATATTATCCGTCATCCCGCCATCAACCGCCACATATTTACGGACATCAGGAATATCCTTGATTGAGCCAACGGTGTAAAGCGTAACCCCAGCTTCACCAGCAATTGACCGTCCTGGCTCAACAATAATCTTCGGCAAAGGCAATCCATAATTAGCTGCTGCCGCCTTTACAGTTTCAGTAATTGTTACTACCATTTCTTCAACCGGCCGGGGAGCATCATCCTCGCTATAATAAATTCCCAGACCACCGCCTAAGTTTAGTTCCTGAGCCACAAAACCGGTACTGGTTTTTACCTTATGCACAAAACCCATCATAGTTTCAGCAGCTTCCTGATAAGATTTCAGGTCAAATATTTGTGAGCCGATGTGACAGTGGAGGCCCTTTAATTCAATATTCTTCATACTAAGGGCTTTTTCGATGGCTAACATCGCTTGACCGTTAGCTATCGCCAACCCGAATTTCGAGTCAATCATACCCGTTTTTATATAATGATGGGTATGAGCATCAATACCAGGTGAAACCCTAAGTAAAATTTTGGCTTTAGTTTTATGTTGCTTAGCCAATTCATTTAACAAACTAAGTTCATAAAAATTATCAACAACAACCCGACCAACCTGAGCTTCAAGAGCCATTTCCAGTTCTTCAGGCGACTTATTGTTGCCATGGAAGTATACCCGGTCAGCAGGAAATTCACTTTTCAGCGCCGTGAAAAGTTCCCCGCCCGAAACAACATCTAAGCCCATATCTTCTTCCGCAATCAAGCGGCACATTGCCATTGTCGAAAAAACTTTACTGGCGTAAATTACTTCAGAATTAGGATAATACTTTCTGAATGCTTCCACATATTGCCGGCAAGTAGAACGTATTTTAGATTCATCCATAACATAAAGCGGAGTGCCAAACTTCTGAGCTAAGGCCACCGTATCACAACCGCTAATCTCTAAGTGACCTACATTATTAATTTTCATTGTACCGAGTAATTTCACAATAACTCCTCCTTCAAGAGTCCCAAAATAAATAAAAAAGATTGTGATGCATATCTCACAACCGCCTAAATACCCAGTCGCAACGAGATAGCTCTCCATCCAAACTTCAAAAAGTCTGGATGACAGACTTGCGCTTATTCAGACACAAATCCAGTACAAGTTTATGCCACAACTTATACTTCGGCGGAAATTCCTTTCAATACGGTTCATCGCCCCGGCAAGACTAACCGTCAATACTAATAATTATCCGCGCCTCTATTCAACACAACTTATTTAATTTCTCTCATTTTATTATATACCAAGCCAGGTGTCAATATCCTATCAGCCGAATAAAGTCATCGCCCGACGTGCACTCTAAGCTTAAAGGAGGGAAGAACTATTGTTACACCGCTATAAGTTCATTTATCCACTAGTCCTGCTCACTGCTTTTTCTGTGCTTTTTACCGGGTGTGGTTTTAACACTCAAGCAGCCGACACTGGTCCTATCGGTAGAATAACTAAAATCAAACCCCCTACTAATCTAAATAGCCTCGTAACTCCGGCACCTCAGAGTTTATTCGACCTCGAAACAATCGCCGGAACAACCTTTGAAGCCATAAATAAAGCTAACTGGAGTCAGGCTAGCGAAGGCTTGATTCAATTGCAATGGGTTTGGCAGCAAATCAAGCCGTTAATCAACGACCCCGAAAATCAAAAATCAGCCGATGAAGCATTAACTAAACTGGGATCCGCAATAAACGAACAACAAGTTACCACATCTTGTGAAGGTCTCAATCGATTTATGTCCAGTATTAGCGATATAAGCAAAGCGTATAAACTTTCACCTTTATCCGATATAATCGTTGTTGACAATGCCGTTCGCGACGCGAGCTTCTATATCGAAAATAAGGATTGGAGTAAGGCCTCGTCCAAAATGAAGCAATTAGAAAACACTTGGAAACAAGTCAAGCCGGGGTTAGAAAAAATCGGCATTCTCGGTCAAACCGCCAAAATTCATTCCTATGTAAATCAGTTGAAAGATGCTGTGACTGCCGAGAACCAGAGCAGTGCTATTGAGAAGCTAGGCGATATCAATGCTGGCATGGCTCAGATTCGCGCATATTATCAAAATAAATAAATACTATAAAAGCTTCCGCCAGTTTAGTACGGAAGCTTTTATAGTATTTAGCCTTGAGAACATTGTATTCCATTACGGGTTAATATTTCTTCAATCGCTTTCTGGGTTATCGGTGAACCTCGACTAATATCATCGGCTTTGTTCATCTTGCCAATATCGCCAACACCAACAATGATTGGTACGTTAATATTATTCAATATATCTACAGTATCGCCGTTTACCATCGGCTGAGGATCTATGGTAAACTTTTCTCTGCCATTTTTATCTACAGAAGAAGTAGTTACATCACCGCAATAGTTTACACATATATCAGCATGTACACCATCAATCCCGGTTGTATTGGAAGCTACCGCCACCGCCCCTAATACCTCAACATCCGGATGAGACGCTACATATTCCAAGGCTGTTTCCCCGTTCCCCTTATCTTCCCGCCCCCGGTCATCAAACATCACCAACACCGGATCATATGGTACCGTCTTTAAGAGTTTTACAATTTTTTCACCCTCGATTGGCGTCGGATTGCCAGCAGAAGCTGAAATGCACCTCAGCCCTAATTTTACCCCAATGCTTTCGATTGCGTGCTGGGCACAGCGATCACCGTCAGTTATTAAAATAACCCTGACCCTATCCGACAAAATATTCACCTCACGCTTGTTGGCTGTTATTTTGTTCATCTAATACCACGCTAATTTTATTAGCTATCTTCTCACTTTCATCAATAACCTGCTTTAATTTGTTTAGACTAAGCCGAAGCTCTTCCGATAATTCATATTGAGCCTGAGACAACGCCTGAGCTGCTGTCTGCATTACAGAATTATCATTCTGATTGTTGTTATTTTGACTGTTTGCTTGAGCTTGCGCCATCCCCTGATCCGCCCCATTTACTATACTATTATTAGTACTATTATTTTTATTTTCTTGAAATAAAGTTCTAATAATAGCCTGTAATTTTTCATTTTGTTGTCCGTCATTAGTTGTCACCGCTCCGGCCTGCTGTTCTTTCGAAACATTAGCTTGTCCTCGATTAGCAGCACTATCAGCCGATTCGACGCCGCTATTAGATTTAGCATCATTAGCTTGACCACTTACCGCGTTATCATTTTGTTTAGATAGACGTTCTAATTGTTTACTAATGTTCCCCAGCAATTGCAACATTTCTTTATCTGGAGGATTTTTTTCAATTTTATCCTGAGCTAACGCAAACCCCTTAGCCAAATCAGTAATAAGACTGTCAACCGGAGCATTGTCTGAACTCGGCGGTTTAACATTAGCTGGCGTTTCTTCCTGCCTCGTATCAGAATAGTTACCGTTTTCTCGTCCTCCTAGACTTGGCGAAGCTTGTTGTTGCTGATAACCACCAAATTGCAAAGAATCCCGTTTACTGTTTCCATTAAATGTTTCATTCTGACGGCGTTTAGAATAATTTGCTGACCGCCGTGGCGATAATCTCATCTCATCACTCCGCTTATTGCCAAAATAGCCAACTACTAACCAGGATTGATACCACCGCTAACCTAAGGTTTACCACCGCAAACGGATGACTCACCGAAACCAAAGGATTAAGCAACCGAGCCGTTTTCTCATATTCCGTCCCGCCAACAGTAGCTGAGACAATATAATTGGCCAAAGGACCGCTAAATGTTATTAACAGCGCCTGCCAGTTACTTTTTATATTGCTAGCTACTGCGGTACCAAAGGCCCCGGCAGCTACGACTGTTTCCACATTGCCATGTAAAAACAGCACCATCATAATCCGGCCTAAATCATGAATTAGAGCCGCTACAAGTACATAGTGCGGATACCTAGCGCCAACCAAAACCATAGTAAAAACCAAACCAATAACATCAATACTCAACATAGCTTTCATCCTTTGGGATTAAATAACACCGCCATGGTAAATCCGAAAACTACTGCTACCGTAATTCCGACTGCAGCCCCCTTTAATGCGCCACTAAAAATTCCCAAAAAGCCACTGTTATTAATCTCTTCAAAAGTACTACTGACCAGAGTATGGCCAAACCCCGGCAATGGCACTGTAGCTCCAGCCCCACCGATATCAACCAATGGCTGATAAAGTCCCACCGCGCTTAATATACCGCCCAAGACTACAAACAATACTAAAATATGAGCCGGTGTCAATGAAGTTAAATCCATTAATAGCTGTCCGACGACACAAATTAAACCACCGACAAGAAAGGCCATTATATAAGCCTGCACTTTATTCCCCCCTATATCTCTATTGCCACCGCATGAGCAACACACGGTATTGACTCTTTCTGCTGATAAGACGTCGGACTATGCAAACTCCCCGTACCAATAAATAATATTTTTTTCAAATATCCGGCTGCTAACTGCGGATAAAGATACGCACACAATGCCGCGGCCGAACTCGCGCAACCGCTTGCTCCCGCATGGGCATCTTGACTTTCACGATAAATCATACACCCGCAATCCTCATAATTTGAGCTTACGTCGCTACCCTTATCTTTAATAAGCCGGATTACCAACTCCTTGCCAACGCTCCCCAAATCTCCGGTATAAATCATATCATAATAGTCTGGCGACCTTCCAGTATCCTGAAAATGTTGCCACATCGTATTGGCTGCCGCCGGGGCCATCGCCGGTCCCATGGCATTTGTATCTTTCATCCCGGGATCAACAATTTTACCGATTGTGGCTGCCGTCACTTTCGGACCATTATTGCCTTGTGTCATAACAACTGCCCCTGATGCAGTAACTGTCCATTGGGCACCAAGTGGTCTTTGAGCTCCTAACTCAGTGGGAAACCGATATTGACGTTCCGCAGCATCATGATGGCTAGAGACGGCAGCAACAATGTTAGTGGCGAAGCCACCATCCAGCATCATTGCGCCGATGATCATCGACTCCGCCATCGTCGAACACGCACCATAAAGCCCTAAAAACGGGCGTTCCAGACTACGCATAGCAAAATTGGTAGCAATAAGCTGATTCAAAAGGTCGCCAGCTAAAATAAAATCAATATCCATCATAAGTAAGCCAGTTTTTTTTACAGCGGCAGTTATCGCCACTTCCATCATATACGACTCGCATTTTTCCCAGCTATCTTGCCCGCCTAGATTATCTTCCATTACCTTATCAAAATAATTGCCAAGCAATCCCTCCCCTTCTTTAGGCCCAGCAATTGCTGCGGCGGCGCTAAGTGTTGGCGGAACTTTAAAAATTATACTTTGCTGACCTCGCTTCTTATTCACCCCAATATCCCCCTAGTGAATCAACCAATATATAAAACCAGTTACCACCGAAGTAAGCAATCCATAAACAATAACCGGCCCAGCAATAACAAACAACTTAGCGCCAACCCCCAAAACATAACCTTCCCGTTTAAATTCCATCGCCGGAGCAACAATGGAATTGGCAAACCCAGTAATCGGCACCGTTGATCCTGCACCAGCCCGCCGTCCTAATTCATCATAAACCCCTAACCCTGTAAACAGAGCACCCAAGAAAATCATTACTGCCGTAGTCATAGCTGACGCAGACTTTACAGATAGGTTCATAGCCAAAAAATAATTTTGAAACACCTGGCCAACGGTACAGATTAAACCGCCAACAACAAAAGCCCCTACCAGATTTTGTACAAGCGGCGGTTTAGGCTTTACTTGTTCATACATTTTTTGATACCGCTGATTAAACTGTTGGTTTTTATAACCACTATCATTTAAACTCACCACATACCTCCTTAATCTGGTTATTTTTTAAAGCTTTCCATACTCATATTTTTGCCACTGCCAGTTCAAATAATTCATCAAATGTAAAGAGGATATCTCAAGACACCCCTCAATACCAACGATATTACGTCTATCTACACCTTTGCCTTTTACTTTTCTATAGCCGCTCCTCTAATTGTTCTAACCCATAGTCTATTTGATAACAGCCGACCTGTTTAGCCCGCAGCGGCAATTTAGGCGCAAAATTGCCATAATACACCAGCCAAACGGCAGTAGTGCCGATAATAAACATGGTAATCATCAGAATCGCCAAGCACCACTTTTTTACATTAATCATATTTTTCACCTCTAATTTTTTTGGCGCCCAGAAAAATTAATAACTATCATCAACGCTCTCTTATCTAGTATTATGGCTACTTTTAAACAAAAAAATCAGACCATCCGTTAAGAGGTCTGCAAATATTCCCGCACTATTTTCAACGCTTGTTTTTCGATTCGCGATACCTGAACCTGTGAAATTCCAATTTTATCCGCTATTTCCGCTTGCGTTTTATCTTCAAAAAATCTTAGCTGAATAATCATTCTTTCGCGGCTCGGCAATCTTAACAACACTTCTCTTAACGCCAATTTATCAAAATATGTGCCGTCCTGGCCATCGGTACAAGAAAGCTGATCTAATAGATGAATAGCGTCACCGTCATCATGAAATACCTGATCATAGATTGACGCCGGCGGCTGAATAGCTTCTAATGCAGCGACAATTTCTTCAGGCGGCAAAGTCATCTCGTGGGCCACTTCGCTGATGCTCGGCTCACGGCCAAGTATGCCTTGCAATTTTTCCTGGGCCCGATGCACCCGATAGGCAGTCTCTTTTACCGGGCGGCTTACTTTTACCGGGTTGTCATCGCGCATAAAGCGGCGAATCTCGCCGATAATCATGGGAACAGCATAAGTAGAAAACTTAACACTATATTTCGTATCAAAGCGGTCCACAGCCTTTATTAAACCGATAGCTCCCACCTGAAACAAGTCGTCCCATTCATACCCCCGATTCATAAACCGATGTACTACACTGCGCACAAGGTTTAGATTGTTTTCCAATATAAATGCTTTTGCAGCCTCATCGCCGGACTGAGCCGCTTTCAACATTTTTTTGAATTCCTCATCGCTTAACATTGGCAACTCCTAATTAGCCTGTTCGAGTATTAACTTTTTAATCATTCGTACCGTTGTTCCCTGGTCAACAACGGACTCTACGAATAATTCGTCCATAAATGAATCCATAAACACAAATCCCAGCCCCATCCGCTCCGGATCGGATGAATAAGCCGGTTGCCGTGCTAAATCAATATCCGCTATTCCTTTGCCATGGTCAGTAATCGTAAATTCCAGCATTCCATCGGTCAAAATCATCTCGCACTCCACTTCACCAGTCATATCTTTATAGCCATGGATAACAGCATTCGAAAACGCCTCAGATATTGCTACTTTTATTTCTTCAATGTCATTTAACGTCAATTCAGCCTGAGCAGCAAATGTAGCGGCAGTTACTCTGGCAATACCGACATTTTCGCCATTACTGGTTAAGCTCATTTTTAAGTGGTTTTTTATCGTCATCTAGCAATTCCCCCCTACAAGCTTTCTACCGCTTCGGTTTCGGAATTATACAACTTCATGATTCGAAGCATCCCAGAAACTTCAAGCACGCGCGCCACCTGGGGCTTAGCGTTTACAATCATAAGATTTCCGCCTAATGCAGTGATTTTTTTATACCTGCCTAGTATTACGCCTACTCCTGAGCTATCAATAAAAGTAACCCCTTTAAGACTAAGAATCATATGTTTTACACCACTTGTTTCTAACGCAGCATCGACAGTATTCCGAAATTGTTCCGCTAAATGCATATCCATTTCACCTTCAACCCGTACCACCAATATCCCCTGCTTAACTAATGTGGTTATATTCAATTTACAACCTCCAATCACAAAATGACATAACACTCTTCGCTTCCAAGGAAAATTTTTCCTGCTTATTACAAAAAAAATAACGCGGCTTTGCTCGCGCATTACCGCATAATATCTTTTTTATTGAGTTATTGAAAATAAATCAAACAATGTACCTTTCATAACTTGAAAAAATCCGGCTTTATCCACATTTTTTTCAGCAACAAGATCAACTTTCCCCATTTCTTTGCCATCCTTAATCACCACAAGCTCGCCGCATTTTTGTCCAGCAACAACAGGAGCGAAAACGTGATCATCAACAACAACATTTTTAGTCAAATTTTTATTTTGCCCTTTAGGAATTACCAAATTTAGTTCATCCGCGGCCACAAGCTCTACCTCACGCTCCGTACCTTTCGAAATTTTAACCCGGTCAACTACTCCGCCTTTTTCAACAACCGGCACCGCAGTAAAATTTGCATAGCCCCAGTCCAACAGCTTCATACTTTCACGAATATGCGACCGTGGCTCAGGAGTGGCAAAAACTACGGCAATTAGTCTAAGACCATCCCGTTTGGCCGTACCAACAAAACAATACTTCGCCTCTTCTGTCCAGCCTGTTTTTAACCCATCCGCCCCTTTATACCACCACAAAAGCTTATTCGTATTAACCAGCCAGTTCTTGCCATCGCGAAGCCAGTATTCTTTTATGCCCACAAGCTCCATATACAACGGGTGTTTAACTGCTTCCTTCGCAATAAGTGCAGTATCATAGGCACTCATATAATGATCCGGCGTGGGCAAGCCATTGACATTGGCAAAATGGCTATTCTTAAGCCCCAATTCATTAGCTCGGTTGTTCATAGCATCCACCGCCGCCTGGGTACTACCATATATATGTTCCATTAAAGCAGCCGCTGCATCATTGGCACTTACCACAGCGATAGCGGTTAGCATCTCCTTAACTGTCATTGCTTCGCCCGGCTCAAGCCATATCTGTGAACCACCCTGCCGCCAGGCAACTTCGCTGGTAGATACATTATCAGTCAACTTTATCCGCCCGTTTTCCACGGCTTCAATCCCTAATAACAAAGTCATAATTTTAGTAACGCTGGCCGGCGGCAAGGGCTTATTAGCATCTTTTTCATATAGTATTTTACCATTGCCGTCCATTAAAATTGCCGTCTCAGCCAAAGTTTCGATACCGGCATTTACCGACGTCTTAGACTCGGCGGCATATGAATAGTTTACTCCTAAAACTGCAACAAAAATGAAGCATACCAGAATGCCCAGCAACACACCACGGCGCATTTGACACATCAACAACACCTCTTTTTGTCTTTTTATTAGGTTGTCCATGACAAAGTCCGCTTACACTGGAAATTCCAACATAAAAATAGACTTTGGGCTTTCGTTACCGTAACCCAAAGTCTTTAACTATATACTATTAATACAGTTCAACCCCGTTAGCATTAACGATTCCTAAAATAAGTTTTGGCTTTACAACAGCTTTACCGCCAAGCTGTACTGCCTGAATAACCTTGTCCGCCGCCTCCTTGATTCTAGCCGAATTATTGGTGTATAACTCAGCAACAACATCACCTTGGCGAATATAATCGCCGATCCGGCACTTCATGACCAGCCCCGCCCCTAAATCGATTTTCTGCCCCTTATACTCACGTCCTGCACCTAAAATCATCGCACTATAACCGATAGCCGCAGTATCTACCGCAATAACATAACCGCTTTCTGCCGTTTTCACGCTCACCATAGCGGCCTTAAGTAATCGACTTTTCCGAGTTACAATACCAGGATTACCACCTTGAGCCGCCACTAATTCTTTAAATTTGTCTAATGCCTGCCCGTTTAGCAAAAGTTCACTCAACTTAGCTTGGGCAGTTTTTATATCAACAGCCTTGTTGGCAGCTACCAACATATACGAACCAAGCGCCAAGCATACGTGCCGCAAGTCTTCCGATTCAACAGTTCCGGATAAAATATCCAAAGCTTCTTCCACTTCCAAGCTATTACCTACCGAAACTCCCAGCGGCTCAGCCATACTAGTTATAACTGCTATAGTCTCCCGGCCAACAAGCTTGCCGATATTCACCATCGCTTCCGCCAGTTTAACCGCCTCACCGACATTTTTCATAAACGCACCGCTACCAGCCTTAACATCCAAAACAATCTTGTCGGCCCCAGCAGCAATTTTTTTACTCATAATTGATGACGCAATCAACGGAATGCTATCTACCGTACCCGTTACATCCCGCAGCGCATACATTTTGCCATCAGCCGGAGTTATATCCGGGGTCTGAGCGGTTACTGCAATATTATACCGTTTAAGATTAGCGATAAATTCTTCACTACTAAGCCCGGTCCTAAACCCCGGTATCGACTCCAATTTATCAATAGTCCCCCCAGTAAACCCTAAACCCCGTCCGCTCATTTTAGCTACCGGCACACCAGCTGCTGCTACCAACGGCGCAAGCACTAAGGTAGTGGTGTCAGCCACCCCGCCAGTGCTATGCTTGTCAACCTTAACCCCAGAAACACCGCTCAAATCAACCATTTTCCCTGATCTAGCCATCGCCAGCGTAAGCGCAGCAATCTCCTGGTCAGTCATTCCGCGAAAATACACCGCCATCAACATCGCCGCCATTTGGTAATCGGGAATTTCATCCTGACAATAGCCGGCAATCATTGTCGCTATCTCATCCGCCGACAATTCCAAACCATCACGTTTCTTTTCGATAATATCAACCATTCGCATTGTTATCACCTCGCAAACAGCTTAAAAAACTCTTTCCATATTCAAAAACAGGCAGCCCAAAGTTTTCCGCAATAGTTGCCGCAACATCCGCAAACGATTGACGCACCCCTAATTCACTGCTTGACTCGGCCTTGTTATACACCAACAGCGGTACATATTCACGCGTGTGGTCAGTCCCCTTAGTCGTGGGATCACACCCATGGTCAGCCGTAATAATTAAGAGATCAGAATCTTTTATAAGTGGAAGCACCATCGCCAATTGACCATCAACCCGTTCCAGCGCCCGGGCATAACCGCGGCAGTCATTACGATGACCATATAGGCTGTCAAATTCAACCAAATTAGCCATGATCAGACCTTCATCATGCGCTTCATCAATCAGCCGGGCTAACGTTGCCATGCCATGATCATTAGACACGGTCGGATATGATTTTGTTATTCCCCGTCCCGCAAAAATATCAGAAATTTTACCGATCCCCAGCACACTCCGCCCGGATTTTTCCAAATACTCAAGCACAGTTGGCGCATGCGGTTCTAAGCTATAATCATGCCGATTAGCCGTACGAACAAACTTCCCTTCTGAGCCGATGAACGGGCGAACAATAACCCGGCCTACCGCATGTTCACCAATACACACTTCACTACGAACCCTCTTACCGATAGCATAAAGTTCATCAAGCGGCACCACTTCTTCATGGGCGGCAATCTGAAGTACACTATCAGCCGAAGTATACACAATCAATGCGCCGGTTCTTACATGTTCGCCGCCTAATTCGGCGATAATTTCTGTTCCCGATGCAGCTTTATTGCCAAGGACTCCCCGCCCGGTAAGCACAGAAATCTTCTCAATTACCTTAGCCGGAAAACCCTCTGGATATACTGGAAAAGGCTTAAACACCGGACAACCAGCCATTTCCCAATGTCCAGTCGTAGTGTCCTTACCACGCGATATTTCCGCCATTTTTCCATACCACGCTACCGGGTTAACTGCTACTTGCCCTTCATTGATTTTAGCAATATGCCCAAGGCCCAATTTTTCCAGCATCGGCAAAAAAAGCCCGCCTTGCGAGCGAGCTATATTGCCTAAAGTATTAGCACCAAAATCACCATATTTATCTGCATCAGGCAAAGCTCCAGTTCCAACACTGTCAAGCACAATTACAATAATTCGTTTAAACAAGCTATCAGCTCCTTTAATCAACTTTAGCCACCGCCCCTCTATCATTAAGCGGGCGGTGGCCATTTCGGACATTTAATATTGCAATTTTTATTATGCGCGCGGATGCGATTTATCATACACTTCTTTAAGATGATTCTTGGTTACATGAGTATAAATCTGCGTAGTTGAAATATCCGCATGTCCTAACATTTCCTGAACAGAACGAAGGTCAGCGCCATTTTCCAAAAGATGCGTCGCAAAAGAATGTCGCAACGTATGCGGAGTAATATCTTTATTGATACTTGCTTCCATCGCATACTTTTTAATAATCTTCCAAAAGCCCTGTCTGGTCAGCCGATTGCCATGATGATTTACAAACAGCGATGGTTCCTCATATGTACGAACGAGCTTTTGCCGTCCGCGCTGCATGTACTCATGAACACATCTAGCCGCAATCGAGCCAAGCGGAACAATCCGCTCCTTCGAACCCTTACCAAAGCATTTTATATAACCCATATCAAGGTTAACATCCGATATATTCAGTGAAATAAGCTCAGATACCCGAATTCCAGTCGCATAGAGCAATTCTAGCATTGCCTTGTCCCTTAAACCAGCCGGTAAAAAAGCATTCGGCTGCTTTAACAGCTCTTCCACTTCAGCAATGGAAAGAATTTTCGGCAATTTTTTCTCAAGCTTAGGCGATTCAAGATGAGCAGCTGGATCTTTCTCCAAATACCTTTCACGCACCAAGTACTGATAAAACGACTTAATGGCAGCAAGGTTTCTGGATATAGTCGAAACAGCACGACCTTTGCTTTGCAAGTTACTAAGATAATTAACAATTGTGTTGCGATTAGAATCCTTTATAAAGTCAAGCTGACCGCTTTGTAAAAAAGTCTGATACTGTCGTAAATCCCGTCCGTAGGATTCCAGGGTATTTGGTGCCAACCCGCGTTCCACCGCTAGATAATTGATAAACTCGTTGACATAACCTTCCATATCAACATCAACCACCTTTTTATTGCCAGTATTTAGAAGTATGGACAATTTTTACTTTCTTATAATCTTCTTAAGATGGTATTCGACATAAGAAGACGGTATCCCTTTGTTTTTCTTGAAAAAATGACACTTTTTTTTGTAAACTACTTTATATTATTTTTACAAAGCTGGAAAGCACCCTCAAAGGCCGTTCAATATACTGTTCTTCACGGGTCTTGGGAAAGTAGCTATTAAGATTCCACAGTTCGCTAAACAGCTTTGATAACGCTAACAACATGATTATAAGCACAATAATTATTTTTAAAACCACTCTGGCCTGCCGCAATGATTTTTGTTTAGATATGCCGACAATCATGCGAATCCTCCTTTACTACCCACTATCTTTCTATGTTTATGCGCGCTTAATTATGCTAACTTTGTTAACATTATTGCATAAAAAGGATACCTTCAACCGGAAGGACCGTTATTATCAGAAGACTTTCCCCTGACAATAACGGTCCTTCCGCTCGTTTCCAACTCTAGACCCATAAGTATAATACTAGTGATTGACCAATAACCCGGCCACCAGTTTCATGAATACCGGCGAAATATAGACTTCCACGATCGAGGCAACTACCATTACTGCCAACATCACTAGGCATACAGCCGTGTACCGCATCGCTTCGTACAAGAGACTTATCTTGCCACGAAACCGGCGGCGTACTAATAGCAATGAGTATGACATAGCCGATACTCCAGCGACAAGCACAGCCGGCACCGAAAAAAAATTATGAGGCAAAATAGCTGCCAACGCAAAAGCTAATCCCTTCGCAACATATTCATTAACTAAAAAACCTACCGTAAAGCCAATAACAAAGCCCCGGGTAAACACAATAAACAAAACCAGTGGTATTCCAATTACCGTAAACCCGAATAACCACATAAGAGCAATAGCCTTAAAATTATTTATTAAAATATTACTAAATAGGCTGACATCGCTCGTATTTGCTGTTTCTTGTACCAGCCCCTGAAAAAAAATTTTCAAATACCCAGCAAGCTCGAGTTTCTGATCTTCGGGCAATGTTTTAACCGCAAGAGCACCAACCACTACTCCTACCAAGAAGATCAAAGTCATGAAAAAATACGCGACAATATTAGCTCGTAAATGCTCCTTGAATTTTTGACGAAAAGCCGGCGGCATACCTTTTCCTCCTCACCGTTTGCTTAACTGTATGCCGCCGGAATAACGTTTATGCCAATTTGTCCTATTTTATCGCTAGTTTACCATATAATCCACCGCCGCCAGCCATTACTTTGGACCGTCCCTTGCGAACACAATCAATCGCCAAGGCCAATTTTTCTCCTACCACCGCCCTGATTTCAGCAATTGGAGCCTGATGCAAAATCGCCATTTCAGTACCAAAAACAGCCAAAAGTTTCGTAAGTGCCACTTTACCCAAACCAGGAACAAAGTCCAGCGGTATTTGATAATGATACACCGGTCGGTGCTCTGGATGACTTGGTTTGTCGTAATCCGCAATTAAATTAATCCGGTCTAAAACTCCCCGCACAGTTTTTGTTTCTCCGCACTTTGGACATTTAACGAAGGGCTCCTTCTTCTCCACAACCAAACCACATTTACTGCAAGCAGTGCGATGATACTTGCCCAATCGTGGGTCAAGACCATAGTTAGCGACTATTTTCCGGCCCAGCTTGCGGCGAAAAGCATACTGGCATTCCCGAAAGGTCGGGGCCTTAATGGCCAAAATATTATACTCTCTAGCTATTTTTTCGGTTGAATGAGCATCGGAGTTACTTAAAAAGGAAATTTCGGCAAGTTCGCCAATGCGATCAGCAAGACTGGTATCGGCACTTAACCCTAGTTCAATCGCCGCGATTTTTTCTATTTCGCTACTACTTAGTAGACGACTCAACCGATCAGTACAATTGCCATATATGCTCTTAAACGGCGTAAATACATGAGCCGGAACAATCAGCGAGTCAAAAGCGGCCGCAATATTGATGAATTTAGCCAAAGACATATGGGCATTTTGCGTACTAAGGTTTATATTACGAATATACTGTTGCATTATGATTTTAAAGCTTTCCATTTGTGATATATCAGGAAGAAACACTAAGGTGTGAGCCCTACCACCGCCGGGTTCAGTTGTCTCAATCTCAGTGCCTAAAATCAAAGTAAGCTTATTATTATATCGATAGCCGCCCGCCGCATCCAGCCTGACTAACCCTTCAGCCAATAGCTTTTTTAAATCATGCATCACTAATGGCGACATGCAATCGACAATGCCAACAATCTCCATTCCTTTATGCTCAGCAGCTTCATATAAAATATTACGCAAGGTTAGTCGCCGGGAAGTGGGAATTTTGATCCATTGTCCGGCCTCACTTATGCCAACATGAATATGAAAATCAGCAAAGTAGTTGATCATTTTAATCCAGCCAATAAAAGCCCCGCTACTGATTTGGCATCTTGAATAATGTTATCCGCCAGCATAGCTCTAATATCTTGGCTCGAATAAGTTTCTACCGCTAAAAATTCATCTTCATCAAGATTCTGCGCCGTTTGACGTAAATCTTCAGCCATATAAAGATGCAGTATCTCATCTGAAAATCCCGGCGTTGAATAAATCGACCCTAATTTTGTCATTTTCCCAGCTACATAGCCAGTTTCTTCTTCCAACTCACGCCCGGCACAATCATCCGGATCCTCGCCGTAATTCAATTTTCCTGCCGGTATTTCTAAAAGCATTTCTCCTACCGGATACCGATATTGCCGCACCATAATAATACTACCGTCCGCGAGACGCGGCACCACCGCAACCGCTCCCGGATGAGTAACCACTTCCCTGGTCGTTTCCTTTCCATTCGGCAATAACACTCGGTCAACCCGAACATTAAGCACTTTTCCCGCAAGAATAGTTTTTTTCTCAATTAACTTTTCTGTAAAATCATTCATGATTATTCCCCCTGCCCTATTGCCATAGCTCATATATCAGCTAAAAAGATCTCTGGAATCTGCTACTTATTATCACCGCCCGCTTATCTTTTAATGGCTGTATTTTTGTTATTTACTTTCATTATTCCTTTATTTCGGTTAAAACTCCTGCCGCGCGACTCCCCAACAAATACTCGCAAATTTCAAAACTACTATAGACTACGTATATAAATGTCTTAGGGCAGACATATTAAGTCTAGCATTATCTAGGAGGTGAAACAACTTGCCTTATCAAAATGACCTAACGCCTAAAGAACAGAGTTATTTGGATGATTCTCTGCAGATGGAAAACCTCTGCCTAACCAAATGTGCCATCTATGCCGACCAATGTCAGCGGCCAGAGCTAAAATCACTCTTTTCTGATCATGCCAAGCTTAAACGCCAGCATGTCAATGAACTTAAACGGCTTTTAAGTCAATCCAATAATCAAATGATTTAACAAAAAATTGAGGTGATGACATTGGCTTATCGCAGTATTAATTCGGCAATGACAAGCCGCAATCGGCTATCTGACCGCGATATGATTCTTGACATTCTTGCTACTAGCAAGTCCATGTCAAACTTATATGATCATGCCAGTCTTGAAGCAAGCGATACAATGATTCGGGATACATTTGAAGACTTACAGCACGATGAACACCGTTCAGCCGAGATGCTGTTCAACATTATGCAACAACAGGGTTGGTACAATACTAATGCCACGGCCAGTTCAAGTTCTAGATCAGCCAGCAGCCATCGTTACCGGAACTCGTCCAGCAATAACAGCAATCGTTATAACAGCGATGCAAGCGGACGCTATTCATCAGCTTCCAGCCGTAGTCAGTTCGGCCGCAATTCAGGGGACACGTCTAATAGCTCACTCACCGGCCGCAGCCGCGACAGCAACTATTCCCAACAAAGTTGGAACGTATAATCGCATTCCAACACCAAATAACATAATAGAAAAACCCCAGGAGTCTGAACTACTGGGGTCAGGCCGTAAACGAAAGGCACTGTACGCAAGTAATCTGTACGGTGCCTTTTGTGTTCCGGATATCAATATTCTTCCCAATTAGTCTTACTATCTGATAAAACTTGCTTGAATGGACAGCTCATGTTATTTGCCAGCTTAACCGGGATGAATGCTGGGCTGGCCGGTATATTTCTTGCCAAAATTTGCCGTTACCCCCTTGGCACGGGAGCGTTTGTGTCCCGCCAGGTCACTATTGTCATCGACAATTTTTATGTTTGAACAAGACCGCCAATTGTCTATATCTTTTAACAGGTGCTCTTGATTTATCTACAGTCTGACACCAGGAGTCTGAACTCCCGGTGTTTTTCTATTACCCCATATTCACATTTATCAAGGGATAGTTACATTTAAGGCCTTCATTACCTTATCCATCCGGCAAAACATCGTTGCTTGCTCCGAACCGGCAAATAGCAAACCGACAGCGTAATTATCCTCCGTTAAAACCAACGACCCGCTATCACCAGGCATGCTCATCGGCCCAGCCACCACCTGATCAGAAAATATTGCATATTCAGAGGAACTCAAGGCTATTTTGCAAGTTACATCCGTGGCTAAGACTACGCTAAAGGTTAAACCTGAGCTACGGCCACTTTTTTTTACCAGAGTTCCCACCGTTGCGGATTTAATTCCTTCTACCGCCCCCACATCAATTATTTCTCGGCTAATCGCGTCATCATTAATAGGTGTGGCCACCGCACAATCTACCTGATTTATTTTTTCGGTCTCCCGCAAAACGCGGACATGATAGTGCGGTTTAAATATATTAATCCATTTATTAAGCCACTGTTCAAATTTATTCGCAATCCGGCACTCGGATGACCCAACCTCAGCATAAATTGGGACAAATCTTGTCAAATGCCCAATTATTCCTTCATCGCTAATATTACCGTCATCATAAAGCCCCGGCTGTAATATCGCGTCCCCAACTTCGGCCCGGTTATCCTGACCATTGCTCAAATTAGCCAGAACATGATTATTGGATATAATA
>Ga0316602_10000084_pt1 | contig 100282 bp, 91 predicted proteins | sample OWC_soil_day10_C_FD_203103 | JGI IMG/M metagenome (GOLD analysis project Ga0316602, IMG submission 203103) | Wetland soil microbial communities from Old Woman Creek delta, Ohio, United States - OWC_soil_day10_CT | ecosystem: Environmental > Terrestrial > Soil > Wetlands | place: USA: Ohio...
TTTTGAGATTTTTGGCCAGTTCGTTAGCCAGAGCTTGCAACTGTTTTTCGTCCATACATTAACCTTCATTTGATGGTGAATTGAACATATCAAAATCAGGCAATTACACAAATCTATGTACAGGCTCTACGGCCCAGTTTATGGGATTTAATCCTAACACGGGCTTGGCTCTCTATAATGGTGTTACTCTTGGTGCCAGTGTGTACAGCATTGTAGGACTAGCTCGAAAAACTGGAGCCTGGAGATTATTCCGCTGGCTTCCACACGATTACTATCGCAAAGTCAGCACAATGAGCACTCCTAAGCTAACAATGAAGATTGTCGGTTATGGTGTTAAAGCAAAAGTGATTTTCGATCTATTGACAACAGAAAATGGAACCAGTTAATCCTTGATGGTTTTTCGGTAACGCCAGGATTTATAAGAAATTACCGGCGGCTGTGCGAAGGACATAATGGCAACCCCAAAGATCATCGCCAGCCCCCATGCAACTGCTCTGTCAGGTGAGCTGAAGACGATAAGTAGCAGTAGGATTAAGGCACACACAGCCACCACTCCCGCCAAGGTAACAAATCGCCTGGCGAGGTCATTTATGGCCTCTCCAGGCGTTCCTCCATATTTTTCAATATTGCTTTTTATCTTCTGCAATTCGGGCTGCGTAAACCCTGAACGTAACAAAGCCTCATCAGTCACTTTCATATCGTCTCGTCCCTTATCTCCCAGAAGTGTTTTCTCAATCGCTGATTGTGCAAATAATCATACTGATGAACTTTACAGCATTCCAGCCGAAACTGTTTCTCTAATTCTGGAAAACTACCGTTTCCCAAAAAAGTGCTTAAAGAACGACATCGAGCCGCCACAGTGACCACAACGCAACACACCCAACCCTGAAAGCATTATGATCACCTTTTACCTACGTCACCAAGTCGAAGCATTGCCCGTACAGCAAAAGTTTCGATACGGCTGACAGTGAGTAAATCTGGGGGGATTACCGGATGAATCGCCACAGGTTTAACAGACACATAGTAGGTTCAAATGTGCCTTGTACTCATTTTGATATCGGCTGTTGTGTCGCAGGGCGGACATTTCTAACTTTACAACTGGAAGCAGGGTAGCCGTTTGACAGAGCACTCATTCCGGAGCAAACAAAAAAGATAAGGTATTGTTTTCTACTTGTACATCAAACGGTAAAGGAATCTGCAACGGCGCAGGCGTCTTTAAAGATGAGATTTAATGCAGCGTTACAAGAGACCGCCAGCGCATAAGACATGACTAACATTATGATGGCGTGTAACTCAATGAGAAACAGGCTAACAAGCTAATTTCTTTAAAGTATTTCTAATATTTGCCGATGATCACTACATTTCTACATGGAGTTGACTCAATGAATTTGAAAAATATTGCATTGCTGTTTTTTGCTTTCATACTTTCAGGCTGCGATGATGATCATAATATAACGATTGTAAAAGAACAAACGGATAATTTTTTTGATGGTAAAACGTTTAATGATGTTTTATCTAACTGGAGTTTATGTGAGTCAACAAAATGGGAGTCATTAGGCGTTGATGTGGTTAAATTTACCTGCGTCAATAAAGATCTAGAAAGTTACAAAGAAAAAATAAAAATTGATTTAGAGGCTGGGTTTAAAGCTAAAGAGCATCACGAGCCTTCGGGTAACGAACTGGATGAGATGAATAAAGTCTTATCATTGAGTAAAATACAAGAAGTATTCTATTTCAAAATTAAAAATGATAAAGCATTGCCGTATAAGAGTGGCATGGAATACTTTTGGAATGATGGTAGTAACGGATATGATGACATCTCGCCAGCAACGATGTTTTCAAATGTCTTTTCAAATGTCGATGATTTTTATAATATGCAGTTTAGTCATTATAACAGTGAATCGTATCTTCTTTTAAGATACAATTATATTGTTAATCTTTTTGGCAGAATAAAGAAGTAATGAATTCAAAGGTGGATGGTTAACAGTTATTGAGAGAATGTAATTAAAATTGTGTAATTGCCTGTTTTTGATATATTCATTCCAACAACGGAGATAGGCAAATTATAGACGAAAAGAAACTTAAAGCCCTTGCGGCAGAACTGGATAAAGGTCTTAAAACTGAAGCTGACCTTAACCAGTTTTCCCGGATGCTGACGAAGCTTACCGTCGAAACGGCGCTCAACCGCTGAACTGGCCGACCACGTGACCGTGAAAATACCTTTGAACCCCAGTTGATTAAAAAGAACCATATACGTATTACGCAGATGGACAACCAGAATTTATCCTGTATACCAAAGGCACCACCTCCGTTCAGGGGAGTATGTATCATGCCGGAATTCTGTTTCTGAATGGCGCAGGATTTCGGGTCAGGGTCACTTTCAGAAGTGATCCCGTACCAGAGAGGAATAAGTCCACTACTAATACTACTGTTCATTCGGATGTAATTATTACCGCATTATTCAAATTTCAAAAATATGATTTTCTACGCAAAATCGGATTAGTTCTTGATTTGATTTGGCATTCAGTTTGCGCATTGCCGAGTTCTTTTGAAGACTGACCGTTTTGGCACTGCGATGTAGTTTTTCTGCAATGTGGGAAAGCGATTCGCCAGCAACGTAATAGCGCAACACCTCATACTCCCTGGGTGACAGGCTATTTACGCGTTCACGCAGAAAAGTCTCGCGTTCAGCACGCAGCATGTCTCGTTGAAATGACGAGGGGTAATATCTGGTATTAGCGCGCACAGCGAGAAGCGCCGACAATACTTCGCTCAATGGGTCTTGTTTGAGAATGACACCCGTGACCCCCGTGTCGTAGAGTGCCGAGACAATCATCTGATTTGTAATCATGGTCAATACCAGTATTTTGACCTCTGGGAACGTACGTAAAAGATATGCAATTAATTTCAGACCATCATTGTGGACCTCATCCTTTGGCATGTTGTAATCGGTAATAATAACGTCAGGCTTATTCTTACGAACATGTTCTATTAATCCGACAGATGTGGAAAAAGTGGCGTCAACGCACACACCAGGTATCTGATCCAGAAAGTCCTTCATTCCAGCCAGAACTACTTGGTGATCGTCCAGCAGAACAACATGTAGTGTTTCCATTTCTTTTCTCATTATGGTTAATTTGTTTCGATATGAATGAGCAGGGTGTCGATAACGTCTGCTATCGTAATCACCTCAGCCATACAGTCTTTATCCAGGCCGGATGCTTGCATTTGCAGTTCAAGCTGTTCTATCCGTGCCGCCAGTTCCCGCTGCTGCGCCAGGACGAGGGCACCACGCATACGGTGCAGGATCATAATGATCTCTTCCGCATTTTTCTGGGCGATTCCGGAGGCTAATGCGTGCCAGTCATCCCACATATTTTGCAAAAAAAGCCGCTTATGTTTATCAAGTACATTGGGCTCCCTGGACTCTATCTCATAAGCGTCACTCAGGGGAGCAGTGGGTCCATTTGGAAGGTGCTGTCGTAAAAGTGAAATCAGCTCACGTAATTCAATTGGTTTAACCAGCCAGGCGTCCATACCCGCTTCAAGACATCGTTGTTCTTCATCCCTCATAGCATTAGCTGTCACACCAATAATCGGTAAGCTGACGCCTTCTGACCGGAGTTTACGAGCCAGTTCATAGCCGTTCATATAGGGCATATTTACATCAGTTAACACCATGTCATGTGGGGTAATATCCCATAGTGCTAACGCTTCTTCGCCATCTTCTGCAAGCGTAACTTCGCAACCTAAGCTTTCCAGTTGTTCCTGTAGTGTGATTCGGTTCAGCAGATTATCTTCCGCTATCAAAACTCGCAGATGAAAAAACGGCAACGCTGATTCATCTGCGGTAGTAGGTGTTTGGTCGTGTAGCAGACGGTCAATCCCAAACCCGATACTGCTTATACTGTATGCATCTATTCCTGATGTTCCGCTCTCTCCGGATAAAGAGAGTTGAAGATACTGTCCTTCCCAGTCAATAGTGTGGGAATGTGGTCTTCGTATGACATCCAGCATTACTGCATCTGGATCAGCTATTTCTTGTAACTCCTCCATTGCCATTGCCTGCGCACCCCAGTGGGTTAACCAGGCACAAATATTTTCGGTTAGCTCCGGATGAGGCGTACGGACATAGACTTTTGCCTGATGAAGTACAGGGGTGACCAGATCCCCTTGCGGCACAGTTTCGAGCTCCAGCTCGAAGAAAAACTTACTCCCCATCATGGATTCGCTTCTGACCTGGATTGTGGTGTTCATCAACTCGGCCAGACGTGCGCAGATAGAGAGCCCCAAGCCTGCCCCTCCTGAAATATTGTGCTCAGCGTCAGCAAGATAGAACGGCGTAAAAAGCTTCTCCTGACGGGACTTACTGATGCCCACACCGCTGTCACATACTTCAAATAATAAGCGCGTGTCTGAAGGACCGCTGTTTAACTGACTGAGGCGTACAATGACAAACCCTGTATCAGTAAATTTGATGGCATTACTGATGAGGTTACTTAGGATCTGGCGCAGCCGTGTTGGGTCACCTTTGAGCTTCACGGGAATATCCGTCGCGATGACTGAAAAAAGCAGCAGCCCTTTGCGGTAAGCCATCCCCGCATATGTCCCGGTGCAACTTTGTACTAACTCGCGTGGGTTGAATTCACTCTGCTCCAACTGGAGCTGCCCGGCCTCAATCTTACTGATGTCCAGAATATCGCTGATAATCTGCAATAGTATTTGCGAGGCATCCTCAATGCGGTCCACATACTGACGTTGCTGATGGTTCAGTTGCGTCAGGGAAAGCAGTTCCAGTGTACCGAGCACACCATAAAGTGGTGTACGGATTTCGTGACTCATCGTGGCCAGAAATGTTGATTTTGCTTCATTAGCTTCATCCGCTGCTTTCCTGGCCCGGCTCAGGTTGCGTTCTATTTCGGCATATGAGCTCACATCCGTAAATGCACAGAGGGTGACGTCCTGTTGCATATAGCGTGTAGGGGCATAAGCAACATAAAGCGTTCTCTCTTTGGAAATTGCAAGCCGCTCAATCGAGCCAGCCTGAACAGCGTGCTGAAGCGTGTTGAGTAGGTTCGACACGGCTTCTGTTTTTTGTAATGGTTCTCCCAGGGTTCCCCCCAACCAGTTCAGGGCCAGAGCATTAGCGAATACCAGATGCCCATTGTCACGGGCAATAAGACACAATGCCACAGGGGCAGTCTGGATTAGCGTTCGGTTGAAGGCGTCGCTTTCCAGTATTTCGCGCTGAGCCTCCTGTGCGGGCTGTATCACATGGCGGTTATACCAGCGCATATAGAACATGTATCCCAGAGAACCGAGTAATAACATCAACAGGGTACTGAACGGTAACCAGAGATTATCCCTGAAAAAACTCGAATAGTTTATCCGATAGATACCTGTCCAGCTTTCCGTCTGATCGGTCACTTTTAACACCAATCCATGAAGGGTGTAATGCAACCCCGGACGCTGAAGTTGTGGCAGTTCACCGTCGCCTATCAACAGGCCGTGTTCTTTATGGGCTAGCCAGGCATTGCCCTTGTAATGTAACCAGAACAGATGCTTTGGTGCTGGATTTACGGTCCGCTCCAGCACTCCGATCCGAGAGCGATTCAGCAGCGTCGCAGCGAAGATACAAGTGGGATGAAGGGATGAACTGCTCCAGATACCGGAGGGAAAACCCGCCGGAATAAGACCAATAATACCCTCAGAAAGTGAGTCGGTTCGAAACCAGACAACATCATCAGGGCCACCTGTTTTTTGACAAGCCTGATAGGGATTACTTTGCAGTCTTTGACGTACCGCATCGGTAACTGCGCGATATGTTTGCACATTAATCGGCTCGTAACCCGCATTTGCATTCACGGCAGGAACACCAATACTGACGCTGTCTCCTTCATTAACAAAGAAAACAGCGGCCGCCGGGAAATAGGAAGAGGCCCAGAACGAGGAGTAGAAATCGGAGAGGTAACTTCCTATGGCGAAGAGAGAACCTGGCACATTGAGACAGTCCCTCTGGCCCTGACAGGCAAGAGAAAATGGCATGTCTACGGCTGATTCCCGGCCTTCGAACAACCGGCTATTCCAGTCATCCGGGAATGAGACTTCATGAAAACTGGCAATCCGCAGGAAAGGCAGGGTTGCCAGTTGCTCGTTTTGCTTTTGCAACTGGCGTAAGAACCTTTCCTGTTCGTTGATGTAACCAAGCAGTGTCGAAAAATCTAACGTAAATCTACGTTGCTCTTGTTCTATGGCACGCTGCATGCCCCAGTACATGCCGACAGCCAGCAGGATCACTATCGGTATTAAGGTAAAAAGCACCCAGTGCTGTCTACGCGAGCTGTGCGTGATTTTGCTGAATGGGGTCATCTGCATGGCCAGTACTCACCTGTTAAGCGGACGAAGATAACGAATACACATCATTGCTTTCAGAAATCAGCAGTTGCCCAAATTCCTCCGCGCTTATGGCCGCAGAGAACAAAAAGCCCTGAGCACAGTCACATCCGATATGGCGAAGAAATTGCAAGTCACGCGTATTCTCAACGCCTTCTGCGGTTACAGTCAGGCCCAATTGTCTTCCCAGTTGTACCGACGTGATCAGCGCTGTTTTTCGGATCTCATCATCGGCAACACCCTTCACAAGGGACATATCGATCTTCAGTTCTGTAAACGGGGTGGAAATCAGATTATACATTGAGCTATAGCCACGTCCGAAATCGTCCTGGGCAAGGCTGAAACCTTTTAAACGCAACTTGCTGGTGCTCATATAATAATTTACAGGTTCTAAACTCGCCTCATCTTCCAGCAGTTCAAAGCATACGTTTTTCGGCTCAACCCCATGGGCGCCTACCTGCTGAAACAAATCCTCGGAAAGCTGAGGATCGTCAAGCAACGGAACTGGAAGATTGACAGATACCTGCACAGTGTATCCACTGCGTTGCCATAGCAAATGTGCATCAAGCGCATCATTCAACATTCTGAATAATAGCGTTTTCTGAAGCGCGTAGCGGCGTATAACGTCGAGAAACGAGCCCGCCATCATAAAACCGTATTCTGGATGGTCCCAACGAGTCAGGGCTTCGGCACCGACAATTTTACCACTGGCTAAATCAATTTTTGGCTGGAACCAGGCCTTTATCTCTCCCATCTTAAGGCCATTCTCAACCATTTGATGATTGAAAATACGCTGAGTGCTCATATTGCCATCGTTTATCGATGGGTTTTCAGCCACCGTGCACTTGATTTGCTGCAGGAGGAGTCGCAATGCCTCATCACTGTAAGGTTTCTGCAAGGTACCAATAACGGCCAGCCCATGTTCTTTAGCCACCAGACTGACGCTGTTCATAAGGCTTCGAGAATGTGAGCTGACCAGCATCAACATTGTGTTCATCTGCCGTTCACTGATTTCGCTAATAAACTGAAGTACATCCATTACAGGGGAATCCATATCAACGATTGCCAGATGGAAATGGTGATTTTCCAGCAGGGACAGGGCCCTGGATGCAGTGCTGGCAATGTGGACATCAAAGAGGCCAGTTGCTTGCAACATCCCGTGGATATGTTTTGTGTTATGCGGCTGCTCATCCAGAACCAGTACTTTGTAATTCGACGGCATAACGTCAGCTCCTGCTTGTGTTCATTGTGCGCAACAACGCACGTAACTGTGATAGCGATAAAGGCTTACGCAGCAGGCAGTCCATCCCCGCTGCATATCCCCTTTCTTTCTCCTCCTGGTAGGCATTACCAGTCAGGCCGATTATCTGCCCTGCATATCCCTGTTTCCTGAGCCTGCGGGCGACTTCATATCCGTCCAGATCAGGCATGCACAAATCTGTTATCACGGCGTTAAATGTTAGAACATCAGAAAAATCAACAGCTTCACGACCACTGCTGGCAAGGGTAACCACACACCCCAATAGCTCAAGTTGCTCGCGTAAAATCATGTGACTTATCGGGCTGTCATCAATGATGAGCAGATGTAAACCAAACTTGTCTGCAACGAACGGAGTTATTACCGAATCCTCGGGAATCATGCTGTTCTGCATTGACTGCACTACGCGACCTATTGCAGTCACGCTGTATGCCCCAGTAATAACAGCGTCATGTTCACTTTTGCGTTCATGGGCCAAAGTTGGTGGCAACGCGATGACCCGCTTACCTCGCCAGTTAGATGTATGAACAAGCGGTGGCCATGCCTGAATCAGTATTCCCCTTGCGCAATCACTGGCTGTCACGCTGCGAAAAGGCAGGGCCTGAGCCCCCCAGTAGCGCAACCATTCGCAAAGGTTGTAGACAATTTCAGGAACTGCGCCATCAACGTAAACAGGCTCCGGCAGCAGATTAGGTAAAGGCGGCATGTTGCTATCACTGGCCAGGGGCAATGTGACCTCAAAAGTAAAACGGCTGCCCAGGTTACGTTCACTGATTGCCCATAGCTTGCCCTGCATAAGTTGAGCCAGGCGCGAACAGATAGACAATCCCAGACCAGAGCCAGACTCTTGTGAGGAAAGTTTATTTGTCGGACGAAAATAGGGGTCAAACAACCGGGGCAAATGTTCCTGTGGAATACCAATACCGCTGTCCACCACCTGAAATGCCACACGGACGTTATCGTCAACATGCTGTGAGACGTTAACCCTCAACACGACATGGCCTGAAAGCGTAAATTTGACCGCGTTATTAACAAGGTTATCCAGTATCTGGCGTACACGGGTAGCATCGCCCATCAACAGGTGAGGGACGCTGGTATCAGAGATGGCGTAGATCTGCAGGCCTTTGTTCTCGGCTTTTGCTGCATACGTTTCAACCACCAACTCCGCAAGCTCCATAGGCGAGAAGGGCATACTCTCCAGCGTTAACTGACCGGCCTCAATACTGGACAGATCCAGGCTATCATTAACAATGCGTAACAAGCTTGAGGATGAATGCAACAGCGTTTTCATATACTCGTGCTGTTGCCCACTTAGTCCACTTAGTGCGAACAACTCAAGTGTTCCCAGGATCCCATACAGTGGAGTACGGATTTCGTGGCTCATTGTTGTGAGGAAAAGGGTTTTCGCCTGGTTTGCTGATTCCGCTATACTTTTAGCTTCGACCAGAGAGCGTTCGGTATCTTTTAACCGGGAAATATCACTCAGTACACAGAGAATGGCATCCTTTCCCCCCCAAAATGTCGGCGTACAACTCAGCTGAATTGTGCGTTTGTCTTGCAGAACAATTTCGTGAGAGGTGGTGGATCCATTATCCTCTGAGATCCTGGTAAACCACGCCCTGTCGCTTTTTATCCACACTTGCGCCAGCTCGTTGCAAAAAAGGAGTTCTGCGTCTTTTTTACGTACCAGAGCTAACCCCACCGGGGCTGTCGCTATCAGTTTTCGATTCAGCGCTTCGCTATCGATCAGTGCGGAATACTGGCTAAGTGCCGGTTGCAAAACCCGTCGTGACAGATAACAGATACTTACCACAACAAATATTACGAGCATTAAAGCCGTAAATACTACGGCCTGAAAAACAGGTAGATTCGTTTTAATTAGCTGAGAAACGGGCACATAGTAGACCAGGCTCCAGCCACCGTGACCTACTGATTTACGTAATATCAGATACTCCGGAAACAATCGTCCACCGGCTACGCCAAACGTATCGGCAATGAACCTGCCAACCCAGTAATTCTGACCAGTTATATGGTTTCCATGATGTAAAGCCAGTACCCCTTGAGGATCAATGAGGTCGTATTTCCCCCCCTGTAGTGAAGACAAATCGATGCTGGAAGTCAGGTCGTGAAAGGTTAGCCCCAGCCAGCCTGACGTTGAATCTGTGAGATCCACGGGTGTATAAAGATAGAGTCTGTCATCCTTATCCCCCGTAGGGTTAAACCAGGCTATAGGCAACGCGCCATCTTCCCCCGTCAACCATTTTTGTTCTGACAGAAACGACACGATTTCGCGTTCGCTTTCCGGTGTTATTTTGGGCACGTTATCTTGTGCGGAGAATATTGCCGTTGTTTTGCCTGTCCTGCCCGATGTATAAATCAACTGAGTTTTGCTTCGTTCAAATTCAGCCTGGTCTTTATCAGTCACCATTACGCCATGTTTTTTTTGACTTCCGCTCCCACGTAGCGGGTGAATGGTGATTTCCGGAAATGAAAGGACTTCTTGTGCTTTTTCAGCCGGAAATCCTTGTGGTAAAGGTATTATGGCTGCCGCCATGGATTGCAGCATGGACTCCCGTTCATCAAAGAAATACTGTGCGCTATAAGCCGCAGCATTCATCTGACGACGATAGTCTGAGACCGTACTGGTCAGGGTGTAATAAAGATAAGAAATAGATGCAACAGCAATGCAGCACAGTAACGCCATTGCAAATAAACACAGCAATGTCTTTGGCAGATGTGGGGCCTTACGAGATGAGAATAAAAGAATATCATATTTAATCTTTGACATTTCATTATGATATAAACTCCGGGAAGAACTTCATATAAGTAAATCCTTATTTTTGTGTTCTTGACATTGTTGCTGTTAAAAATCCTGACCATACACAGGGAGTAAATGGTTTTAAGGTATTACTTATATACACCTAAGTTGAATTTTGCATAATAGGCATCGCGAATGCTTGGCAAAGAGTATCTGCTATCGCTCACACCAGGGGAATCAGTCAAACCCTTTATTTGGGAATGGCTGTCTAAGAAACTAAATGTAAAGCATTGCACTTATTTTATTCTGACTCAGGTTATCCAACTAATCGGATATTCATTTTTATTAAAGGACATATCATGAAAAAGATTTTATTAATCGCCACTGTCGCAGCATTATTTTCGACGCAATATGCTAGTGCAGCTGACGGAACGATTAATTTTAACGGAAACATTACAGACACAGCCTGTACTATAGATGCTTCTTCCGCTAATCAGACCGTGACTATGGGTACGGTGTCAAAAACCTCGTTTCAGGGTGCTGGATCAACGGCAGCACCGACACGCTTCACTATTTCACTGACTGCTTGCCCGGATACGACCGCGAAAGTACGTTTCGATGGCCCGACCGCACCAGGGAACGCCTCGATTCTTCGCCTTAACACCGGGGAAACTGCAGAGGGCGTTGGGGTGGCTATTTATGAAGATGACAGCAGCACACTGATCCCGGTTAGCACCGCTTCAGCTGCCAAGACGCTGTCAAACGCTGGCGAAAATGTTTTGGCATACGTCGCAAAATACATGGCTACAGGTGATTCTGTTATTGCAGGTAGTGCCAACGCAACAGCATCCTTCACTATCACCTATCCGTAATAATTTAATACCACAGGGCTGGTGACGGCCCTGTGTTGCTCAATACAGGATTGACAAATGTTCCGGTTTTCCCGAAATACGTTTTTATCATTTATCTTTTTATTACCCATGTTTGCTTCAGCCGGCGTGGAGATCGGCGGCACCCGCGTTATTTTTGATGGTGGCAGCAAGCAGGCATCCATCAGTGTTAGTAACCCTGACGACAAACCCTTTCTTATTCAGTCATGGGTGAATAAGAAAGAGGATGGAGATGATAATGATGAAACTTTTATAACAACACCTCCGCTCTTTCGCCTGGAGCCTCATGCACAAAATTCAGTTCGTGTTGTTTTAAATCACAATCAACTGCCTCAGGATAAGGAGTCAGTTTACTGGCTTAATATTAAAAGTATTCCTTCTATGAACAGTAGCGTTAACAATGAACTGCTTATTGCGGTGAAATCCAAGATGAAACTTATTTATCGACCGACGGGGCTAAGTGGGGATCCTGCAACTGCATGGCAAAAACTGATTTTTTCTCGTAAGAATGGCGCGCTTGTTGTCTCTAATCCAACACCGTACAGTGTTTCATTTTACGACGTAAAAGTGAACGGTAAAGAGATAAAAAACACACCGATGGCCTTGCCGGGGCAGGAAGTATCACTGGGCCAGAATGCTTCGCCTGGAAGTAAAATACGATGGCGTGCAATAAATGATTTTGGCAGTTCGACAGCTGAGCATGAAATCACATTACAGTAATTTTAAAGATATTCCTATGAGACAATATAATTATAATGGAAAAACTCTGAAGCCAGAGTATTCTTTGGCTGTTACAGCAATTTTAATTAACCTCTTTACAGCTAATGCCCGCGCGGAAGATTATTTCCCTCCCGATTCAATTGAGGTCCGAGGTAATCTGTCTCAGCATGTCGATCTTTCACAATTCAACCGGGAGGGAGGACTGATTCCTGGTATTTATACTGTATCTGTTTACTTTAACGGACGTTATGTCGATGAGCGAGACATTACGTTTACATTACAGAATACGAAACTGAGCCCAGTAATAACCGTCGGGGATCTACTGCAATGGGGGGTTGCTACACATGCAACACCTGAATTTATGCAGGCTAATATAAACAGTAAAATAACTGCGATTGAAAAACTATTACCGGGAAGTTACACGGATTTTGATTTTTCTCAGAGGCGTCTCAACATTAGTGTTCCCCAACAATATGTGGCCAGTAATCCGCAGGGCTACATTTCTGAAAGTGAATGGGATGATGGGTTGAATATGCTGTTCTTAAATTACAGCTATTCAGGTGCAACCACACACAATGTCAGTGCTTCGTCAACAACCAACAGTGATTATCTGAACCTGAGAAGTGGGGCTAATCTGGGGGCCTGGCGGCTACGCAATTACAGTGCTTATACCAGAAGTCCTCGTGCCAGTAAGTGGGACAATATCAATACCTCTTTGCAGCGTGATATTAAAATGCTGAAAAGCCAGTTTGTGGTGGGGGAAGGACAATCACGATCGGATGTATTTGACAGCTTTGCCTTTCGCGGTCTGCAACTCTATTCCGATGACAATATGCTGCCCGAAAGTCAGCGTGGATTTGCACCAATAGTCAGGGGAATAGCACGCAGCAATGCGCAAGTCACCATACGTCAGAACGGGAGCACTATCTGGCAGTCATATGTACCACCCGGCCCCTTTGTGATTGATGATTTATATCCTACGTCCTCATCTGGTGAACTGGAGATCATCATTCGCGAGTCGGATGGAACAGAACGACGGTCGACGCAACCATTTTCTGCTGTGCCTTTAATGCAGCGTGAGGGGCACTTTAAATATGCACTGGCAGCCGGAAAATATCATTCAGGCGATAATGCTGACAAAGAACCCTCTTTTATTCAGGGAACGGGCATATATGGTCTTCCGTGGACCTCAACGGTTTATGGCGGTGGCATTTTCTCCGATAACTACGCATCTGTGGCCTTAGGGTTAGGAAAAGGTCTTGGGGACTTAGGATCTGTATCGCTGGATGGCACATTCTCCCGTAGTCAGTTTGCCAATAATACCGACACCGGGGGGGCTTTCCGTTTTCAGTATTCAAAAGATCTGGTCGCCAGCGGCACAACGTTTACCCTCCTTGGCTATCGCTACTCGACTGCGGGTTACCATGATTTTAACGAAGCCAATGGCGATTACTATGACAGCACTCCAGCAGAGTATCTGACAGAAGATGAAAAGCAAGCGTACAAAAACTGGCGCGGCACCCACACGAAACGCAGCCGGACGCAGGCCAACGTCAACCAGAGCCTCGGAGATTATGGCAGCCTCTATCTGTCGGCTTATGAGCAGCGTTACTGGGGGAGCGATAAAGAACGCACAATTAATGCGGGGTACAGCAGCACCTATAACGGGATCAATTATTCCTTTAACTATGGCTATTCGAAATCACATTTAAACAGCAGTGAGCAGACGTTCTCGCTGTCCGTACAAATTCCACTGAGCAGGTTCCTGCCTGATAGCTGGTTTAGTATGTCAAGTACCAGTAATAAACGTGGAGATACTACGATGATGGCTGGTTTGTCGGGGACGGCTCTTGCCGATAAGAATCTTTCCTGGAGTGCGCAGCAAGGTTACAACAGCCAGCATGCGGATACTATGGGAAACGTTGCCATGAATTACCGGGGACGAACAGGGGAATACCTGGCAGGATACAACTATTCTCGACAGAACCAGCAGTTTACCTACGGTACTCAGGGTGGTGTTGTTCTTCATCCTTACGGGTTGACCTTAACGCAACCTTTAGGCGATACAACAGCGCTGGTACGGGCCGAAGATGCCGCTAACCTGAGACTGTTCAATAACTCAGGCTTATATACCAACAGCCAGGGTTACGCCGTCGTACCTTATATAAGCCCATATCAACGGACCCGATTAACGCTGGATACCACATCACAGGGAGAGGATGTCGATGTACTGGTCGATACGCGTACCGTCGTACCAACAAACGGAGCGCTGGTGCTGGCAGATTTTCCGACGGCATCCGGTAAAAAGGTGATGTTTACCTTGCAGGGCGCCAGTATTCCCTTTGGGGCTACTGCTAGCGTGCAGAATAAAAAGCGTACGGTGACAGGCATTGTGGATGATCAGCGAAGAGTATGGCTGTCTGGCGTGCCTGAGCAGGGAACGGTACAGGTGAAATGGAAAGATGGGCAGTGCAGCGCTCCTTACCGGTTAACGGTAAATTCTCTCTCTGTCCCTGGCGTGACGGTTAATTGTCACTGACTGGAGAAATTATGCGTACTATTCTTTTTTTTAGTTTTTCATTACTGATGTTGTTTTCAAAAATGGCGGCGGCATATACCTGCTCAACGCCGATGCCGACTAATCTTAGATCGATCCCAACTATCACCGTGGCCCGTGATGCGTCCGTTGGTGATATTCTGGGGGCGTCGATACCAAATATCACACCGTTTTCATGTGAAAATAATACTCCAGAACTGACTTATCAGGAGTTTGGCGTTAAAGCATATGGAAATTATCAAATGATGATCAGCGGTCGTCGGGTATACAGCACTAACATTCCGGGGATTGGTTATTCGGTCTACGCAATTGCTCAAGGCTGTAATGGTAGCGCTTTTGGTAAGCATGTTGATGGTACCGATACGATCGGTGGTGATGTTAATACACGGTTGCTGTGTAGCGCAGGGGGGATGATTAATGGGGGGTTCACCGCCACGACGGGGATTATTTTTTATAAAACTGGCACGGTCACTTCAACCGGTACGGTGATCGGAAAAACAACAGGGGCACTGGTACTGAGAAACAATCAGTCCTCCTGGCAATCTCCGGAGTCAACTTTTGGATTTTACAGTTTTACTGTGCAGTCAACGGGATGCTCCGTCAGTAAAAGCAATATCAGTGTAGCGATGGGTGACGTTAAAAAGAGCGAATTCAGCGTTACGGGCAGCTCGCCCGCCAGCAGTTTTACGAAAAACGTAGATATTGAGTTAGCCTGTACAGCAAATACGCTGGTCAGTTTACAGATTGACGGCAATATTCAAGATGCGGCAAAAGGGCTGCTTAAGCTGAACAATGTAGCAGGGGCTGCTACAGGGGTTGCTATTCAGTTGCTTTATAAAAGCAATCCACTGACATTGGGTTCTAAGCTGTTTATTGGTGAAGCCGGCACGACGATGACCATCCCGCTACAGGCTCGCTATTACCAGACATTAAGCACTATTAAGTCTGGTTTCGCGAACAGTGTCGCGACTTTTACTTTGACTTACCAGTAATAATTTTTATGAGCATTAGGGGATAACTGTTATTTAGCTTAGAGCCAGGGATAGGCTCTTAATATGATTATTTCATACATCACCTACTCTATGTGTCATTATTAAACCCGACTATGGCACAAGGAATTAATCAATGATTTTACTCAGACCAATGAGTGGGGAAGAGTATCCGGCTTATCTTGCCTATTTTATTCCGGATTATGCCGCCGAAATTGCCGTAAACTATGGGCTTTCCAGTGCGGACGCACTTGCCCGGGCAAAACGAGAAATTGCGGAAGATCTGCCGGCAGGTGTAAATTCGCCGGGCCAGGTTTTATTAAGCTTGTTTATCCAGTCCGGCAGTGATGAAAAGCCTGTTGGCTATCTGTGGTATAAACCCGATTTCAAATCGCACACCGCATTTATCTATGATTTTCATATTTTTGCTTCCTGTCAGGGTAAGGGGCTGGGGAAACTGGCTTTGGCGGCGCTTGAAAACGAACTTCGTGAGAAAAATATCGCACAGGTCAGGCTTCGGGTGGCGGGCGACAACAGCCGTGCCCGCCATGTTTATGAGACCACAGGTTTTCGTGTCACCGGTGTCAATATGAGCAAAAACCTGTAAGGCGGCGGTTGGCTTATTTCGGCGGGCCGCCCTGGCGGTTCTTTCCGGCGTGACCGCGAATGTATCGCAATTGTCCGGGGAGCTGCTGCCCGCATCGCATTAAAAATTGACGATGCTCTTCTGCTGACATTGTGTTAGCCACTTCTCTGGTGGATAAATTTCATGCCATGATGGGTTTTTCACCTGGTGAGGTCGAGGAAGATGGTACAAGAGTGGCATAAAGACGGTTTTCTGATCACTACTGACGTAGAAAAACAGGATATTACGGAAATTCACCGCTATCTGACGCGATCGACCTGGGCTGCGGGCATTGACAGAGAGACGGTGGCATTATCGGTGCAAAACAGCCTCAATTTTGGCCTTTTCCATGACGGCGCGCAGATCGGTTTTGCCCGCCTGATTACCGATTACGCCACCTTTGCGTATCTCTGTGATGTGTATGTGCTGGAAGAATACCAGGGCCGGGATCTTGGGCGCTGGCTGATCGCCTGTTGGCATGCGCATCCGGTGTTTGAGAAATTACGCCGCATTATGCTGTTTACCAGCACCGCGCCCTGGCTGTACGAAAAGTTTGGCTATCAGCCAATCAATAGACCAAATTATGCCTGGTCGATTGCCCGACCGGATATTTATCAGAACCCGGCCAGTCAGCCTGAACGTTAATAACGTTAATTAAGTATGCCGCACTGTTGCGGCATTAACCCCCGTTTACAACCACCCTGTTGCATAATTTTGCGAGCACGATTCCAACAATAGCAATTAGTTCAGAAAGTTAGCTATAATCCCTTGTCGCGTGTAATGACTCTCCTTATGGTTACAGCGCGCCTGCAAAATCAGGCGTCGGGATTAGCCTCCTGAAGACCATACAGGCGACACGCAGTAGAAGTGTCGCGCGTCTGGCTGCATCACAATGGTGGGCCGAACGGGGGCGTCGCAAGACGCGCCGGTTTCTGTATGGCCGGTAAGGCTAACTCCGTCCGGTTCCGCCACCCGCGAGATTAGCCTCTCCGGTGGTGGATATATACCACATACAGAAGGCAATTCTTATGGCTACAACCTCAACCTTTCCGCTGGCATTACTGACTGTCCCTTTTCATTACGCTACCGATTTCACCGAGCTTGCGGATAACTGCGAACGTTTTACCGAGGTGATAGTGGAGTGCGACGATCCGGCGCATAAAATGGCGCTCTGCGGGCGGCTCTCTGCCTGCCTCGCGCTGTTGCAATCCACGTTGCAGGAACCTGTTCCCGACCTTATCAAAGCCAGTCTGACGGTTGATCATTTTCCTACACGATCCCCGGTGTTTGAGGCCGAAAGCGATCAGTTGTGTCGCTACTGCCAGTTGCTAACGCAGTTATTGATGAGCGGATCACTGGCGAGCAGTCAGCAACGTGTCGTGGGCGATTTGCTGTCGACACTGATCAGTTTCTTTGCCGATACGCTGAAAATGCCGCGCTGGCTACGTACCGATGACGGGGTGGTGGAGCTCGACCTGTTTCTCTGAGTTAAACTGCCGGAGCCAGTGGGCTCCGGCAGATCATCCAGCATTGCTAGTGGGTGGGGCAATGAGGTTGTTAGCAAATCGCAAAAGTGGCCTGCAACCCGGCTACACCATCCCATTATTACCATGGCGCAAAAATGCCGGGCGCTGGTTCAGCCGCGCAAACCATGCGTCGATAGATGAAACCTCCGGATGTTCAAACAGCGTCATTTTCCAGCGGTTCACCGACAGCCCCAGCACGACACCCGTCTGCGTAATTAATCGTTTAAAAACAATACACTAGCTAAATACATTCCCGCCACTTGCGCCGTAGCACCAGTGTGGTGCAGTGCCTTGTTGTGGCTCACCAAAACAGGGATAGCGTAACGCTAAAAATCGCTAACATTATGACGATAAAGCAAAAACAACCTGGCACAGCGCTTGCAAAAGCGAGAGGGCAGTGCAACACACAATTTGAAAATAGCTGGCTAGGGTTCCGGTTCACTTCGGTGAATGACTGGTCCAAGAGCTGGCGACCTCTGCGAGGTTACACGGCGGGACAAAAACCCGGGAGACAGCAGCACCAATGGGTGTCGCGCTGCCCCCTAACTTTGTGCCAATCAGAGGTCAAGAATGAAGAAATCTCCATTGTTCCGTTCTCTTGTGTTGTCGCTGGCGATGCTGGTCAGTCTCCCCACCTTCGCCGCTGTGAAAAAAGAGTTCAACGTCTGCTGGACTATCTACGCCGGATGGATGCCGTGGGGCACCATCAGCAGTAGCAAAATCATTGATAAGTGGGCCAGCAAATACGGTATCAAGATCAATATCGTGCAACTGAACGACTATATCGAATCCATCAACCAGTACACCGCTGGCCAGTTTGATGGCTGCACCATGACCAATATGGACGCGCTGACCATTCCGGCGGCGGGCGGTGTTGACAGTACGGCGCTGATCCTCGGCAGTTACTCCGAAGGCAACGACGGCGTCGTAATGAAAGGCGAGGGCAAAACCCTCAAAGATTTGAAAGGGATGAAAGTCTACCTGCCAGAACTCTCCGTTTCTCATTATCTGCTGGTGCGCGGGCTGGAAAAAGCCGGGCTGGCGGAGAAAGACGTCACCGTGGTGAACACCTCCGATGCAGATATTGTCTCGGCGTTTGGCACGCCAAACGTACAGGCTGCTGTCGCCTGGAACCCGCAGCTTTCCGTGATTAAAGCCACGCCGAAAACCACCGAAGTCTTTAGCTCCTCGCAGGTGCCGGGCGAGTTGATCGACATGATGGTGGTCAACAGCGCCACCCTGAAAGATAACCCGGCGCTGGGTAAGGCGCTCACCGGCGCATGGTACGAAATGATGGGCCTGATGAAAGCGCAGGACGCCACAGTGCTTAATTCGATGGCCGCCGCTTCCGGCACCGATCTGGCCGGTTACAAAGCGCAACTGAAAACCACCCACCTGTTCTATACCCCGGCGGACAACATTGCTTTTGTGACGTCAGCGGAGCTGGCGAAAACCATGCAGCGCGTTGCGTCATTCTCCTTTGAGAAAGGCCTGCTCGGCGATGGTGCGCAGAGCGCGGATTTTATCGGTATGACCTTCCCCGGCAATGTTACGCAGGGCGATGCGAATAACGTGAAACTGCGCTTTGACGACAGCTTCGTGAAGATGGCTGCTGCCGGCACGCTGTGATAACTGACGGAGTTCGCCATGCGACAAATTAATCGCCATCCCACCCCCGGCATGCGGACGCTACTGATCCTGCTGCCTTTCGTCCTGCTGCTGGCCGCTTATTTTATGGGCTCGGCAGTACGGCTGGAGGCCAACCCGCAGGACAAACTGCTGCCTGGCCTGCAACAGATGCTGGACGCATTTTCACGGATGGCGTTTACCCCGGATAAACGCAGCGGCGAATACCTGTTCTGGATGGACACGCTGGTGAGTCTTAGTCGCTTGCTGGTGGGACTCGGCATCGCCTCGATGATTGGCCTGTGCATTGGCATTACCTCCGGCGTTTTCCCGCTGTGGCGAGCGTCCTTGTCGCCGCTGATGACGGTGCTGTCGATGATCCCGCCGCTGGCGATTTTGCCGGTGCTGTTTATCGTTTTCGGCCTCGATGAGCTGTCGAAAGTGATGCTGATTGTTATTGGCATCACGCCGGTGCTGGCCCGCGATCTGGAGCAGCGCGCCTGCGAAATCCCGGCGGAGATCCTGATCAAAGCGCAAACCCTTGGCGCCAATAGCTGGACGCTGGTACTGCGGGTGGTGTTGCCGCAGTTGCTGTCGCGCCTGCTGATGTCGCTGCGTCTGCTGCTGGGTTCGGCGTGGCTGTTTCTCATCTCGGCAGAGGCAATTTCCTCAACTGCCGGGCTGGGCTACCGCATTTTCCTTGTGCGTCGCTATATGGCGATGGACGTCATTATCCCGTACGTCCTGTGGATCACGTTGCTGGCATGGCTGATGGATCTGGCGCTGCGTCAGTTACACAAAACCTGTTTTCCCTGGGCGGAAGGAGGGAAGGCATGAGCTTTATCACTATCGACAATATCTGGCAGGAGTACGGCGACCATGTGGTGCTGGAGCGCCTGAACTTGCAGGTGAAAGAGGGGGAGTTTTGCTCGATGGTCGGCGCGTCCGGCTGCGGCAAATCAACCTTTCTGCGTCTGCTGCTGGGCCAGGAAAAACCGAGCCGTGGTGTCATCACGCTGGAGGGTAAACCGCTGATCGCCGAACCGGATAGCAGCCGTGGCGTGGTATTTCAGCGCTACTCGGTGTTCCCGCATCTCACGGTGCTGGATAACGTTACCATTGGCCTCGAACTTCCGCAATCCCCGTTCTTTGGGCGTCTCTTTGGCGCGAAAAAACACGCTGCCCGCGAGCAGGCTAAAGAATTGCTGGAAAAAGTTGGTCTTGGCCACGCGCTGAAGAAATATCCGGCGCAGCTCTCCGGCGGTATGCAACAGCGTTTAGCCATCGCTCAGGCTTTTATTATGCAACCGCGCGTCCTACTGCTGGATGAACCATTTGGCGCGCTTGACCCCGGTATCCGTAAAGAGATGCATGCGTTGCTGCTGCAACTGTGGAGTGAAACCCGCATGACGGTCTTTATGGTAACCCACGATCTTTCGGAAGGCTTCAACCTCGGCACCCGCCTGCTGGTGTTCGACAAGGTGCGTATTGATCCGCAGGCACCCAATGCCTTCGGTGCGCGCATCACCTATGACATCCCGCTCAACGAAACGCGGCTCTCCGCGATGAGCGGCGCGAAGCCCGATAACGTCTACACATTAAGGAGATAATCCTGTGAACCCAACTTCTGTTCTTCGCGACGAGATCCTGCCTGGTGGCGGCCATCTCTCCTTTATTCTCAAACGCGGACAGATCCTGCGTATGACTGACATCGAAGGCGGCGCAAACGTCAGCCTGATGATGCTTAACGCCCATGAAAAAAGTGAGCGCCTGAATTTGCCGGATACCCTGAAAGGCCAGCACACCGCGCGCCTGACGGCCGGGCACTGTTTCTACTCGGATATGGGGCGTGTACTGGCGGGCATCACCGCCGATACCAGCGGCTGGCACGATCCTTTTGGCGGCGTGCTGAACGCGGCCGAGGTGGCGGAAAAGTACGGCCAGGGGCGTTACCAGGAACTGCGCAACGGCTTCTTCCGTAACGGTGCGGATAACCTGCTGGTGGAGATGGGCAAGTGGGATCTCAACCTTGAAGATCTGCTGATGGTGGTTAACTTCTTCAGCAAAGTGTCGGTTGATGACAACGGCCAGTTCACGTTCCACAGCGGTCATTCTCAGCCAGGAAGCTATGTTGAACTGTTTGCGCCGATGGACGTGCTGGTGGTGCTGACTGCGCTACAACATCCGATGGACCCTTCCCGCGAGTATGCGCCACGCCCGATACAACTGAGCTGGCGGCAGGCCGAGGATGAGCAGGCGATGATCAATGCTCTCCTGACGCGCCCGGAAAACAGCCGCGCCTTCACCAATACCCAACTTTTCGCCCTGTAAGGAGCCGTACGATGACTGTTGCCAGCGAAAAACAAGCCCAGTATGCCGTTTTCCGCCATGTGATCCCGGCGGGTGAACCGTATCTGTTTGAAGTGAAAAAAGGCCAGACGCTGCGTCTGCTGGATCTGGAAGGAAACCAGGCCATTGATACACTGTTCTACAACGCGCAGAACCCGCGCGAACGCTACGACGCCCAGCGCACGCTGCGTCGGCAGAACAACGCCTATCTCACCAGCGGCAGCGTGCTGTACTCCAACCTTGGCAACCCGCTGCTGACCATTGTCGCTGATACCTGCGGTCGCCACGACACTCTCGGCGGCGCCTGCGCGCAGGAGAGCAACACCGTGCGTTATGCGCTCGATAAACGGCACATGCACAGTTGCCGAGATAACTTCCTCTGCGCCTGCCTGCACGATGGTCGCCTGCAAAAGCGCGACATTGGCGCAAACATCAACTTCTTTATGAACGTGCCGGTGACACCACAGGGTGGGCTGACGTTTGAAGATGGCATCTCCGCGCCGGGGAAATATGTCGAACTGCGCGCCGAGTGCGATGTCATTGTGCTGATCTCCAACTGCCCGCAACTCAACAACCCGTGCAATGGATGGAACCCGACGCCTGCGGAGGTGCTGGTATGGAACTGACGACAAATCGCTGGCAGCGCCTGCGCCTGGCACTTTACCACCTCTGTGCGGTACGCGCCGGACGCATCCTGCTGTAATCGCATTTTCCCCATGGACGACCATGCGGTGAGCCAATGTTCGGCGGGACGACCTGCCACGATTGAGTCTGACCTATGTTTACGAAACTCCTGATCGCCAACCGCGGGGCGATTGCCTGCCGTATCCTGCGCACCTTGCGCACGATGCAGATTGGCGGTGTTGCCGTCTATTCCGATGCCGATATAAGCAGCCTGCATATCCGCGAGGCCGACGAAGCGATTAGCCTCGGCGATGGCCCGGCAGCAGCTACCTATCTGGTGACAGAAAAAATCATTGCTGCTGCCACCGAGAGCGGGGCTCAGGCTATTCATCCCGGCTATGGTTTCCTCTCTGAAAACGCGGCGTTTGCCGAAGCCTGTGAAGCGGCAGGCATTGCCTTTGTTGGCCCGACGCCTGCGCAACTGCGCGTATTCGGCCTGAAACATACTGCTCGTGCACTGGCGAAAAAACAGGGCGTGCCAATGCTGGAAGGTACTGAACTGCTGGCGGATGTGGATGAAGCGCTGCGCGCCGCAGAAATCGTCGGTTACCCGGTGATGCTGAAAAGCACGGCAGGAGGCGGTGGCATTGGGATGCGCGTCTGCATGACAGCGGCCGAATTACACGACGCATTTGACGCGGTAGTGCGGCTGGGGAAAAACAACTTCAGCGACGCGGGCGTATTTATTGAGAAGTACATCGCCCGCGCCCGCCATCTGGAAGTGCAGATCTTCGGCGATGGCGCAGGAGAGGTGATTGCCCTTGGCGTGCGCGATTGTTCCGTGCAACGTCGCAACCAGAAAGTGCTGGAAGAGACGCCCGCGCCAAACCTGCCAGCGGGCATGGAAGCGGTGCTGTGCAACGCGGCCATTACGCTCGGCAAAGCGGTCAACTACCGCAGCGCGGGCACGGTGGAGTTTGTCTACGACAGCGAAGCCAAACGGTTTTACTTCCTTGAAGTGAACACCCGTTTGCAGGTGGAGCACGGCGTGACCGAGCAGGTATGGGGCGTCGATCTGGTGGGCTGGATGATTGCGCTCGCCGCCGGGGAACTGCCGCCACTGGCGCAGCTTCGCGACAGCCTGACGCCCAGCGGCCACGCGATTCAGGCGCGGGTTTATGCGGAAGATCCTGGCCGCCAGTTCCAGCCATCACCCGGTTTACTGACTGACGTGGCTTTTCCGGCGGACGATCGCCGGGCATTGCGCATCGATAGTTGGGTGGAATCTGGCTGTGAAGTGCCGCCCTTCTTCGACCCGATGCTGGCGAAAATTATCGTCTGGCAACCAACGCGTGAGACTGCGGTGAATGCGCTGCACGACGCGCTGGGCACAACCCGTTTATACGGCGTGGAGACCAACCGCACCTATTTACAGCAGATCTTAACTTTTGCCCCGTTCGCCTGCGGTGAACCCTGGACGCGCTGCCTCGAAGGGCTGACGTATCAGGCGCACACGCTGGAGGTGCTGAGTGCCGGGACGCAAACCACCGTGCAGGATTATCCCGGTCGCGTAGGGTACTGGGCGGTGGGCGTGCCGCCATCCGGACCGATGGATAGCCGCGCGCTGCGTCTCGGCAACCGTCTGCTGGGCAATGATGACCACGCGGCGGCGCTGGAGATCACTCTGAGTGGCCCGACGCTGAAATTTAACTGTGATGCGCAGGTGGTTGTCACCGGGGCGGATATTGCGCTGACGCTCGACGGCGAGCCGCTGGCGATGAACCGTATCTTCACGCTGCGGGCGGGGATGACGCTGCACATCGGCGACATCAGTGGTGACGGTGTACGCAGTTACCTCTGCCTGCGCGGGGGCTTCCAGGTACCGGAGTACCTGGGCAGCAAGAGCACCTTCACGCTGGGGCAGTTTGGCGGCCATGCCGGGCGCGCGCTGCGTACCGGCGACGTGCTGCATCTGGCACCGTTAACGGCACCGTGCGACGAAACGGTATTGCCGCAGACGCTGTATACGCCGCTTTCCCCGGTGCGTGAGTTGCGGGTGATTTATGGCCCGCACGGTGCGCCGGAGTACTTTACCCCGGCGTATATGGCGACCTTTTTAGCGACCGACTGGGAAGTGCATTTCAACTCCAGTCGCACCGGCGTACGCCTGATCGGCCCGAAACCGGAGTGGGTGCGCGACAGCGGCGGCGAAGCCGGTCTGCATCCCTCCAATATTCACGACAACCCGTATGCCATCGGCGCGGTGGATTTTACCGGCGACATGCCGGTGATTCTCGGCCCGGACGGCCCAAGCCTTGGCGGTTTTGTCTGCCCGGTGACCATTATTGATGCGGATCTATCGGCCATTGGCCAACTGAAAGCGGGCGATAGAGTGCGTTTTATCCCGGTTGATGTCACCACTGCGCGCCGTCTGGCGCAGGCGCAGGAAGCGCAAATCGCCAGCCTTGAGCCGCAGGTGGTGCCGTGGCAACCCGTGGCGCTGGCTTCGCCGATCGTTCTGAACTGCGGCGAGGCGGATAAGCGCCTGGTGGCACGGCTTTCCGGCGATACGCATCTGTTGCTGGAGATCGGCGAACCTGAGCTGGATCTGGTGCTGCGCTTTCGCGCCCATGCCTTAATGCAGGCGCTGGAAGCACTGGCGCTGTCGGGGGTTATCGATCTGACGCCGGGCATTCGCTCGCTGCAAATTCACTACCAGCCGGAAGCGCTGGGGCTGGAGCAACTGCTGGAGACGGTGGCCGGGCTATGGCAGGGCGTGTGTGAGCGCCAGGATCTGGATGTACCGTCGCGCATTGTCTGGCTACCGCTCTCGTGGGACGACCCGGCGTGCCAGAAAGCCATCGACAAATATATGACCACCGTGCGCCGCGATGCGCCGTGGTGTCCGAGCAACCTGGAGTTTATCCGCCGCATTAACGATCTGGCGAATATTGATGAAGTCTACAAAACGGTGTTTGACGCCAGCTATCTGGTGATGGGGCTGGGTGATGTCTACCTTGGCGCGCCAGTGGCGACACCGCTCGATCCGCGCCACCGGCTGGTCACTACCAAGTACAACCCGGCGCGCACCTGGACGGCGGAAAACTCGGTTGGCATTGGTGGCGCGTACCTGTGCGTGTATGGCATGGAAGGGCCGGGTGGCTATCAGTTTGTCGGACGGACACTGCAAATGTGGAATCGCTACCATACAGTGGCGGATTTTGCCGGTAAGCCGTGGCTGCTACGCTTCTTCGACCAAATCCGTTTTTATCCGGTTTCTGCCGATGAATTGTTAACTATTCGTCGCGACTTCCCGCTCGGGCGTTATCCGTTGCGCATTGAGCACACCACGCTGAAGCTGGCGGAGTATCAGCAGTTTCTCGCCGATGAAGCGCAAAGTATTGATGCTTTCCGTGCGCATCAGCAGGGCGCTTTCGCTGCCGAACGCGATCGCTGGATTGCCAGCGGTCAGGCGCATTTTGACAGCAGCGAAACGCTGGCAGAAGAGGGCGAAGATGCGCCGTTACAACCGGGGCAACAAGGCATCGACAGCCCGATCTCCGGCAATTTGTGGCAGGTGAATGTCACACCGGGCAGCCAGGTTCGTGCGGGCGATGTGCTGGTAGTACTGGAATCGATGAAGATGGAGATCCCGCTGCTTGCCGCCCATGACGGCATGGTAAGCCAGGTGCGCGTGCAGCCGGGCAGTTCGGTGCGCGCAGGTCAGTGTGTGGTGGTTCTGGAGAAAACAGTATGATGCAGCCATTTGATTTACGCCTTGATGTACTGGCGCAGGCTTACCGCGATGGCCATTTAACGCCGCGTGACGTGATAGCGACGCTGCGGGCGCGAGCGCTGGCGCTGAACCCGGAATTCAACACCTTTATATATCTTCTCAGCGCGGCGGAACTGGAGCCGTACCTGGCGGCGCTGGATAACGTGCTGCCTGAGTCGCTGCCGCTGTATGGCGTGCCGTTCGCCATCAAAGACAATATCGATCTGGCAGGCATTCCTACCACCGCGGCCTGCCCGGCATTTGCCTATACCGCAGAACAGAATGCGACCATTGTCGCACAACTGATTGAGCTGGGAGCCTGTTGTATGAAGGGCCGTGGGTGGCGGAGCGCTACCACGTCGTCGGGCCGCTGATTGAAAAACAGCCTGATGCGGTGCTGCCAGTGATCAAAGCGGTACTGAGCAACGCGCCATCTACGGATGCGGTGGCGGCGTTTAACGCGCAATACCGCTTACAGGCCTACAAAGCGCAGTGTGACGCGCTGCTCACCGATCTGGACTGCGTGCTGACGCCGACTTACCCGCGCCCGGTGACGCTGTCGGGGCTGGCCGATGAACCGGTAAAACGCAATGCCGATCTCGTTTACTACACCAATTTTATGAATCTGCTGGATTACGCTGCTGTTGCGGTGCCGAACGGTATGATGGCCAACGGCTTGCCTTCCGGCGTTACGCTGTTTGGCCGTGCGTTTACCGATCAGTATCTGCTGAGCCTTGCCGATGCGATGCAGCGCAACGCATCACTGGCCTTACCCGGCGGGCGGAAAATGGCGGCTGCCGTACCGGCAAATGCCGCGAGCCACGATCGGCTGGCGCTGGTGGTGTGTGGCGCACATCTGGATGGGCTGGCGCTTAATGGTCAGTTGCGTCAGCGGGGCGCGACTCTACTTCGCGCCACCCGTAGCGCGCCGCGTTATCGGTTATATGCTCTGGCAGACGGTAAACGGCCAGCTATGGTGCGTGACGAGCAGCAGGGTGCGGCGATTGCCGTAGAAGTGTGGGAACTGCCGCACAGCGAAGTTGGCTCTTTCCTTGCCGGTATTCCGGCGCCGCTTGGGCTGGGTAAAGTGGAGCTGGAAGATGGCCGCTGGTTGAGCGGATTTATTTGTGAAAATTATGGTTTGCAGGGAGCACAGGAGGTCACGTCTTACGGCGGATGGCGCGCCTGGCTGGCTTTCACTTTGTAAATGATTGTCAGTATCGATTAATTATTGACCGAGTGCATGATTTTGTGCAAATAGCAGCCATACTATTATCTTGTCCCATTGGCTGACAAGGGAGGAAATATGTATGAGCGTTGATGAACTTGTTCGTCGTCTGTTGACGAAGTTGACTGCTGTCAGAACGGACCTTGCGGCCTACACCCAGATGAGGAAGGTAAAAGGTTATATGTCGGTCAGCGAAAACGATCGTCTGCGTGAACGTCTGTTTGCCCTGGCGCTTGAGATTCGTGACAAAGGGGAATGGCTGAATAAAATGCCTGATCGCGAGTCGCGGGGTGCGTTGTACCGCGCCGAAGAGGCTCTCTCTTCAGCGGCGGTTTGCCTGATGAGCGGGCGACAGGATTGCCCAACGTATATCTCTGTGAATGCCGACAAACTCGAACGTTCACTGAAGGTGCTTGATCACGCTATTCTCTACCTTAACGAGCATTCACCGCTCGAAGAGGCTTAAGCTCAAGGGGGAGGGAACTCCCCCTTCTTGTCTGCCCGTTTTCTTTCATGCCGAATGTATAAATTCTGTAAACCTGCGTTTCATGTCTGCGCCCCGGTCTACCCTTTACTCTGCGAAGCTGCTGAATAAAGGAGATCCCGATGCGCCGTCTTCCCCTGTTGCTGCTGTTTCTTTCTGGGGTATTAACTATAGCGGGCTGAAAATCCCCGAGGCGAAAGGGCAGATTGTGCCTGGCACCGAACAGCCGATCTTCTACTGGTCGAAATCTCCGGCGATAAGTGGCATGGCATTCTATAACGCCGACACGTTCCCGCAGTGGAAAAATAAACTCTTTATTGGCGCGCTCAAAGATGAAGATGTCATCGTGATGAGCGTTAATGGCGACAATGTTACGGGAGATAGTCGCATTCTTGCCGACCGTAAACAGCGTATCCGCGATGTGCGTGTGGGGCCGGATGGCTACCTTTACGTGCTGACGGATTCAGCGGACGGCGAGCTGTGGAAAGTGCGTCCGGCTTCGTGAAGAAGGGGATTCATTCCCTTTTATCCTGCATATAATAAAAAAGGATGCAATGAACCATTGCATCCATAACAAATAACAGCAAGTAAAACAGCTTTTATACCCGTCATACTTCAAGCTGCATGTGCGTTAGCTTTTTTATTCGGCTCATCCCTGAGCCTTACCCCTTCGGGGCTGCTGCTTACAGCGTTCAAATCTGCTCCCGGCAGATTTGTCGCTCACCCCAGTCACTTACTGAAGTAAGCTGCTGGGGATTACTGAGAGACATCCTGTCTCTCACCGGAGGCCAACCTTCGGTTGGGCAAATTCGTTCCCGACGAATTTGTCACTGCGTCGCCGCCTTCCTGCAACTCGAATTATTTAGGGTATACATCCTGAGATTACAGACCAAGGCTATCCAGTAACTCATCAATATCATCCTGTGTGGAGGTCTCAGGAAAATGTGCGGCGTGTTCTTTCTCGTGCGTCGACACCGCCCGGTTTTCCTTCGGTACGCTGTCTAATAAGACCTCGATGAATTGTTTTTCTAAATTCTCCAGCAGCGCCACCATGCGCACAATAATGCGCGCGGTGGTATCCGGAAAATCCTGCGCCAGCATAATATCACGCAGATAGTTTTTGGTAGCATCGGTACAAAGAGGCACCGCGCCAAGCCAGCCGCGCGTTGCGCGGGCAAGCGCCATCATACCGTCAATGCCATCGTTCTCTTTAACACCATCCCATTGCGACAGTAGCTGGCTGGCTTCTTTGCGGAGCCGCTCCTGCAACGGCTGCGTCTGCTCAATTAAATTAAGCGTTTTACCTGAAGCCTGCGCCGTCAAATCGACAACATATTGCAAACGGCTGCGCGCATCGGGAATAGAATGGGCGATTTCAGCAATAGTAATATCATGCCCCAGCTCACTCAGGCTGGTTCTTAACATCCGGGTCACATTGCCAATGCGGGCAATCAATTCATAAATATCGGTTGCCGTATGCGGAACAGTATGCACATTCATTATTACCTCTCCTTTACGCCATCTTTTCTCAGATATTCAGTTATCGGCAATTTATCCGCACACTTAAATAAAAGGCGCCAGATAGCCAACCGCTATAAAAAGAGAAAAAAAGCAGGGGTTTATTTTAATAAATATAAAAGGCAGGCATTATAGAACGCCGTAACATAGTTATTATCTTGCATAATTAATACCGCGTTTTCACCGGGAAATAGCGAAATAACTCTGTGCACAGGGGAAGAATATAACAGGCGAAAAAGATCCCGCAATGCCATCTAACATTGCGGGATAAAAATATTTCTCAATAGACAGTTATGCTGAATCACCCGCCCTCATGGCAAAGCGGGGATTTATTACCTGAAATAACGTTTAAAACGATCCGCTATGAAGGAGGGTAACGGACCTTAGCTTGCTTAACGCAGAAGCGATAACATGGTTTGCGGAACCTGGTTCGCCTGCGCCAGTACGGAGCTGCCAGCCTGTTGCAGGATCTGTGCGCGTGACATGTTGGAAACTTCCGTCGCGTAATCGGAATCCTGAATACGGCTGCGCGCGGCAGAAAGGTTGTTGGTGGTGTTATTCAGGTTGGATATAGTGGATTCAAAACGGTTTTGGGAAGCACCCAGCAGGCTGCGCTCGCTGTCCACCGCTTTGATGGCAATATCCAGATCCGCCAGCGGTTTACCGTTTGTGCCGCCAGTAGCATCAACCACGCCCTGCAACACATCGAAGCCGTGTGCGTCAGTGGTACGCGCGCTGCCGTTGACAATTTGCCCGGTGGTGGACGCCGTTGCGCCGGTGGTGCTGTAGAGGTTGAAGGCATCGCTGCTGCTGACGGTAATGCTGATTGTTTCACCATCTTTCGCGCCAACCTGGAAGTTATACACGCTGTCGCCGGAACCGGTGTTCAGCACTTTCAGACCGTTGAAGTCGGTCTGTGTGGTGATGCGGTTGATCTCTTCCATGCGTTGATTGACTTCTGCCTGAATGGAGTCAACGTCAGACGCGGAGTTTGAACCGTTTTGCGCCTGTACAGTCAGGTCACGAATGCGTTGCAGGTTGTTGTTGACTTCGCTCAGTGCGCCTTCAGTGGTTTGCGCCAGTGAGATCCCATCATTGGCGTTACGCGCGGCAACAGATAGACCATTAATATTTGATGTAAAGCGGTTTGCAATTGCCTGGCCAGCAGCATCATCTTTTGCGCTATTAATACGCAGACCGGATGACAGGCGCTCAATGGAGGTACCCAATGAAGATTGAGATTTGCTCAGGTTATTTTGGGTCGTTAAAGACAAGGTGTTGGTATTAATAACAGCCATTTTATTTCTCCAGGAATATAGAATTAATCTATTGGTGTTGCCCTGATAATATTGCCGGGCTTCAATCATATCGGATGGGATTAATAAAACTTTAAATTTAAGTAGAGAATATTTTTATTTTATAAATATCATTTCTCAACATAATGATTTTATAGCTAATAGGGGATTTTAATATGCTAATTCTGATAACGGATAATTCTATTTGCAGATCTCCTATAGGGATTTTTAATTATAATTTAACTTAAAAGGTGAAATATTAATTAGCCAGCGTTCAATTTATTGTAGTATTGCTTAATGATTAACTAAGTAACGATTATGCTTTATTTTTTTTATGAGAGCGGCTGAGGACGCGCTATAAATTAGCTTTTCTTCACAGGTTGATGCTGTTAGTGTGATATTTGAATATGCGTTCTGCTATCAGAATTTTCCGCTTAAAACAAATCGGCGGGTGAGTTTTCTCCACTCTTGCTGTTCATTAATACGATGGTTATAAAATAGGTGAAATAGTAGTCACAAAAGTACCACTAAAAGCAAATTTTATTTTTTTTACATCGTCATATTCTATTGTGTTTTTGATGATATAAATTACCGATTAAAGTTTTTATCTCTACCTGCGATGTCTAATATGTATAAATTTATACGAGTACATAATACAAATAGTTGATAGAAAATGCTTTTGCAGTCTTTAAATTAAATTATGTATAAAAATTACTTAAATGCCATCGGCAGACTGTTCGTGTCGCTGGATACACAAGATACCTTATGCTTTGTAGTGTTTTTCTTTATTTTTTCTACACACGGGAGAGTTGACAATATGAGAACCCAGGATTTGGAATATTTCGTATCGTTGGTGCAGCATATGAATTTCCAGAAAGCTGCCGAGGCGTGCGATGTTTCACAACCGACCCTCAGCATACAAATCAAGAAGCTGGAGGAAGAGTTAGGTGTTTCTCTGCTGCACCGCAAAGGGAAAGGTTTTAGCCTGTCGCCAATCGGACTGCATCTATTACCGGTGATCGAAAATATTCTCCGTGAAGTTCATAATCTTCAGGAAATGGCACGCTGGTTACGTTTCCAACCGGTTGGTGTTATTAATATCGGCATTATCCCGACGCTGGGTTCTTACATTTATGAGGATTTATTTAGCGTCTTTAAAGAGAGGTTTCCCGATAATGAAATTAAGCTACATGAGGTCAATGAAGATAATTTATTGAGCATGCTGGATAAAGGGCAATTGCAGTTGGGTTTGCTGATTGGCCCGATTGATAACGATCGTTTTCTCAAGGCCCCACTTTATGAAGAGCAATTTGTTTTGGGGGTGAATATCAGCCATCCGTTATCCAGCTATGAAACTATTGAACTCAAAGATTTGAAGAAGCATAAACTCATTATGACCAAGTCGATGCCAGAACATTTACATCTTGAGCCAGGTAGTGAGGAGATTCTCAATCATGCGCGCAGTATTTCAAACGATCTGGAAACCATCAGATATATGGTGAAAAATTCTGATAATGTATCTTTCTTCCCGAAGTTGTCAACGCTTGGAAACCAGCAAAGCAGCATCAAATATATCAATATCAAGGGTGATAACTTATTTCGCAAGGTATTTTTGATGATGCGTGAGGACGATATCATGAAAGAAAAGTATTACAGTTTCGGCAACGATGTCGCAGGCAGGATAAGCGCCCGGCTTCACCCTGTTCGCCAGGGGATATAACGATTATTTTTCTGCACATCAACGTGCGTTTAAATTTGAAATGATCAACATGTTGAGATGCAAACGTTTAAAAACTGCATAACATTTGTTTCTCAGCAATGCTGCTCTCTTTTCAGCACTCTTTCATATTGGGTGCAGCAAAAATATTCAGCTGGCACCATGAGTTTTGTATATCACTTTATGAGGTTGAGATGATGGATATTGTAGTTACTGAACAGTTGGGTCTTTCGTTAGAACGGGCAAGTTTTCTCAAAAAACGTTCGCAGTTATTTTTGGCCGTTGCCAGAACATCTGCGCTGTCAGATAACGCGGGCGATGAATTCGATGACGCATTGAGTGATGATCATGCTGCTGCTATTTCCGATATGGGGCTCGGCGAAGAAGTGAATCTGGTGCTGAAGAGTTTACATGATATTGAGTTTGCGATGACGAAACTCGAGGCAATTGATAATGGCGAGCTTGCCGATGTTGACATCACGGTCTGCTGGCAGGATGCGATCGCGTTGCTGGATCAAGCCGAAGAAGTGCTGGAGGCGTGCTGCTGCGTTGATCCGGTTCATTACGCCAGCGAGGAAATCGAGTGGGAGGAGAGCAACCTGTTCAAAGAAGATGAAGCGCTGTTTGCAGATGAGGAAGGCGGCGAGGAGTAGGGCGCGCGTTTACCGGGCTTCCCTGCCCGGTAACGTCGGGTATCAGGTTACCGGAATCATCACGGTTGTGCGGAACCCCGGGCGCTCGCACAGTTGTGCGTACCAGCGTTGCAAATTGGCACGCGGCGCCCAGCTTAAGCCTGGAATAGCAAACAGGTTGTAGATAAATGGACCAACGGCGATATCGGCGCAGCCAAAGGTTTCGCCGGAAAACCAGGTCTGTTTTGCCAGCGCGTTATCAAGAATATCCAACATTCCTTCAAGCGCCTGTATTGCTGCAGCAATCGCAGCGTTATCGCGCTGCTCTGGCGGTGTGCGCACCAGCCCAATCATTACCTGGGCAAATTTCGGTGCCAGGCTGCTAATCGTCCAGTCCATCCACTTTTCTCCTACTGCGCGCGCAGCGGGAGCTTCGATCCACAAGCGTCGCTGACCGTATTGAGCAGCAAGATAGCGCACGATGGTGTTTGATTCCCACAGCACAACGCCGGTTTCATCGTCGCGCAGCAGCGGTACCAGCCCGTTAGGGTTCATCGCCAGATATTCGGCATCGTGATTCAGGCCAAATTGCCCTCCCGCCAGAATGTGTTCGTATGGTAACTCCAGCTCTTCCAGCAGCCAGCGAACTTTTTTGACGTTAGTTGAGTTATTCCTGCCCCATAGCGTTATCATTTTACCCCCTTTGAAGTGGATCTCGGTCTGGGGATTCATGGTGGGGGAAAGTTAACGTTCTGGCAACGACTTAGAAAAAGATCGCACAAAGTGAGCGCAACACCCTGTTATTGCATAAACTTTAATAACTTTACTCACCGACGGTTTTTTTCGCTCCGTTTGTGCGCTATTACTCACCGTTTGTTGCGGTACGTGTTGTGACGTTTGATTGAATGGATACTCGGGTGGCCATATATGACGCATTTCTCTTTATCCCTTCGCGGCCTGGCTGCGGGCTCCGCGCTGTTAATTCTCTTTTCTCCTTCGCTCTATGCGGTTGAACAAAACCCGGCCGCGCCGCCGGTTGACGCACGCGCATGGATCCTGATGGATTACGCCAGCGGCAAAGTGTTGGCTGAAGGTAATGCCGACGATAAACTCGATCCCGCCAGCCTCACCAAACTGATGACCAGCTATGTGGTTGGTCAGGCGCTGAAAGCCGGAAAAATTCATCTCACCGATACGGTAACCATCGGTAAAGATGCATGGGCGACCGGCAACCCGGTACTGCGCGGCTCTTCGCTGATGTTTCTGAAACCGGGCGATCAGGTGTCGGTCGCGGATTTGAATAAAGGGGTTATTATTCAGTCCGGCAACGATGCCAGCATCGCCATTGCCGACTATGTCGCCGGGAGCCAGGATTCATTCGTCAGCCTGATGAACAGCTATTCGCAGAAACTGGGGTTGACCAATACTACCTTTAAAACTGTACACGGTCTGGATGCGCCGGGCCAGTTCAGTACCGCGCGCGATATGGCGCTCCTCGGGAAAGCCTTAATTCATGATGTGCCCGATGAGTACGCCATTCACAAGGAAAAAGAGTTCACCTTTAATAAGATCCACCAGCCGAACCGTAACCGGCTGCTGTGGAACACCAGTATGAACGTGGACGGCATGAAAACCGGCACCACCGACGGCGCTGGTTACAACCTGGTGGCTTCCGCGACGCAGGGCGGTATGCGCCTGATCTCGGTGGTGCTGGGCGCGAAAACCGACCGCATTCGCTTTAATGAATCCGAGAAACTACTCAACTGGGGTTTCCGCTTCTTCGATACCGTAACGCCAATCAAACCCGATGCCACTTTTGTCACTCAGCGCGTCTGGTTTGGCGATAGCAGCGAAGCGAAGCTCGGCGCGGGTGAGGCGGGCTCGATCACTATCCCGAAAGGGCAGCTTAATAATTTGAAAGCGAGCTACACACTGACGCAGCCGGAACTACAAGCGCCGCTGAGCAAAGGCCAGGTGGTGGGCACGATCGATTTTCAACTGAACGGTAAAACCATCGAACAGCGTCCGCTGGTGGTAATGGAAGCGGTGCAAGAGGCCGGGTTTATCGGCCGGATGTGGGATTTTGTTCTGCTGAAATTCCACCAGTGGTTTGGCGGCTGGTTCTCCTGACATTAACTGGCCGTGCCCCGGCGGGCACGGCCTGTACATCAATCAGTACATCAAGGTGATTTGCTGCTGTTTGGCGAACTGCACCATGCTGTCATCCGGACGGCAGTCGCTGGCAATCACGTCAAACTGGCTGAGCGCGCTCATGCAGGCCGGGCGCACTTTACCGAATTTGCTGTGATCCACTACCAGTACATGATATTGCGCACTCTCCATTGCCCAGTGTTTCACCGGCAACTCTTCGAGATTAAAACAGGTCGCACCCTGTTGCGCATGCACGCCTGCCGCCGAATAGAAGGCGATGTCCGGGCACAGATTTTTCAGCGTCTCATTAAAATTCAGTGGCTTGAAAATAGCATTGCTGGCATGAAATTCGCCGCCGCATAAGATTGCGCGGCACTGCGGTTTTTCCTGTAAAGCCAGAAAAGTATTCAGGGAGTAGCAAACGCCGATAAACGGTAAATCGTCAGAAATGGCGTCAATCACCCATGGCATGGTGGTGCCGCAATCGAAGAAGGCCATCTGATGCGCGCGCAACAGTGCGGCAGCCTGCTTTGCGGCGCGGCGTTTCTCTTCGACCAGCCGGGTTTTTTGATCGCTTAACAGATAGTGGCTGGCTGCGCGCGGTTCCAGCACGATATAACCGCCCAGCAGAACCACTGGAGCGCTGTTGGCGCTGAGATCGCGGCGAATGGTCATCTCTGAAACGCCAAGCAGCGTTGCCGCCTCTTTCAGATGCAGCTTGTCACTGTGCCTGAGCGCCGTCAGTAGCTGGCTAATCCGTTCGTCACGTCTTGTTTCCATATTTCCCCTGAATAAAAGAAAGCCCTGCATTGAGCAGGGCGTTCATCTTACCTTTGGTGCCGGGCTTAGTCACGTACCCAGCCACGGCGAATCAGCGTTGCAAAGCAGAACCGATAAATCTGCTGAATGATACGATAGAGCGCCGGACCAAAAGCTTGCCACAGAATTTGCGCGCTCAGGCAACCGCTGATGCCGACTAACAGCGCGCCGAACATATCCAGCGGCCAGTGGACGCCAAGATAGACGCGCGACCAGGCGATCGCCAGACCAACCGCCATTAGCACGGTGCCCGACCACAGGCGGTGCCAGGCGAGGAAAGCCACGGCAAAAGTAAAGATGACCGTACCGTGGTCGCTCGGGAAAGAACTGTCCGGGGCATGTGGCAGAAAGTTATAGCCGACATGATCGGCAAAAGGACGATCGTGCGGCAATAAGTGGCCTAATAACAGTGAGATGCACATGCTAACTACTATCGCCATCGACACTTTCATCACCAGTTGACGCTGGGCGTTAACCTGATGATGTGGGCCCCACAGCCAAAGACCTACCGCCAGTAGCGGTACAATACTGATGAGATCGCTGGCGCTAAATTCGGCCAGCACAATTAACCAGCGTGGGGAGTCGGGCGTTGCGTTAATCCAGTAGAACAGCGTGTGGTTGAGGCTCTCTAACATAGGTTTGTTACTCTTTGATTAAACGACCACATTTGCACGAAAGTGCCCACCTTAAAAGCGCGTCGGCAAACGGAAACGGTAAAGGGGTTTTATCTTACACCCCGGAGAGTTAGACGATTCTTAAACAAAACTGTAATAATTGCGCACACTACGTCCAGGAGGTTAAGAAAACCTTAATTGGCCGAAAAGCGCTAAATTTAGGCAATGGCTGCAAATTCGCTATCACCGCTGGACGGCTTTTATTACACTCTGCGCGATTTTTCATAGATGAAGAGACAGCATGCAAAACGATTCCTTATCTGGCCAACGTCTGGGACGACGGGCGCTACTATTTCCCATCTGCCTGGTGCTTTACGAATTCTCGACTTATATCGGCAATGACATGATCCAACCCGGCATGCTGGCGGTGGTGGAGCAATACAACGCCGGGATCGAATGGGTGCCAACGTCCATGACCGCTTACCTGGCGGGCGGCATGTTTTTACAGTGGTTACTGGGGCCGCTGTCGGATCGCATTGGCCGCCGTCCGGTGATGCTGACCGGCGTGGTGTGGTTCATTGTGACCTGCCTTGCCACGCTGCTGGCGCAAAATATCGAACAATTCACGCTGCTGCGTTTTTTACAGGGCATCAGCCTGTGCTTTATTGGCGCGGTGGGCTACGCCGCGATTCAGGAATCCTTTGAAGAGGCCGTGTGTATCAAAATCACGGCGTTGATGGCCAATGTGGCGCTGATTGCGCCGCTGCTTGGCCCTCTGGTAGGCGCAGCCTGGGTGCATGCCGCGCCGTGGCAGGGGATGTTTGTGCTGTTCGCACTGCTGGCGGCGTTCTCCTTCTTTGGTCTGCAAAAAGCGATGCCGGAAACGGCTACCCGTCTTGGCGAGCCACTCTCGCTGAAGGCGTTGTGGCGCGATTATGCTGAAGTCATGAAAAACCTGCGTTTTGTCGCTGGCGCACTGGCGACGGGGTTTGTCAGCCTGCCGTTACTGGCGTGGATCGCCCAGTCGCCGATTATCATCATTAGCGGTGAACAACTCAGCAGCTATCAGTACGGCCTGTTGCAGGTGCCGATTTTCGGCGCGTTGATTCTCGGTAACCTGGTTCTGGCGCATCTGACATCGCGGCGCACCGTACGGGCGCTGATCATTATGGGCGGCTGGCCGATTGCTGCCGGGTTGCTGCTGGCGGCAGTTGCGACGCTGGTGTCATCACATGCTTATTTATGGATGACTGCCGGGTTGAGCCTCTACGCTTTTGGCATCGGGCTGGCGAATGCCGGGCTGGTGCGCCTGACGCTGTTCGCCAGCGAGATGAGTAAGGGCACGGTGTCGGCGGCGATGGGCATGTTGCAGATGTTCATCTTTACCGTGGGTATCGAAATCAGCAAACATGCCTGGCTGGCCGGTGGCAACGGTCTGTTCAGCCTTTTCAACCTGGTAAACGGCGCGTTGTGGATCGGCTTGGTGGTGGCGTTTCTGCGCGATAAACGCGTGGGGAATTCGCTGGGCGGTTAAGGCGGCAGAGCGTTTGCGCGCCGCCTTGCGGTTAACAGGTTTCCGCTTGTGCTTGCGGGGCCGGTTTTGCCACGGCGCGCGCGATCAGCGCGGCAATCAGCATCAGACTGAGTACCACCAGCATGGCGTTGCGCAGGCCGTAGTGCTCGCCGAGAAAACCGAGCAGCGGCGGGCCGACGAGGAAAGCCAGGTAACCGGTAGTCGCTACCACGCTAACGCGGGTAGGGGCATCCGGGCCGGTATCGCTGGCGGCTGAGATGGTCAGCGGGAAGCCCAGAGACGCGCCAAGCCCCCACAAAATCACCGACACGCCTGCCACCCAGGCGCTGTCGACAAAGATAATCAAACCAATCCCCAGCGCACCCATTAGTGCGCTGGCACGAACCACAGTCACGCGGCTATAGCGATCGATAAACCAACCGCCGGTAAAACGGCCAACGGTCATACCAAGGGTGAAACCGGCGTAGATCAGTGAGCCGGAAGTGGGGCTAAAACCGTGACCGTCCACCATCAGCAGCGGCAACCAGTCGTTGGCGGAGCCTTCTGCAAACGCCATCGCCAGTACCACCACGCCAATCAGCAACAATTGGCTATCGCGCCAGAAAGGTCTTCCCTTCTTCCTCTGTGCGTTCTCTTCTGCGGAGTTTTTACCGGTGCCATCCGGAATAACGGCAATCGCCACGATAATCGGCACAATAGCCGCCAGCGCCGCCAACAGAATATGCACATTGGCAGTGAGGCCGAGCGCGGTTAACGTCATGCCGATCCCTGCGCCGACCAGCGTGCCGAAGCTGTAAAAACCGTGCATCATCGGCAGCACGGTTTTATTCATTTTATGTTCGACCTCTGCGCCTTCAATATTCATCGCGACTTCGCCCGCGCCGAGGCTGCCGCCGAACACGGCCAGCCCGATGGCAAACAGCAGCGGTGAAGCGACCCACAACGCGAGGCTGAGGATAATCATGCCGAGCACGGAAAAGGACATGCTGGCGCGGATCACTTTGCGTGCGCCGAAGCGTTTAACCAGCCACGCGGAAGAGAGAATACCGCTCATGGAACCGATCGACAGGCCAAACAGCACGCCGCCCATTTCCGCTGTCGAGACAGATAAAATATCGCGGATTGCTGGCGTACGTGTTGCCCAGGAAGCCATCAATAATCCGGGCAGGAAAAAGAAAGTAAACAGTGCCCACAGACGGTTGCGCAAGGCGTTGCGGGAGGCAGTCTCGGTCATCACTTCGCGTCGGAGAATGAAAAGGTGAGATAACACTAGCAAGGGAGTGTACATTTGTACATAAATCAGTGAGAGGCGCTATGGCACGACGACCGAATGACCCGCAGCGGCGCGACCGCATTCTTGAAGCGACGCTGGACACTATCGGCGCACACGGCATCCAGGCGGTAACCCACCGCAAAATCGCCAGTTGTGCGGATGTCCCGCTCGGCTCGATGACTTACTATTTTTCCGGCATTGACGCGCTGCTTGAAGAGGCATTCAGCCGCTTTACCGGGCAGATGTCAGCCCAGTACGCTACTTTTTTTGATGGTGTCGACAGCCCGGCGCGGGCCTGTGATGCACTTACAGACCTGATCTACGGCGCACAGGTGACCACCGCGCGCAATATGGAACTGATGTACCAGCTCTATGCGTTTATGAGCCGCCAGCCAGTGCTGAAAAGCGTGATGCAAAACTGGATGCAATCCAGCCAGACAACCCTTGAACGCTGGTTTGATCCGGTCACGGCGCGCGCGCTGGATGCCTTATCGAAGGGATGACGCTGCACTTTGTGACCGACAGGCAGCCGCTGAGCCGCGAAGAGATCCGCCTAATGATTGGCCGTATCGCCGGGCTCTGAGCGGAATTCGTTATCCTGCAACCGGCAGGCGCGGCGGCTGACATCCAGCGCCAGGCACAGCGCGACATCGCGAGCAAAACCCCGCTCCTGAAGCTCTCTCGCGGAGGCACAGTGATGCAAATCAGCGAGACTGCTTTCACCAAATGCCGCCGCTGCGGCATGGGCTTCCGGGGACAGATGGCGCTTGTCGAGGGCGGCAATAATCGCGCCCGCCGCCAGATAATCTTCTACCGCCGGGCGCAGGCTACCATCCGGCCAGCGCTCTCCGGCTGGGATCAGCAAAATGCGTTGAAAACCGGCGCAGGCCTGTGCGGTAGCGCTCCGGTTGCGGAAGCAGCCGCTAAATACTGCCGCGCCGCAGTCGCGTGCTTTGAAGGAGATCGTCGAACCGTTCGGCGAGGGCAGCACCAGCCGGTGCCCGGCGGGAATATCATGCAATGAGGTCGGTGAGAGCGTATAGCGATCGCCACTGAACGTGCGTTCGAAACTGGCGACATCGGCACCTTTCTCCTGTGCATAACGCAGCGCGCTGTCATCTTTCCACGGCCATGGATAGATCAGTGCATCGTTATCATTTGCCAGGCTGACGCAGGTGGAAAACGACATCACATCGACAATCACCACGCAATCCGCTTCGTGCGCCAGATGTTCCGCCGCCGCTAAACCCCACTCCAGTCGTACTTCAAACGGGTTTTGGTTGTACCAGGCATTGCTCATCTGAGGAGGTCTCTGTTAGTTGTCGTCCGGTAATAAAGCAGAATAGTGCGATGAAATACAATCCACTGGGCGATTTCTCTGTAAAAGGGTCTGCATATATTCATCTAAAATTCAGATGTGTTTCATCCACTTATTGAGTTTGACGTTAAAAACATCGCTGGTAATGTCTGTGACGACCATTTCCACTTTGCCCGCACTCGCCTATTTTTTTAATGAGAATGGAGAGGTGCATAATGCGAGGTCGATTCACTATAGCGGGGTGGTTTCTGATGGCGAGTATTTCAGGTTCGGCATGGGCTGCCACCCATGAGCTGGCGGGCAATACGCCAGGTGCGGAGGTCATTAACGTTGAAAAATCCCGCGGGCAGATCGATTTACTGAGCAATATCGTTTACAGCCAGATTCGCAATGTACGTTCCGTTCGCCAATTAAATATGTCACTCCTGGTTCCGCGCACCAGCGCGCTGAAACCAGCCATTGTCTACTTCCCCGGTGGCGGTTTTACTTCTGCCGATTACGACAAATTTATTGAAATGCGTATGGCGCTGGCGGAAGCGGGGTTTGTTGTCGCCGCAGCGGAGTATCGTGTTGTGCCGAATACTTTCCCTGCGCCGCTGGAAGATGGTAAAGCCGCAGTGCGCTATTTGCGCGCACATGCGAAAGAGTACAACATCGATCCGCAACGAATCGGTGTGTTGGGGGATTCTGCTGGTGGCTGGATGGCCCAGATGCTCGGCACAACCAACAACATAAAAACCTTCGATACCGGCGATAACACCAATCAATCGTCAGCAGTGCAGGCGGTTGCAACGTTATATGGCATTTCAAACTTGCTGAATATCGGCGAAGGATTCCCGCAAGAGATCCAACAGGTGCATCGATCCCCGGCGGTCACCGAATCGCTGTTAGTGAACGGCGCGGCTTTCAGGAATTTCCCCGGCGCGACCATCGACAGCGATAAACAAAAAGCGCTGAATGCCAGCCCGGTGGGGCATATCAGCGGTAATGAGCCACCGTTTCTTATTATGCACGGCAGCGCCGATACGCTGGTATCGCCGGAGCAGAGCGCACAGCTTTACAATGCGTTAAAAGAGAAACATGACAAGGTGAAATACATCCTGGTCAACGGCGCGGAGCATGGCGATATTTCCTGGTTCCAGCCTGTAGTGATCAAAACGGTAGTCGAATGGTTCAAACAGACGTTGGGCGCACCCGTTAACGGTGAGGGCAAAGCGGCAAGCGGTAAAGACAGCAACCTGTAAGCGATTCCCGACAACAAAAAACATTTATGTAAATGAGTTAATAAAAGCAATGGATTGTATTTAAATCAATAAGATATGTAGGTGATTAAAAGTGGCGATGACGGCCGTTGTCGCCACTTGTCGGATGCCTTACTTTAATTATTCTTGAGAGTTATTAGTCCCTATGAGAAAACATCCGTAGGGTCATTAATAAAGCCACCTTCCATGAATTGTTGCATTTCCGCCCAGCCCATATCGCTGACATAGTGTATGAGTATGTTAGTTTGCACTAGAATTTCTTCAAATTGTTCAATACGTTGTTTGAAACTACATGCAGGGTCAGAGCAACGGCATGTGTGTTTGATGTCATCTACTCTGCCGAGCAATAGCGAATAAGGGGTTTCAAGTCGTGCACAATAATCAACACGATAGTTGTGAGACTGTGTTGCTTGAATATTGTGAAGCGGATCCAAAAGCACAATGTTAAATATCTGCTGCTCATCCCAAAAACCGACAACTCGGCCTAATGACTTTGAGCAGTAGGGTAATGTCCTAATATGGAGCATCTGAAAAATGCTAACTGGAAAATCAATAATCGGTTGATTATTCTTTGCATTGCAAATCGTTAACGCAAAGGAATTGTATGGATATTTCGCAGATAGCTAATGGTATTGCCGATAGTTTGTCCAGCTTGCCAAGAGGCTTTGGTCTGGGGGTGGTTAGAACATGGGAAGGTGCAGGAATTGTCAACCGCAGGGATAAATACCGCAACGAGGAAGAGAACGAACGGTTTTTCAGAATGATAAAGGGGATGGGTAATCCTGAAACGCCGTTAAGGCGGCTTGTCACGATAATTATTAATGATTTTTATCAAAAGCTGGGAGCAAAGGGAAAAGAGGCCATTAATAATAAGTTGCTTTATGGTAGTGGTGCTGTAGCGGGAAAAGTTGGCGGACAGATAGCGATTGCCCAAATGGCAGCAGCGATCATCATTCGTAAGGTTATGGTCGAAAAGGCATACCAGCATTTCATCAGGTTCGCATCCTCTGCCAGTCTGAACCTTATTATGATTCAGGGCTTGATCGAGGAGGCGGCCAGAGCATCGCGCAGAATGAGGGATGAGTACCCTACTGTTTATATGGCTGTTCAGCGTGAACACCTTGATATGATTTATTTTTTAGTTGAGAAAGAGATGGAGCCCTACCTGATGTTTATTAAAGGTCATCCTTTCACTTGCAAGGGAGTAGAGGATGAACTCTGTAAAATCATTTCTGGTTAAAATGACTTCACATGCACTTGAGGGAACTATTACGTTTCTGTCAGTGCTTTTTGCAATGGGTTCACTTTACTGGTTTGAGAGCGGATGGCTTAAGTTTGTCGGAATGGCGGGTTCGTTGATCGTCGGGTATGTGATTACATATTGGGTCGCCCGGATGAGGGATTAGCTTTCATCATATCCAGGGTTGCGGCGTGTCTTCAGTTGTCATCCAAAAATAAAAGTGCCGCCATATAGCTTTAAAGATGTCAGTAAGATAATGTTTTTAAATGGTTATTTTTCAAGGCAACAAAAAACCCATCAACCTTGAACCAAAATGGCGGGGTTGATGGGCTCCACAAAATGGGGACATCAAAGAAAAGCAGTGGCACTAGTTATGACTGACGCCCCAGAAAAAAGTTCTGCGCATAACGGAAATATTTTTCAGCTTCAGCGTTATCCGAGCCCCGGCCAGATGATGATAATCAGCGTCCCCGCCAGGGTTAACAACACGTTGGCGATCGCGTAGGTTCCGGCGTAGCCCAGTGCCGGGATATTGCTGCGCGCGGTATCGCTGATGATCTCCATAGCGGGCGCGCAGGTACGTGCACCCATCATCGCACCAAAGAGCAGGGCGCGGTTCATTTTCAGCACATATGCGCCGAACAGGAAACAGATCAGCACCGGAACGAGGCTTACGATCAACCCGGCGATCAGCATCTGTCCCCCGATGGCACCCAGGCCATGGCTAATGCCGCTACCGGCGCTTAAGCCCACACCGGCCATAAACACCATCAGACCAAACTCTTTCACCATCATCAGCGCACCTTGAGGGATATAGCCGAACGTCGGGTGGTTCGCACGCAGGAAGCCAAGCATGATACCGGCAAACAGCAGACCTGCAGCATTACCAACGCCAAAACTGAACGAACTGAACTGGAAGGTGATCATGCCGATCATCAGGCCGACAATAAAGAAGGCGCAGAAGGCGAGCAGATCGGTAACCTGGCTGTGAATCGAGATAAAGCCGATACGGTCGGCAATGGTTTTCACCCGGCGGGCATCGCCGCTGATTTGCAGCACGTCGCCTTTATTGAGCACGATATTGTCGTCGATCGGCATTTCAATCTGACTACGGATCACGCGGTTAAGAAAACAACCGTGATCGGTCAGTTTCAGCTGTGCGAGACGGCGGCCAACCACATTGTGATTTTTCACCACCACCTCTTCCGTCACGATGCGCATATCCAGCAGATCGCGATCGAACACCTCTTTACCGTTGCGGAAACTTGGATCGAGGCGCGCATGCGCGTCCGGGTAACCGACCAGCGAGATCTCATCGCCCATTTGCAGCACCGCGTCACCGTCCGGGCTGGCGAGAATGCCGTTGCGGCGAATACGCTCAATATAACAACCGGTCTGGCGATAGATTCCCAGCTCGCGCAGGTTTTTGCCGTCTGCCCAGGACACCAGCTCCGGCCCGACGCGGTAAGCGCGGATCACCGGCAGATAAACTTTGCGATGGGCATCGGTATCAAGGCCGCGTTCGCGCGCGATCTGTTGGGCACTGGTTTGCAGATCCTGGTGTTGCAGCTTCGGCAAATAACGCGCACCGAAAATCAGGCTGACCAGACCAATCAGGTAGGTTAATGCGTAGCCAAGGCTGAGGTTATCCAGCGCTTTGGCAAGATGGCCGCTCTCCATCGACGTATGGCGCAGCGTATCGCCTGCGCCAACCAGAACGGGGGTTGAGGTCATTGAACCTGCCAGCATCCCGGCAGTGAGGCCAATATCCCAGCCGAACAATTTTCCCAGACCTAAGGCGATTAATAGCGCGCTGCCAACTAATACCAGCGCGAGCATCAGATAATTTTTGCCGTCGCGAAAAAAAATCGAAAAAAAGTTGGGGCCAGCTTCAACGCCCACACAAAAAATAAACAGCATAAAGCCAAGATTTAATGCATCCGTGTTTATGCTGAAATGCTGTTGACCTAATAATAACGAAACGACTAAAACGCCAATGGAATTACCGAGTTGTACCGAACCCAGACGTAATTTACCAAGACACAGGCCGAGTGCCAGTACGACAAACAATAACAGTATGTAATTCCCGTTTAACAAATCTGCGACGTTTATATTCACGGAGGCTAACTTCTTGTTTACTTGTAACTTGTTGAAAGTAATGGTTATTTGAGCTAATGTTTTGATCGTGTGCTGGCATAAAAAAGCGGTGTCGCACCAGACATTCTTCGCAAAACAAAAACAGGGCGATAGTTTAATCGGATTAGATTACAACGGCTAGTGAGAATCGCGTCTTTACGGTCAGGCCATTTCAGATATGGATTGCCGTTCCCCTTTATCTGTCCAGACATTCTTTTGAACGAACTGGTGTGTGATAGAGAGTCAGGAGGATTGTTTGAAACTCAGGCGACGTCGGCTCGGTGTTATTTGTAGTTTTTTACTCTTTATTGCGGTATGCCTTTCTTTGGTCGTTAGCATGGAAGGGGATTTGCCAGGTTCTGGTAAACCCGAAACAGGTTTGTTGTTTTTTATATTGCCCGGGATTGCCAGCGGCCTTGTTGCTCGCCGTCGCAGAGTGGTTAATGCGCTGCTGGGGGCGCTGCTGGCGCTACCGTTCTGCTATCTACTGATTCATCTGTTTCTGCAACCGTCGCGATCGGTCTGGCAGGAGCTGGCCTGGCTGTTCAGCGCGTTGTTCTGGTGTGGGATCGGCGGTCTGGTGTGTCTGTTTGTAGGCAGAATGTTCAGGCACTAAACGCCCCGGAGGTGGGGGCGCTAGTCGATCGTTATGCAAACAGGCCGAAATGCTGTTTGGCGTAAGCTTCAAAATCAGTGCAGCCGCCAATGTGTTGCTGGTCGAGGAAAATCTGCGGTACGGTTTCAACCGGCTTACCGACGGTTTTTTCCAGATCGGCTTTCGTGATCCCTTCCGCGTGAATATCGACATAGCGATAGTTGAAATCATCACGTTCAGTGGTCAGTTTTTCTGCCAGCTCTTTTGCGCGCACGCAGTACGGGCAGCCTGGGCGGCCAAAAATTACAGCAAACATACTCTCTCCTTAAACCTGAAGGTTAATGGTCGCTATCATGAACAACCCCAGGTCAGATGGAAAGTAGGTTCTGCCTGTTGCATTAATCTCTGCAACCTTTCAGGACAATTTCGGCTTACTGCAATCCTCCGTCTCTGTCCTATACTCGGGGGTCTTGTTTATACGGGGATTATTGATCATGACACCAACGATTGACTTGCTGTGCGCCCATCGTTCCATTCGCCACTTTACCGATCAACCTGTCACACAGGAACAGCGTGAGGCAATTATCGCCAGCGCGCAGGCGACCTCCAGCTCCAGCTTTTTACAATGCAGCTCAATCATTCGCATAACCGATATGGCGATGCGTGAGCAACTGGTGACATTGACCGGTGGGCAGCAGCATGTCGCTCAGGCGGCTGAGTTCTGGGTGTTCTGCGCGGATTTCCATCGTAACTTTGAGATCAGCCCGGAAGCGAAACCCGGCCTTGCAGAACAACTGCTGCTGGGTGTGGTGGATACCGCGCTGATGGCGCAAAACGCCTTTACGGCTGCGGAATCTCTGGGGCTCGGCGGTGTTTATATCGGCGGTATTCGTAATAATATCGAAGCGGTGGGTGAACTGTTACAGGTACCAAAACATGTGCTGCCGTTGTTTGGCCTGTGTCTTGGCTGGCCGGCGGACGACCCGGGTTTAAAACCGCGTATGCCGACGTCGCTGCTGGTGCATGAAAACCATTATCAGCCGCTGGATCGCGAGGTACTGGCGCAATATGACGATGAGATCGCCAACTACTATCTGACGCGTGGCAGCAATACGCGCCGCGATACCTGGAGCGATCATATCCGTCGCACGCTGATTAAAGAGAATCGTCCCTTTATTCTCGATTATTTGCATAAACAGGGATGGGCAACACGCTAATTCCCGTTCATCCTGCACTTCTCTGCGTGTATGATACGCGGGCTTTAACGGCTCTTTTTTAGCGAGGTACAGGGTGAGAATTGCCATATTGTCCCGGGACGGAACGCTCTATTCATGTAAACGCCTGCGCGAAGCGGCTGCGCAGCGCGGCCATCTGGTCGAAATTTTCGATCCTCTCTCCTGTTACATGAATATCAGCCCTGCGGCATCGTCCATTCACTATAAAGGCCGTCAGCTCCCGTATTTTGATGCGGTGATCCCACGCATTGGCTCCGCCATTACCTTTTATGGTACGGCTGCGCTGCGCCAGTTTGAAATTCTGGGCAGCTATCCGCTTAATGAATCCGTCGCCATTACTCGCGCCAGAGATAAACTGCGCTCGCTGCAACTGTTGGCGCGCCAGGGGATCGATTTACCGGTGACCGGCATCGCGCATTCGCCGGATGACACCAGCGATCTGATCGATATGGTCGGAGGCGCGCCGTTGGTGGTAAAGCTGGTGGAAGGCACGCAGGGAATTGGCGTGGTGCTGGCGGAAACTCGGCAGGCGGCAGAAAGCGTGATTGACGCGTTTCGCGGCCTGAATGCGCATATCCTGGTGCAGGAGTTTATCGCCGAAGCCAAAGGCTGCGATGTCCGCTGTTTTGTCGTCGGCAATGAAGTGGTTGCGGCCATTGAACGCCGGGCGAAAGAGGGGGATTTTCGCTCTAACCTGCACCGGGGCGGGCAGGCGACCATCGCTAACATCACGCCGCGCGAACGCGAAATCGCGCTGGCTGCCGCGCATACTCTGGGGCTGGATGTCGCGGGTGTGGATATTCTGCGCGCGAATCGAGGGCCGCTGGTGATGGAAGTGAACGCGTCGCCGGGGTTGGAAGGCATCGAAAAGGCCACCGGCATTGATATTGCCGGGCGAATGATCGAGTGGATTGAGCGTCAGGCAACGCCTGGATTTTGCCTGAAAACAGGCGGCTAGGGCATTTTCCTGCGCTATTAATGGTACCTGGCGTGCTTTTTGCGTAAGCTATGGGCAATTTTTCAGTAAGAGAGCATTACGTTATGGATTCACTCGTCGTTCCTGGTCTGGACACGCTTCGTCACTGGCTCGACGAACTGGGCATCACTTTTTTTGAGTGTGATAACTGTCAGGCGCTGCACCTGCCGCATATGCAAAATTTTGATGGCGTGTTCGATGCGAAGCTCGACCTGGTTAATGACATCATGCTGTTTACGGCGATGGCGGAAGTTAAACCTTCGGCGCTGCTGGCGCTGTCAGCGGATCTCTCTGCCATTAACGCCAGTTCGTTGACTGTAAAAGCGTTTCTCGATATTCAGGATGATAATCTGCCGAAGCTGGTGGTGTGTCAGTCCTTATGCGTTGGGCCGGGTGTGACCTTCGAGCAGTTCGCCTGGTTTATGCGCCAGAGTGAGGAGCAGATTTCCATGGTGATTATGGAAGCCAACGCGCACCAGATGCTGTTTCTTGCGACAGAAGGCGAGGAAGAGTTCGTCGCGGGTGACGCAACGCGCAATTTTCTCCACTAATTCTTTGTCGCAATTCATGCAGTCGCTGCCAGCGCGGCTGCAAAATAAATATTTTTATTTTGCTTTTAACCTTTCTTTAAAGAACTATTCACTGCAATTCCGGCGGTGAAGGCTTATCCCATAGACATATCCTGCATAAAAAATTGATAAACCGCGTTTTTTAATTTGACCTATAGCCTCAAACCCTGGCTACAGTTATTCTTGCGCTGTTTATACCCGTCATACTTCAAGTTGCATGTGCGTTGACTTTTTTATTCAGCTCATCCCTGAGCCTTACCCCTTCGGGGCCGCTGCTTACAGCGTTCAAATCTGCTCCCGGCAGATTTGTCGCTCACCCCAGTCACTTACTGGAGTAAGCTCCCGGGGATTACTGAGAGACATCCTGTCTCTCACCGGAGGCCAACCTTCGGTTGGGCAAATTCGTTCCCGACGAATTTGTCACTGCGTCGCCGCCTTCCTGCAACTCGAATTATTTAGGGTAAATAACAGCATGCGGTGTCTGCCGGAAGAGTTTTCTCCTCCGAGTCTGTGCAGAATGACAAAATATGCATGATTCTTGCATACCTTAAAATGCGTACATTTGGTTCGTATGTTAACGGGCTTTTCCAGAAGGAATGAGATATGACCGCCTTGAGCAAAAAATGGGTATCAGGTCTTGTCGCGGGTGCGTTGATGGCTGTCTCTGCCAGCACGCTCGCAGCCGAGCAAAAGACGCTGCATGTATATAACTGGTCTGATTATATTGCGCCGGACACCGTCGCAAATTTCGAAAAAGAAACCGGTATTAAAGTCGTTTATGACGTGTTTGACTCCAACGAAGTGCTGGAAGGCAAACTGATGGCGGGCAGCACCGGCTTCGATCTGGTGGTGCCGTCGGCAAGTTTCCTTGAGCGCCAACTGGCCGCCGGAGTATTCCAGCCGCTGGATAAGAGCAAGCTGCCAAACTGGAAAAACCTCGATCCAGACGTGCTGAAGATGGTTGCTAAGCATGATCCGGACAACAAATACGCCATGCCGTACCTGTGGGCGACCACCGGTATTGGTTATAACGTCGATAAAGTTAAAGCCGTACTGGGCAAAGATGCGCCGGTGAACAGTTGGGATCTGGTACTGAAGCCGGAAAATCTGGAAAAACTGAAAAGCTGCGGCGTCTCTTTCCTCGATGCGCCGGAAGAAATTTTTGCTACCGTGCTGAACTACCTCGGCAAAGATCCGAACAGTACCAAAGCGGATGATTACACCGGTCCGGCAACGGATTTGCTGCTGAAGCTGCGTCCGAATATCCGTTATTTCCACTCTTCGCAATACATCAACGATCTGGCTAATGGCGACATCTGCGTGGCGATTGGTTGGGCAGGGGACGTATGGCAGGCCGCTAACCGCGCGAAAGAAGCGAAAAATGGCGTCAACGTGACCTACACCATTCCGAAAGAAGGCGCGCTGGCATTCTTTGACGTCTTCGCGATGCCAGCCGATGCGAAAAATAAAGATGAAGCTTATCAGTTCCTTAACTATCTGATGCGCCCGGATGTGATTGCCCATATCAGCGATCACGTGTTCTACGCGAACGGCAACAAAGCCTCTGTTCCACTGATCAGCGAAGAAGTGCGTAACAACCCGGCAATCTTCCCGCCGCCGGATGTCTTCGCCAAGCTGTTTACGCTGAAAGTCCAGGATCCGAAGATTGACCGCGTAAGAACCCGCGCATGGACTAAAGTTAAAAGCGGCAAGTAAATCAATTACCTGACCGGTGATTTGAGTGCACCAGTATGGTGCAATTGCCCCAAAGCTGGACAGAGGTACTGCGCCTCTGTTCAGCCATTTGTAAGTCAACCTGTTGAAACAGGGTGATGTTTATGCCGGAGATCACTGGATTGAACGATGCTATTCCCCGCCCACAGGCGAAGAGCCGCAAGGATCTGACACCGCTGCTTGAAATTCGTAATCTGACCAAATCGTTTGACGGCCAGCATGCCGTTGATGATGTCAGCCTCACTATCTACAAAGGCGAAATTTTTGCTCTGCTCGGCGCGTCCGGCTGCGGCAAATCGACCTTACTACGTATGCTGGCCGGTTTTGAGCAGCCAACGCAGGGGCAAATTATGCTCGACGGCGTCGATCTGGCGCATGTGCCGCCGTATCTGCGCCCCATTAATATGATGTTTCAGTCTTATGCCCTGTTCCCGCATATGACGGTTGAACAGAACATCGCGTTCGGTCTAAAACAGGACAAGTTGCCGAAAGCGGAAATTGCCAGCCGCGTGGCGGAGATGCTCAATCTGGTGCATATGAGCGAGTTCGCCAAACGTAAGCCGCATCAGCTTTCCGGCGGGCAACGTCAGCGTGTGGCGCTGGCGCGCAGCCTGGCGAAACGCCCGAAATTGCTGTTGCTGGATGAACCGATGGGGGCGCTGGATAAAAAACTGCGTGACCGCATGCAACTGGAAGTGGTGGATATCCTCGAGCGTGTTGGCGTGACCTGCGTAATGGTGACGCACGATCAGGAAGAGGCGATGACCATGGCTGGCCGTATCGCCATCATGAACCGCGGTAAATTCGTGCAGATTGGTGAGCCGGAAGAGATTTATGAGCATCCGACCACCCGCTACAGCGCTGAATTTATCGGCTCGGTCAATGTCTTCGAAGGGTTACTGAAAGCGCGTCAGGATGATGGCCTGGTGATCGAGTCTCCGGGGTTGGTGCATCCGCTGAAGGTTGATCCGGATGCTTCAGTGGTGGACAACGTGCCTGTGTACGTGGCGCTGCGACCGGAAAAAATCATGCTCTGCGACGAGCCACCAGCCGATGGCTACAACTTTGCCGTCGGCGAAGTTGTGCATATTGCCTACCTTGGCGATCTTTCTATTTATCATGTGCGTGTGCAAAGCGGGCAGATGATTAGCGCCCAGTTGCAAAACGCGCATCGCTACCGTAAAGGCGCACCCACCTGGGGCGACGAAGTTCGTCTTTGTTGGGATGCCGATAGTTGTGTGGTTCTGACGGTTTAAGGAGCGGTGATGAGTACACTGGAGCCGCCGGCCCGCGTTGAAAAAGCGGGCGGTTTAACACTGTGGCTGGCGCGTATGCAGATGCGCCACGGGCGCAAGCTGGTGATTGCACTGCCCTATATCTGGCTTATTTTGCTGTTTCTGCTGCCGTTTTTGATTGTCTTCAAAATCAGCCTTGCAGAAATGGCGCGCCAGATCCCGCCGTATACCGATCTGATTGAGTGGGCCGACAGCCAGCTTACGGTCACGTTGAATATCGGCAACTTCCTGCAACTGACCGACGATCCACTCTACATAGAGGCGTACCTGCAATCGCTGGAAGTGGCGGCGATTTCCACGCTGTGCTGTCTGCTGCTTGGCTATCCGCTTGCCTGGGCGGTGGCGCACAGTAAGCCGTCAACGCGCAATATACTACTGTTGTTGGTGATCCTGCCGTCGTGGACGTCGTTCCTGATCCGCGTGTATGCGTGGATGGGCATTTTGAAGAGCAATGGTGTGCTGAATAACGTTCTGATGTGGTTGGGCGTTATCGATCAGCCGCTGAACATTCTGCACACCAACCTGGCGGTCTATATTGGCATTGTTTATGCTTACCTGCCGTTTATGGTGCTGCCGATTTATACCGCGTTGACGCGTATCGACTATTCGCTGGTGGAAGCCTCGCTGGATCTCGGCGCACGGCCGCTGAAAACCTTCTTCAGCGTGATTGTGCCGCTGACCAAAGGTGGGATTATCGCCGGGTCGATGCTGGTGTTTATCCCGGCGGTAGGTGAGTTTGTGATCCCGGAACTGCTTGGCGGCCCGGACAGCATCATGATTGGGCGCGTGCTGTGGCAGGAGTTCTTTAATAACCGCGACTGGCCGGTGGCCTCTGCGGTAGCGGTGATCATGCTGTTGTTGCTGATTGTACCGATCATGTGGTTCCACAAACATCAGCAGAAACAGGCGGGGGATCATGCATGAACAACTTACCGGTAGTGCGATCGCCGTGGCGCATCCTGATCCTGGTGCTTGGGTTCTCATTCCTGTATGCGCCGATGCTGATGCTGGTGATCTACTCGTTCAACAGTTCGAAGCTGGTAACGGTATGGGCGGGCTGGTCAACGCGCTGGTACGGTGAACTGTTCCACGATGATGCGATGATGAGTGCGGTGGGCTTAAGCCTGACCATTGCCGCCTGTGCCGCAACAATGGCGGCGATTCTCGGCACCATAGCCGCTGTGGTGATGGTGCGTTTTGGCCGTTTCCGTGGCTCCAATGGTTTCGCTTTTATGATCACTGCGCCGCTGGTGATGCCGGATGTGATTACCGGTCTGTCGCTGCTGCTGCTGTTTGTGGCGCTCGGGCATGCGATTGGTTGGCCTTCGGATCGCGGGATGTTAACCATCTGGCTGGCGCACGTCACGTTCTGTACTGCTTATGTGGCGGTGGTGATCTCCTCACGCCTGCGTGAACTTGATCGCTCGATTGAAGAGGCAGCGATGGACCTGGGCGCAACGCCGCTGAAGGTCTTCTTTGTCATTACGCTGCCGATGATCATGCCAGCGGTGATTTCCGGCTGGCTGCTGGCCTTTACGCTGTCGCTGGATGATCTGGTGATCGCCAGCTTTGTCTCCGGGCCGGGCGCGACGACGCTGCCGATGCTGGTCTTCTCCAGCGTACGTATGGGGGTAAACCCGGAAATCAACGCGCTGGCGACGCTGATCCTCGGCGTGGTCGGGATTGTTGGTTTAATCGCCTGGTATCTGATGGCGCGCACGGAAAAGCAGCGGATTCGTGATATCCAGCGTGCAAGACAAGATCATTCTCATTAGAATCGGGAAATTGTGTCGCTGATGCCGCGCTTGTCGCGGCATTTTTTCACAGGGAAATCACAGGATTGGGCTTCTTTAAGAAAACCACACATCACGCGAAACTGAATGTACCCGCGATGGTGCAGGTGGCGGCTATTGCCATCATCACCATTCGCTGTGTCGATGTGCTGATGGTGCTCAATGTACTGGGCGGGCGCGGTATTATCGATTTTGTCCAGCGCAGCACGCAGACCTGGGCGCTGACGCTGATTTTTCTCGGCAGCCTGTTGCTGGTGTTTATCGAGATCCTCTGCGCGTTTTCGGTGGTGAAAGGACGCAACTGGGCGCGCTGGATCTATCTTCTGACGCAGCTTATCGCCACCGGCTATTTGTGGGCCGCCTCACTCGGCTATGGTTATCCGGAGCTGTTCAGTATTGCCGGTGGGTCGCGCCGGGAGATTTTCCGTTCGCTGATGCTGCAAAAACTGCCAGATATGCTGGTGTTATTCCTGCTGTTTATCCCCACGCCCAGCCGACGCTTTTTCCGCCTACAATAACGGTGGTACAATCCCGGCCCCGCAAAACGAAAGGCTTTATTATGCAGTGCGCTCTCTACGATGCTGGTCGCTGTCGCTCTTGTCAGTGGATCGAACAACCGCTTGCCACCCAGCTTACCGCCAAGATGGACTACCTCCATCACCTGCTGGCGGGGTTGCCGGTAGCAGAGTGGCGCACGCCGGTGAGCGGCCCGGAGCAGGGGTTTCGCAATAAAGCCAAAATGGTAGTCAGCGGCAGCGTAGAAAAACCGTTGCTCGGTATGCTGCATCGCGACGGTACGCCGGAAGATCTCACTGAGTGCCCGCTCTATCCTGACTCTTTTGCCCCGGTTTTTGCTGCGCTTAAACCCTTTATTGCCCGCGCGGGGTTAACGCCTTACAACGTGGCGCGTAAGCGCGGCGAACTGAAATACCTGCTGCTGACCGAAAGCCAGCAGGATGGCGGCATGATGCTGCGTTTTGTATTGCGTTCTGAAACTAAGTTGGCGCAACTGCGTGCCGCGCTGCCGTGGCTGCTGGCGCAATTACCGCAGCTAAAGGTCATTTCGGTAAATATCCAGCCAGTGCATATGGCGATCATGGAAGGGGAGACAGAGATCTTTCTCACCGAACAGCAGGCGCTGGCGGAAAATTTCAATGGTGTGCCGCTGTGGATCCGCCCGCAAAGCTTCTTCCAGACCAACCCGGTCGTCGCCAGTACGCTGTACTCCACTGCCCGTAACTGGGTGCGCGCTTTACCGGTCACACATATGTGGGATCTGTTCTGCGGCGTCGGCGGTTTTGGCCTGCACTGCGCTACACCTGAAATGCGGTTGACCGGCATTGAGATCTCCCCGGAAGCGATCGCCTGCGCAACGCAGTCGGCACAAGTGCTGGGGCTGCACAACCTGCATTTTCAGGCGCTCGATTCCACACAGTTCGCCACTGCGCAACAGGATGTGCCGGATCTGGTGCTGGTTAACCCACCGCGACGCGGCATCGGGGCGGAATTATGTGGCTACTTAAGCCGTATGGCGCCACCTTTTATCGTCTATTCAAGCTGCAATGCACAATCGATGGCGAAAGATATTCGCCAGCTTCCGGGCTATCGCATCGAACGCGTGCAACTGTTTGATATGTTTCCGCATACCGCGCATTACGAGGTACTGACGCTGTTGGTTAAAATATAAAAGCACTTGTGCACAGTGCCGGTTAATTTTCAGATGGGTTAACGGGAAGGTCAGTGCGTTGGTTAATAACAACCGACGGCTGACGACTGAGATGGCCTTTCGTCTCGCCAAAGCGTTTGATACGTCCGCTGAGTTCTGGCTCAACCTGCAAGCGGCCGTTGATTTATGGGAGGTTGAGAACGATATGCGAGCCCAGGAAGAACTGAGTCGGATTGAATTGGCGGCGGATTTTATTGCTCGCCGCGAGGCAGGGACAAAAAAAGTCGCATAAGCGACTTTTTTATCGCCCGGTAAGTGCAACGCTACCGGGCAAGGCAGTACTTACTGCGGGAACCACTGGTTGCTGATTTTCTGGTACGTACCGTCAGCTTTGATCGCTTTCAGGGCAGTATTCAGTTTTTCCAGTAGCGCCTTGTTTTCCGGGCGAACAGCGATGCCGAGACCGGTACCGAAATATTGCGGATCGGTCACTTTCGGTGTTGCAACGCCAAGCTGCGGGTTGGTTTTCAGCCACTCATTAACCACGGCGGTATCACCAAACACACCGTCGATACGGCCATTTTTCAGGTCAATAATCGCGTTCTGGTAGCTGTCATAAGCTACGGTTTTTACTTCCGGTTGTTTATCCTGCAAATATTTCTGATGTGTGGTGCCGTTTTCCATACCGATGCGTTTGCCTTTCAAATCGTCGAACGATTTAAAAGCGTCTTTTTTCGCAATTACCACGGCAGAGTTCGCGTAGTACGGTTCGGTGAAAGAGACCTGTTTGGCGCGCTCAGGCGTAATATCCATACCGGAGATCACCGCATCATATTTTCTGAATTTCAGCGATGGGATCAGGCTGTCAAACGCGTGGTTGGTGAAGGTGCAGTCTGCCTGCATCTGTTTACACAGCGCATTTGCCAGGTCGATATCAAAACCGACGATTTTATTGTTGGCGTCCAGTGATTCAAACGGCGGGTAGGTGGCGGAAACGCCGAAATTGATTTTATCAGCAGCAGAGGCGCTCGCAGCGAAAGTCGCGATCAGGGCGGCGGCCAGCATTAGTTTTTTCATTTTCGAACTCCTGTCGATCAATCTTCTTGTTATTGCCGTGTCTTCAGCATGGTGTTCACGATGCCATTAATTGAATTTGTATGCAATAAAAACGCTTAAATATATTTTTAAGGATATAAAAAAGGCGAGAAATGAAAGCATTACCTCGCCTTTGATTATTATTTATGCAATTAACTGCGGCGTTCGAAAGCCAGCGCTTTGCGCTCAATCAGACGCATCATTAGCGTTAACAGACCGTTCACCACCAGATAAATCAACCCGGCAGCGCCAAACACCATTACGTCATAGGTGCGGCCGTACAGCAACTGGCCGTGTCCCATCACCTCCATCAGCGTGATGGTGTAAGCAAGCGATGTACTTTTAAACACCAGCACCACTTCGTTGGAATAGGACGAAAGGGCGCGTTTAAAGGCGTAAGGCAGCAGGATCGCCAACGTGTCTTTCTTGCTCATTCCCAGCGCGCTGCAAGATTGCCATTGACCCTGTGGAATCGCGCGGATCGCACCATAAAACAGCTGTGTAGTATATGCCGCACTGTTCAGCGACAGTGCCAGCAGCGCGCACAGCCACGGCTGCGATAGCAGATGCCAGATAAACGGATAGTTCTGCAACGACGGAAACTGACCGGGGCCGTAGTAAATCAGGAATATCTGCACCAGCAACGGCGTACCGGTAAACAGCGTGATATAGCCGCGTACGATGTGCGTCAGTACCGGTGTTTTCAACGTCAGTACGATGGTAAACAGCAGCGACAAAATCAGCGCCACAATCAGTGACGCGACGGTCAGCGTCAGGCTGGTATGCAGGCCTTTAAACAGCTCTGGTAAATAGGCAAGCATTATCCCGGCCTCCGTTCAAAGCGCGTCGCACGCAGGTCAATGCGTTTGAGGATCCACTGGCTGATCAGGGTGATCACCAGGTAAATCGCTGCCGCCACAATGTACCAGGTGAAGGGCTCCTGGGTACGGGTAGCAATGCTTTTGGTTTGCAGCATCAGATCGTTAACGCTTATCAGCGACACCAGTGCTGTATCTTTCAACAGCACCAGCCACTGGTTACCCAGACCCGGCAGCGCATGGCGCCACATTTGCGGCATCACCAGACGGAAGAAGATCGCCCCTTTCGACAGACCGAGCGCCTGGCCGGATTCGCGCTGACCGTCCGGCACCGCTTTTAACGCACCGCGCAGTGTTTGCGAAGCATAAGCCGAATAGAGCAGAGAGAGGGCGATCACGCCGCACAGGAACGGGCTGACATCGAAGTTTTCAATCTGTACCTGCACAGGGATCTGCACCACGCCCAGATTGATGGTAAAACCATCAGAGAGCGTCAGCAGCAGCTGCGAAGCGCCGAAATAGATAAACAGCACCACGAGGATTTCCGGCAGGCCGCGCAGCAGCGTGACCAGCGCGGTACCGATCCATGCAATGGGACGCCACTTAACGGACTCCCATACGGCAAAGATCATCGCCAGCACCAGGCCGATGAGCAGCGCACAAACGGCAAGGCCGACGGTCATCCCGGCGGCGCTTGCTAATGGAAACATTTCGTTCATTAAGGATTACTTCTGGAACCATTTGCTGTAGATGGTCTGGTAAGTCCCATCTTTCTTCACTTTTTCCAGCGCAGCGTTGAATTTCTGCTGCAATTCAGTGTTGCCCTGGCGCACGGCGATACCCAGACCGGTACCGAAGTACTCTTTGTCCGTCACTTTATCGCCTACCGCAGCCAGTTTGGCATCGGCTTTCAGCCATTCGGTTACTACTGCGGTGTCACCAAAGACGGCATCAATACGGCCATTTTGCAGATCCAGACGCGCATTCTGGTAGCTGTCGTAAGGCACGGTAGTGATTTCCGGGTGTTTATCGTTAATGAATTTCTGGTGGGTGGTGCCGTTCTGCACGCCAACACGTTTGCCTTTCAACTGATCGATACTGGTGAATTTACCCTGCTGGCCGACGAACAGCGCAGAGTTATCGTAGTACGGCGTGCTAAACAGAACCTGTTTTTCACGCTCTGGCGTGATATCCATACCGGCCATCACCGCGTCAAAACGGCGGAATTTCAGGCTCGGAATCAAGCTGTCAAAGGCCTGGTTGGTAAAGGTACAGGTCGCATCGATCTCTTTACACAGCGCATTCGCCAGATCCACATCAAAGCCGACGATCTTGTTGTTGGCATCGGTGGATTCAAACGGAGGGTAGCTCGCTTCCGTGGCAAAACGAATGGTCTGGGCTGCTGTAGCGCTAAGGCTGATGCTGGCAAGTAGTGCGGCAATCAGTACTTTTTTCATTGTCTTTATTCCCGAGTCTTCAGTGAGATAGGTAGTATTTAAACGCATCGGTCTGCGGCGCGGCAAAGCAGCTTGCATCCCCTTGCTCAACAATGTGACCGTTTTCCATATACACCACGCGGCTGGCGGTTTTGCGCGCCACTTCCACTTCGTGGGTCACGATGACCTGCGTAATGCCAGTTTCCGACAGTTCACGAATAATGCTGACAATTTGCGCGGTGATTTCCGGATCGAGTGCGGCGGTGGGTTCATCAAACAGCAGAACCTGCGGCTCCATCATCAGCGCGCGGGCGATGGCGACACGCTGCTGTTGTCCGCCGGACAGGTGCAGCGGATAGCGATCGCTATAGGGTTTAAGACGTAAACGCTCCAGCAGCTTCTCGGCACGCGCCAGCGCCTGATCTTTGCTTAAACCGAGCACGCGGCACGGCGCTTCAATCAGGTTTTGTTGCACGGTCAGATGCGGCCAAAGATTATATTGCTGGAACACCATACCCACGTTCTGGCGCAATTCACGAATCGCTTTATCTGACGGGGTTTTGGCAAAATCAAAATGGTTGCCTGCAATGCTTAACTGGCCGGAACGCGGCATTTCGAGCAGGTTGAGTACGCGCAACAGCGAACTTTTACCCGCACCGCTTGGGCCGAGCAGCACCAGAGTTTCACCCTGTGGGCAATCCAGCGTGATGTCGAAGAGCGCCTGGTGTGCGCCATAAAAGCAATTGATGCTGTTTAATTTAATACTCATCGAAGCAGTCTGATAGCAATTGAGGCCGCAAATAGTAACGTTGACAGAATAGTTATGCAATATTTGTGCGTTAAAACTTAAAAATAAACCAAGTTATGCGATGAAGTTAGCACAAAATACCGGGCGGTGAGGGAAGCAGGCATAAATGTCGGCATTCCCCGGGGAATGCCAGACAATTTACGGGGGTTACCACATGTTGTGATAACCGTTAGCGATGTTCCACCGACTGGCGCAGCGTCCCGGCTGGCGCATGTACCGAGCCGCCCAGGTAGCGGACATCGTCCACCGCCCAGCACTGTCCTTCACGGATCATCAGTACTTCATCCTGCCAGCTCTGGCTTCCCTGGCTTAACGTTATGCGCAGCGGAATATTCCGCGCATCGCTATTGGGAATGGTGGAAGCGCTGGCGACGACGGCATGATCGGCTGCAACGCTGCGGCTGGAGAAGGGATCGGTTTTTAGCAGCGCAGCGGTTTGCGGATCGCGGCTGGCGTTATTCAGCATTTTCGCCAGGTCGTCGCTCAGGTATGGGCGCAATGCGGTCAGGTCGCTGCCCGGATGGGTGATGCGGTAGTCATAAAATTGTTGTGCAACACTGTCAGGACCGCCTTCCACACACTGCCCGCTATGAACGCCGATATCTTTATAGGCCGGGGTCACGGTGGTACAGGCGCTCAGCAGCAGCGCGCACGGCATTACAAGAGTCAAAACTGAATAGCGCATATTGATTTCCTTATTTCTCTTCAGAAGACACGACCTTTCAAGAATAGTGTATTGATCTGATAATGTGTCTCGTAACGTGCGCACTTAAAAGGACAACTTTATGCAATTTTCAACTACGCCGACTCTCGAAGGGCAGCCGATTATCGAGTATTGCGGCGTCGTGACGGGCGAAGCGATTCTGGGCGCTAATATTTTCCGCGATTTTTTTGCCGGTATCCGCGATATCGTCGGCGGACGTTCTGGCGCCTATGAGAAAGAACTGCGTAAAGCGCGGGAAATAGCCTTTTGTGAACTGGGTGAACAGGCGCAGCAGCTCGGTGCAGATGCGGTGGTCGGTATTGATATCGATTATGAAACCGTCGGCAAAGACAGCAGCATGCTAATGGTGAGCGTCAGCGGTACGGCGGTTAAAACGCGCCGATGAAAAAGTATGCATTAGCAATGCTGGCGCTGCTTCTGGCTGGCTGTGCGAGTGAAAAAGGGATTATCGATAAAAACGGCTATCAGCTGGATACGCGGCGTCAGGCGCAGGCTGCTTACCCGCGTATCAAGGTGTTGGTGATTCATTACACGGCGGATGATTTTGATGTCTCGCTGGCGACGCTCACCGACAAGCAGGTTAGCGCCCATTATCTGGTACCCGCCAGGCCGCCGCTGTACCACGGTAAACCGCGTATCTGGCAACTGGTTCCGGAGCAGGATCTCGCCTGGCATGCGGGCGTGAGTTTCTGGCGCGGCGCGACGCGTATCAACGATACCTCCATCGGCATTGAGTTAGAAAACCGCGGCTGGCAACAGAGCGCGAGCGGGAAAACCTTCGCGCCTTTTGCCCCTGCGCAAATTAGTGCATTGATTCCGCTGGTAAAAGATATTATCGCGCGCTACAACATCGCGCCGCAAAACGTTGTGGCGCATGCCGATATCGCGCCGCAGCGTAAAGACGATCCTGGCCCGTTATTCCCGTGGCAGGCGTTGGCCGCTCAGGGGATTGGCGCCTGGCCGGATGCCGCAAGGGTGGCATTTTACCTGAATGGCCGTTCTCCCCATCAACCGGTTGAAACGGCGTCGCTGCTCGATTTGCTGGCGCGTTACGGCTACGAAGTGAAACCGGAAATGACGCCTGCGCAGCAGAAACGGGTGATCGAGGCGTTTCAAATGCATTTTCGTCCGGGGTTATGGAACGGCGTTGCGGATGCCGAAAGCCAGGCGATTGCCGAGGCATTACTGGAAAAATACGGCCAGGGGTGATTGCCGCTGGTTTTTTTATGACGAGGTCAATGTAAATGGTGTTTCGCATCATGACAGGTGCATTGCTGATGGCGGCTTTTGCTGTCCACGCTGCGCCAAACCCGCCGTACGCATGTTCCTACTGGGACAAACGGACTGACAGCGTGAAAACGCTGGATGAGTGTGCCGTACTAAAAGACGGCAAACTGGAATTTTTACCCGCGCTATTTGCCAAAACCCATGATGTCGATGGCATGTCGTGGGTCGGGCTGCACGATTATACCCGTGGAGCGGGGGAGCAGTATGCGGATTATTATGTGCGTTCTGCGCACGAGTATTTGCCAGTGATTCATTTCGAGAACGGGCCGGACTGGTTTGTAGAGGGGCTGGTGCGCTCAACGCAGAATGGTAAAGTGGGCTACTGGGATGACAGTTTCCGCAACCGCATTGCCGCCCGCTATGATTACGCTTCGCAGTTTGATGGCGGCAAAGCGCTGGTCTGCATCGGGTGCAAACCGCAGCGTGAAGGCGAGCATATCTCTTTGAGCGGCGGGGAGTGGTACTACATTGATAAGAGCGGCCAGCGGGTATCTGAGATTAAATCCGGGCCGTTCTGAGTTTGTCAGTGGTGCAGTTTGCCGTGGTCTTTTAACCAGTGCGCCGTGCGTTTGATGCCTTCATCCAGCGTCACGATCGGCGCATAGCCCAGCTCTTCCTGCGCGCGCGTGATATCCAGCGTGAAATCAAAATTGAGCTTCGACACGCCATAGTGGGTGAAGGCGGGTTCTTTCGCGCGTTTATCGCCAAAACGCTCCATGCTGCGGGCCAGCATATCCAGCATGGTGTAGGGCACGGAGCGAATACGGCAGGGGATCGCCAGATCGTCAATCAGCCGCTGTACGATACTGCGCAGCGAGCGCGGCTCGCCGTTGGTGATGTTATACGCCCGCCCGGAGGGCAACGTGTCGCACTGTTGCTGGCTGGCGAGCCACATCGCATGCACTGCATTTTCGTAGTAGGTCATGTCCACCAGCGCATCACCGCCGCGCGGCAGTAACACGCTGCGGTAGTGGTGCATCATCTGCGCCAGCCGCGGGATAAATACTTTATCGTGCGGACCAAACAGGCTTTGTGGGCGCAGAATGGTAAAGCGGGTGTTGGGGTTCGCCTGCGCCAGCAGATCGATGACCTGCTCGCCCGCGGCTTTGCTGCGGGCAAATTCGTTGGCGAAACGCGGCGGGCGAAAATCTTCCGGGATATTGTGATGGTGGTGATAATCGAAATAGAGCGAAGGCGAGGAGATATGGATAAAATTGCGTATGCCCCAGGCGACAGCCCATTCACCCAGACGGCGCGTGGCGCGCACATTCGCCAGGTCAAACGCTTCCTGCGTTCCCCACGGTGAGGTGAAACTGGAGCAGTGCCACAGCGTATCGATATCGGCGAGCATGACTTTAGCCTGCGATGAAACCAGCTCGGTTAAATCCGCATGCACAAACTCGGCCCCCATCTTGCTCAGCAACTTGCCCATCGCTTCATTGCGGCCCGTCGCTCTGACGCTGATCCCTTTTTGACGCAGATATTCGACGGCGTTTCGGCCTAAACCGCTGGTTGCGCCCGTGACCAGTACCTTCATATCAATCCACTATGTTGAAAAGCAATTATCGCGCGCATTCTTCCGTGAATTACGCCGCGATGCAATGGGAGAAGTAAAAGAAAAACGTTAACCGTCAGACTTTTTCGCTATTTTTTTCTGCCAGACGGGCGATCTGTTGCGCCATGCCACGAAAGATGAACAGATGAGCCGGGAACATCAGTAACCAGTAAAACAAACCCGGCATACCGTGCGGATGCCACCAGGCGCGGACATCCAGCAGTCGGTGGTCGCCTTTGTCGCTCAACGTAAAGGTCAGCCGCCCCAGTCCTGGTGCTTTCATGCCAAATAATAATGCCAGTTGCTGCTCCGGTTCGGCGATGATCACTTTCCAGCTATCCACCGCATCACCGGTTTGCAGCCAGGCGCGATCGGGACGCCCGCGCGGCAGCGGGTGGCCGATTAAACGATCGAGCGCGGCGCGTGTTTCCCACAGCAGATTGGCAAAAAAGTAGCGCTCTTTGCCGCCGATACGGTTAACCACTTCCCACAGCGCGCTGAGGCTGGCTACGGTTTTTACCTGATAGCCGGCCTGTTTCGGATAGTAGCCGTATTGCGGTCGCCAGCGAGAGAAGGCCTGTGGGTCGTAGCCCCAGTCGGCGGAATTCACCAGTTTTTCTTCTTCCTGTAACGTCTGGCGCACCGCATCATCAAAGCGGATCAGCGTTTGTGGGATCAAACGGCGTAGTGCGCGATCATCGGCCAGTAGATCGTGTTTCAACCCCTGGATCAGCGCCTTTGCGATGGTTGGCGGCACGGAAGTGATGAGATGTAAAAACCAGACCGAGATCAGCCTCGTTGGCAGCGGAATAGGGAGCAATGGGCGGTGTACGCCGCTGACGCGCATAAAATGCTCGAACTGCTGCTGATAGCTCAGTACTTCCGGCCCGGCAGCTTCAAACACGCGGTGTTCCACCGCCGGGTGATGCAACAACTCCAGCAGATAATACAGCAGATTTTCCAGCGCAATCGGTGTGGTACGCGAACGCACCCAGCGCGGCGGCGTCAGCACCGGCAGGTTAAATACCATATCGCGCATTACTTCAAAGGCCGCCGAACCCGCGCCAACAATGATCCCTGCACGCAATTCGGTAACCGGAACACCGGCAGCCCGCAGCAGATCGCCGGTATATTGCCGCGCCAGTAGATGGTCAGAATCCGTTGCTCCTTTTGCCTGCAACGAACTGAGGAAAATGACCTGTTTGACCGGGGTCTCCCGCAACGCGTCACGCACATTCAGGGCGATTTGTCGTTCATGTGCCACAAAATCGCTGCTTTCGCCCATGCTGTGCACCAGATAGTAGAGCGTATCGACATCGGCCAGCAGTGCCGGAAGATCCTGCGGCCAATAGAGATCGATAGTGTGGCAGGTCACGCCGGGCAACTGCTGCTTTTGCAGGCGCGTTAACTGGCGTGCCGCCGCTTTGACTTGGTGGCCTTGCTGACTGAGCGCGGCCACCAGCCGCTGCCCGATATAACCGCTGGCACCAAGCACCAGGATCCGCTGCGCCACATCTGCTCCTTAGCGCTGTAAAAAAGCCTGCCAGTGGCGAACCACCTCGGTTAGCTGCTGGCGATTGACGTCAAGATGGGTGACCAGCCGCACTACTGGCGAAGCGTTGATCAGCACATCGCGCTCGCGCATAAACGCGCCCAGCGCTGCGGCCGGTTCGCCAACGCGGACAAACAGCATGTTGGTGTCGTGGCGCATCACGTCGGCACCAATCTCCTGTAGCTGAGCGGCCAGCCAGGCGGCGTTCTCGTGATCCTCTTTCAGCCGCGCGACGTTGTGCTTCAGCGCATACAGGCCCGCTGCGGCAAGGATCCCGGACTGGCGCATGCCGCCGCCGGTCATTTTGCGCCAGCGGTTGGCGCGGGTGATCCAGGCTTTGTCGCCCACCAGTAATGAACCAACTGGCGTGCCGAGGCCTTTCGACAGGCAGATGGTGAAGGAGTCGCAATATTGCGCGATCGCGTTAAGGTCGCAGCCGTATTCTACGACGGCGTTGAAGATACGGGCGCCATCAACATGCAGCGACAGCCCGCGCTCGCGGGTAAATTCCCACGCCTGTTTCAGGTAGTCGCGCGGCAGCACTTTGCCGTTGTGGGTGTTTTCCAGACTGAGCAGTTTGGTTCGCGCGAAGTGGATGTCATCGGCTTTGATTTTTGCCGCGACTTTGTCCAGCGGTAGCGTCCCGTCGGCAGCAGCATCAATTGGCTGCGGCTGAATGCTGCCGAGCACCGCTGCGCCGCCCGCTTCGTAGAGATAGTTATGTGCCCCCTGGCCGACAATATACTCTTCGCCGCGCTCACAGTGGCTTAACAGCGCTACCAGGTTAGCCTGCGTTCCGGTCGGCAGAAAGAGTGCGGCTTCTTTGCCGCTGAGCTCTGCCGCGTAACGCTGCAGTTCGTTAACGGTGGGATCATCACCATAAACATCGTCCCCGACCGGGGCGGCCATCATCTCTTCGAGCATGGCGCGCCCCGGTCGGGTTACGGTATCACTACGTAAATCAATCACGGCATTTCCTTTCTCTGGCTCAGGTCAAGCATCTGTTTTACCTGAGCCAGTTGGTTTTCGCCAGTTCGATGACTTCATCGCCGCGTCCGCTGATAATGGCGCGCATCATATAGAGGCTGAAGCCTTTGGCCTGCTCCAGTTTGATTTGTGGCGGGATCGCCAGTTCTTCTTTGGCAACAGTGACATCCACCAGCACCGGGCCATCGATCGAGAAGGCGCGCTGGAGCGCTTCGTCAACCTCGGCGGATTTCTCCACGCGGATCCCGGTAATGCCGCAAGCCTCGGCGATGCGGGCAAAGTTGGTGTCCTGTAACTCCGTACCGTCGGTTAAGTATCCACCTGCTTTCATCTCCATCGCCACAAAGCCGAGCACGCTATTATTAAAGACGATAATTTTCAGCGGCAGCTTCATCTGCACAACGGAGAGAAAATCGCCCATTAGCATGCTGAAACCGCCGTCGCCGCAGAGCGCCACGACCTGCCTTTCCGGGTAGGTCGCTTTTGCGCCGAGCGCCTGCGGCATGGCGTTGGCCATCGAACCATGGTTAAAGGAACCAAGCAGGCGGCGCTTGCCGTTCATTTTGAGATATCGCGCCGCCCACACCGTTGGCGTGCCGACATCACAGGTGAAAATCGCGTCATCAGCGGCAAAATGGCTGATTTGCTGTGCCAGATATTGTGGGTGAATCGATTTCTCGCTCGGCTTCGCTAAATCATCCAGCCCTTTGCGGGCTTCACGGTAATCCGCCAGCGCTTTATCAAGGAAGCGGCGATCGTTTTTTTCTTCCAGCAACGGCAGCAACGCGGCAAGGGTGGCTTTGATATCGCCCACCAGCGCCATGTCCACTTTACTGTGCGCGCCAATACTGGCCGGATTGATATCGATCTGGATGATTTTGGCATCGGTGGGGTAGAAGGCGCGATAGGGAAATTGTGTGCCGAGCAGCACTAAGGTATCGGCATTCATCATGGTGTGGAACCCGGAAGAGAAGCCAATCAGCCCGGTCATGCCGACATCATATGGGTTGTCGTACTCTACGTGTTCTTTACCACGCATCGCGTGAACGATGGGCGCATTCAGTTTCCCGGCGAAAGCCAACAGCTCTTTGTGCGCGCCGGCACAACCGCTGCCGCACATCAGGGCGATATTGCTGGAGTAGCGCAGCAACTGCGCCAGTTTTTGTAACTCTTCTTGTGTCGGCGTGACCACCGGTTGCGGCGCACTGTACCAGTGGCTGCTGGCGCTTTCCGGCGCGGGTTTCAGCGCCACGTCACCAGGCAGTACAACGACGGACACACCTTTATTAAGCACGGCTTTGCGCATGGCGATCGCCAGCACCTGCGGGATCTGTTCCGGATTGGAAACCAGTTCGCAATAGTGGCTACATTCGCGAAACAGCTCCTGAGGATGGGTTTCCTGAAAGTAGCCGCTACCGATTTCGCTTGAGGGAATGTGGGCGGCAATTGCCAGCACCGGAACGTGGTTGCGGTGGCAATCGAAAAGGCCGTTGATCAGATGTAAATTTCCCGGCCCACACGAACCGGCACAAACTGCCAGCTCGCCGGTCAGTTGTGCTTCCGCTCCGGCGGCGAAGGCGGCGACTTCTTCATGACGCGTCGGCATCCAGTGAATGGTACCCATGCGATTCAGGCTGTCGCTCAGCCCGTTAAGAGAATCGCCGGTTACCCCCCAAATCCGTTTAACGCCCGCTTGTTCAAGGGTTTTAGCAATATAAGCAGCCACAGTCTGTTTCATGGAAAGCTCCTTTTTGTGATCTTGCTTACAAGCTTAGTCAATGATCCTCGCCGGGATGAGATTAACGATGTCCTTTTTTAAAACAGGGGTTTATTTCAGTTACGCTCTGTAATATTCTGACAAAGTTAGATGAAAACAGGAATCATTTCAAATGGTTAAATCATTGTTAAATACAGTTAATAATATGTTTTCGCATGAAGATCTTGGCCGGCTGTTACTGCGTTTGTTGGTTGGCGGATTGATGTTGTTTCACGGGCTGCACAAATTAATCGGCGGTATTGATGGCATTGCGGGCATGCTGGTGTCAAAAGGGTTACCGGGTTTTATTGCTTATGGCGTGCTGATTGGCGAAGTGCTGTGCCCGATCCTGATCATTCTGGGCGTTCTTACCCGTCCCTCCGCGCTGGTGCTGGCGTTTACCATGGTGGTGGCGTGGTTACTGGCCGGCATCGGTAAAACGGGCACTCTGGATGCGACCGGCGCGTGGGCGATTGAGAGTATTGTTTACTTCTTTATTGCTGCGCTGGTGATTGCTTTTATTGGCGCGGGCCGCTATTCCGTGGCTCCGGCGTGGAAGTAGTGCAGAGTTAACAGAGTACCGGATCGGCAAGACGATACCCGGTCAATGAGACCTGGAAAACGCCCTCCGCACAGGAAGGGCGTTTTATTTTACGCAGAAAGCATTATGCCAGCACCAAATCCCCTTGTGGATGGCAGGAGCAGGCCAGCACATAACCGGCGGCAATCTCCTGCTCCGTCAGCGTCATGGTGCTACTGACGGTATACTCACCGGAAATCACCTGTGTTTTACAACAGCCGCAAACCCCGGCGCGGCAGGCGGCATTCACTGGCATCTTATTGCTCTCCAGCGCTTCCAGCAGCGTGCTGCCCACCGGCGCGTAGAAGGTTTTCATCGGCGAGAGTTTGCTGAACTTCAACCCACTGGTGGCGGCCTGCGCGACAGGGGTAAAGAATTTCTCTTTAAAGAAACGCGTCACGCCCAGCGCTTTCACTTCGCTCTCAACCCAATCCATGTATGGTACCGGGCCGCAGGTCATTACCGTGCGCGCGGCCAGATCCGGCACCTGGCTGAGCAGTTCGCGGCTCAGACGGCCAGAGGCAAAACCGGCGCTGGCGTTATTTTCTGCCACCAGTGTGACAGGATATTCACGCCATTCATCGGCGAAAATTACATCCTGCGGCGAACGCACGTTGAAGATCACCTGCACATCGGCCTGTGGTCGATACTTCGTCAGCCAGCGACGCATCGACATAATTGGTGTCACGCCGCACCCTGCCGCCAGCAGCAACAGCTTATCGTTCGGTTCGTTATTACAGGTAAATTCCCCCTGTGCATCGGAAAGCCACAGATAGTCGCCGCGTTTTACCTCCTGGGTCAGCCACCGGGAACCTGCGCCATCATCAATACGACGAACGGTCAGCGTAATGTATTCGCTCACGCCCGGCGTGGATGAAAGGGTGTAAGCACGCAGCGTGTCGGCGCTGTTGCGAATGCTTACCAGCGCATACTGCCCGGCGCGATACGGATAGTAATCGTGGCATAACAGTGACAGCGTCCAGACATCCGGTGTTTCCTGACGGATATGGTGAACCTGCATGCGCCACGGGCATTGAGGGGTTGGCACGGTCATCGTTATCTCCTTATGCGCTAAGCAACTGCTGCATATCCTGTTCAACGGTCGTGACCTGGCGCAGGCCAAATTTCTCATTCAGCACGGCCAGCAGATCCGGCGTCAGGAAGCCCGGCGCGGTTGGCCCGGTAACGATATTGGTGACGCCCAGCGACAGCAGGGTCAGCAGGATGACGATCGCTTTCTGTTCAAACCAGGAGAGCACCAGCGATAGCGGCAGGTCATTTACGCCGCAGCCCAGTTTTTCCGCCAGCGTCACCGCCAGAATAATAGCCGAATAGGCGTCATTACACTGACCGGCATCGATCAGACGCGGCAGCCCTTCGATGTTGCCGAAGTCAAGCTTGTTAAAGCGATATTTACCGCAGGCCAGCGTCAGGATCAGGCAGTCATCCGGCACCTGGGTGGCAAAATCGGTGAAGTAATTACGTTCGCCACGAGCGCCGTCGCAGCCGCCGACGAGGAAGATGTGGCGCAGTTTTTCGCGGCTCACCAGGTCTATCAGCGAATCCACCGCGCCAAGCAGGGTCTGGCGACCAAACCCGACGGTGATCAGGTGTTCGATTTCGCTGAACGGGAAACCGGACATTTGCTGTGCCTGGCGGATCACCGGTGCAAAATCGTCGCCTTCGAGATGGTTCACACCCGGCCAGCCAACAATGCTGCGGGTCCAGATGCGGTCGTCATAAGAACCGACGGTCGGATCGATGATGCAGTTGGAGGTCATCACGATCGGGCCCGGGAAGCGGGCAAATTCCACTTGCTGGTTCTGCCAGCCGCTACCGTAGTTACCGACCAGATGTTTGAATTTACGCAGTTCAGGATAACCGTGTGCTGGCAACATTTCACCGTGGGTATAGACGTTAACGCCGGTGCCTTCGGTTTGTTGCAGCAGGTTATAGAGATCTTTCAGGTCGTGACCGGAGATTAAAATGCATTTTCCGGCGACAGCTTTAACGTTCACCTGGGTCGGCGTCGGATGGCCGTAAGTGCTGGTTTCACCGGCATCGAGGATGCTCATGATGCTGAAGTTCATCTGGCCAATTTCCATCGAACATTCGAGCAGAGCGTTCATGTCCGCAGGCCAGGTACCCAGCCAGGCCATAATTTTATGGTAGTGGGCATAAATATCGTTGTCGTACTGCCCGAGTACGTGCGCATGTTCCATATAGGCGGCTGCGCCTTTCAGGCCGTACAGGCAGAGCAGGCGCAGGCCAAGGATATTTTCGCCAATAGTGGCTTTGTCTTTGTTTGGTGTGAATTCTGCTGCCTGACGCTGTAATTCACCCAGATCGTCGCTGACCAGTTGCAGCTCGGCCATCGGGTTATCAACACTGGCGTTCGGGTCGATAGAAAGGCAGAGCGTTTTCAGCGCTTCACGTTTGGCGATTGCTTCACGGGCGTAACCGATAATGCGTACGGAGTCGAAGTTTACGTTGGTCAGCGTCGAGAAGAAGGCACGCGGCGCGAAACTGTCGATTTCATGATCGATCAGATCGTAGTCACGGGCTTTGCAGGCCCAGGCAGAGAGCCCCTGTAACGCGGCAATCAGCAAATCCTGGAGGTCGGACGTTTCGGCGGTTTTACCGCACATCCCCTGCGCGTAGGCACAGCCATTACCTGCCGGGGTTCGGATGGTTTGTTCACATTGCACACAAAACATGGTCACACCTTCATTGTTAAAGTTATATTTTAAATGCATGTTTAAGATTATGCTGGCGAGCGAAGCCTTAAAAGCGCTTTTCAGTGCAATTTACAGGGAGATTGATTTAGCGCAATTTTGGCGGCAAAAAGTTACCGCCAAAGAGGTATCAGGCAGAGAAGAAGGCCATTAGCAATGGCACCAGCAGGCTGAGGATAAAACCGTGAACAATGGCCGCAGGCACCAGTTCCAGACCGCCGCTGCGCTGGAGTACCGGCAGAGTAAAATCCATTGACGTTGCGCCGCACAGACCGAGCGCCGTGGATCGGCTGCGGCGTACTAAGCCGGGGATCAGCATAATGGCGATCAGTTCGCGCGCCAGATCATTAAAGAAGGTTGCGCTGCCAATGACCGGGCCAAAAGATTCGGTCAGCAAAATCCCGGACAGCGAATACCAGCCAAAACCGGAGGCCATCGCCAGACCTGTCTGGAGCGGCAAGCCAAGCAGTAATGCGTTGATTGCGCCGCCGACCAGCGAACTGAGCACCACCACCACGGCGATAATCATTCCGCGGCGGTTGAGGACAATCTGCTTTAGCGTCATACCGCTGTTACGTAGCTGGATACCGACCAGCAATAACAGGAAGATCAGCGTATATTCGCTGGCTTGAGTGGCATGCTGTAAAAACGCCAGCCCGCTGAGGCCAATGGCAAAACCGGCAACCACCACGCCGCACAGACGCAGGGATTCCAGCGCCATGGCAAGACGCGAAGGCAGTTTTTCCTGCTGATGCTGGTGCTGCCAGGGCAGGGTACGCTCCAGCCATAACAGTGCAATGGCATTGCACAGCAGGATCACCACGATGCTTACCGCTGAATAGTGAAATATCGACAGCAGATTGGCGCTGAGATTATCGAGGAATGCGAGGCTGATCCCCATAAAAAACAGGATCAGATAAACAATCCAGCTCAGTAATTTATTGATCAGTTTAAGAGCTGCTGTATGACGCAGGGGAATGAGGTAGCCGACGATCAGCGGCAGAAGAATAATTAGCAATCCTGAAAGCATGAACAGCCCGAATCCTTGCAAATATGAGTAAGCGCTGGACACACTACCGAAAGGTGGGAACTGAGTAAAGCCGTGAAAAGACGTAGTAATAACGTAAAGAAAAGCCCGGTGTGCTGCATATTTTTCAATAAAATTTTGTACTTAGCGCATATCCTGGCGCTTCTCACCCCGCTATACTTCCCGAAAAGCATAAACGAAAAAGACGGAATTAGCCGGAGGGAAGAATGATTCTGGAGCGTGTAGAAATTGTCGGATTCCGCGGCATTAATCGTTTATCGTTGCTACTTGAGCAGAATAACGTGCTGATTGGCGAGAACGCCTGGGGTAAATCCAGCTTGCTTGATGCGTTAACGCTATTACTGTCACCGGAAACCGATCTCTACCATTTTGTTCGCGAAGATTTCTGGTTCCCACCGGGAGATATTCTGGGGCGTGAGCACCATCTGCACATTATTCTGACTTTCCGTGAATCTGAGCCGGGGCGCTACCGTGTGCGACGCTATCATCCTCTTGCCGAATGCTGGGTGCCCAGTCACGATGGGTACCATCGCCTGTTTTATCGCCACGAAGGTGAGCTGTCTGAGGATGGCAGCGTGATGACATTACGTGGTTTTCTGGATGAAAAGGGAGGGTTGCTCGATCTTCCCGATATCGACGAATGTGCCCGTCATCTGGTGCGATTGATGCCGGTGCTGCGTCTACGCGATGCGCGATTTTTACGGCGTATCCGCAGCGGTACGATACCTGATAAACCCGAAATGGAAACCACCGCCCGGCAGCTTGACTTTCTCTCTCGCGAGCTGGTCGCCCGACCGCAAAATTTGACGGACGGGCAGATTCGTCAGGGCCTTTCCGCGATGGTGCAACTACTGGAACACTACTTTGCTGAACAGAGCAGTGGGGCTTCGCACCAGCGCCTGATGCGGCGTCGCTCCCATGATGAACAACTTAGCTGGCGCTACCTGGATATTATCAACCGCATGATCGACAAACCCGGCGGCCGTATGTACCGGGTGATCCTGCTGAGTTTTTTTGCCACCTTATTGCAGGCGAAAGGAACTGTACGTCTCGATCGTGACGCGCGGCCATTACTGCTGGTGGAAGATCCTGAAACACGGCTGCACCCGATAATGTTGTCGGTTGCCTGGCAACTGCTGAATTTGTTGCCGTTGCAACAGGTGACGACGACCAATTCTGGCGAGCTGTTGTCGATGACACCGGTTGAGCATGTCTGTCGGCTGGTGCGCGAATCTTCACGCGTTGCAGCCTGGCGTCTTGGACCCGGCGGCTTAAATTCCGAAGATGCGCGGCGTATCGCTTTCCATATCCGCTTTAATCGCGCCTCTTCGCTGTTTGCCCGCTGCTGGTTGCTGGTGGAAGGGGAGACAGAAACCTGGGTGATTAACGAACTGGCGCGCCAATGCGGTCATCATTTCGATGCTGAAGGGGTGAAAGTTATTGAATTCGCCCAATCCGGGTTAAAACCGCTGGTTAAGTTTGCCCGCCGTATGGGAATCGAATGGCATGTGCTGGTGGACGGCGATGAAGCGGGGAAAAAGTATGCCGACACGGTGCGCAGCCTGCTGGATAATGATCATGTCCAGACACGGGATCATCTGACTGAGTTACCGGCGCGGGATATGGAACATTTTATGTACCGGGAAGGTTTTGCCGATATTTATCATCGGGTGGCGCAACTGCCGGAAAACGTGCGGATGAATATGCGCCGGGTGATCATCAAAGCGATTCACCGCTCATCGAAGCCGGATCTGGCGATAGAAGTGGCGATGGAAGCGGGGCGACGTGGTATAGATGCTGTACCGCCCCTGCTGCGCAAGATGTTTTCCCGCGTGCTGTGGCTGGCGCGCGGGCGAGCAGATTAGTTCCGGCAGAGGCTGACAGCCTGGGTATACAGACTATCGAGTAATTCGTAACGGCGTCGGTACTCTGCGCGTTTTTTACTGGCGATCGCCTCCATCGGTTTACGCGGCATCGCCAGTGGCAGGATATAATCGCCGGACGCGTCAGCTACGGCACCCAACGATTGCCAAAAACTATTGTAATCCGCGTGCAGTTGCCCCTGTTTTTTTCGACGGTAACGAATATTGCGATAGATATGAGTTTCGTTGCTGACAGCGCGGATCTGCTGCACGTTCACAAACTGCCCCAACGTCATCGCCGCTTCTACCAGCAGGCGTTTTGGAAAGAGACCATGGCAGGATTTGGTCGCCGCCTGAATAAGTTCATGCGGCACATGGGCTTTGGCTCCCTGTAACCCGCCAATATACAGCGTATTTTTTCCGGCAAACTGGCACAGGGTAAATGTCAGCCCGGCCAGTACGGTATTCTGCGCATCGCAGAATACCAGCGTTGCTTCGCCTTCTTTGTCCAGCATGGCTTCTGAACACAGACGCAACGAATACTGCTGCTCATCTTTACCGTTCAACAGTGCAACGGTGATCCCTGACTTGTTAAGATAGCCGTTGACCATTCTGGCGGGCAGCAGGGTAGTTATCGTGTCGTAATGCCAGCACAGCGCGTTGGACGCTTGCGCGCAATTGATATTCATGGACAACCATGGACGATGCAGACGGCAAGGTAAACCAGGCTGTACCTGTAACATTTGGGCTAACATGGGCTGACGTATCAGGCGTGTGAGAAAACGGGCGGTGCTGAACGGCGTGGCCAGCGAACGTAGCAGAAATTTACGGCGATAGGCAGGATGATGCCATGCCAGTCCTGGCATCAGTTCGCCAGAGGCCAGAGAATAAAAAAATTGCCATGCCGTTTTCGGCAGAAGCATATCGGTATGTGTTGTGTCGGCGATGGTGGACATATTGAAATCCGGGTATCTCATCAGAGATCGCCATTCCATCAAGCTGCGCTTCAACAACATGTAAATGAATAATGGAGAGATTAAGAATTTTCTGTTTCGTTGATGTTTTGTTTATTCAAAAATGTTACTACGGGCGCGTGCCACATTATTCGGGATTTTTATGAAACTTAAGGAAAAACGCAGGACGGCATTTATCGTACTGGCGGTCACCATTTTACTGGCCGTCTTTTGGCTATGGGAAAAATTAAACGCACCGGTGGTGCAGTATCAGACGCTAATTGTCCGCCCTGGTGAACTGCAACAGAGTGTACTGGCGACGGGCAAGCTTGATGCATTACGTAAAGTTGACGTCGGCGCCCAGGTGAATGGCCAATTGAAAACGCTGTTGGTCAATATTGGCGATAAAGTCAAAAAGGATCAGTTGCTCGGGGTTATCGATCCGGATCAGGCAGAAAACCAGATCAAAGAAGTGGATGCTACGCTGATGGAGCTGCGTGCGCAACGCCGTCAGGCGCAGGCGGAACTGAAGCTGGCGCAGGTGACGCTGTCGCGTCAGCAACAACTGGTGAAACGCAATCTTATTTCCCGCCAGGATCTGGATACCTCAGCCACTGATGTGGCGGTTAAAGAGGCGCAGATCGGCACTATTGATGCGCAGATAAAACGCAACCAGGCGACGCTGGCTACTGCGAAAACAAATCTCGACTATACACGCATTCTGGCACCGCTGGCCGGTGAAGTGACGCAAATTACCACCTTGCAAGGGCAAACGGTGATTGCGGCACAACAGGCACCGAACATCCTGACGCTGGCTGATATGAGCGCCATGCTGGTTAAAGCACTGGTTTCAGAGGCGGATGTGATCCATCTGAAAGCCGGGCAAAAAGCGTGGTTCACCGTGCTGGGCGATCCCGGCACCCGCTATGAAGGGGAATTGAAAGACATTCTGCCGACGCCGGAGAAGGTTAATGACGCTATCTTCTATTACGCCCGTTTTGCCGTGCCTAACCCGCAGGGCATATTGCGCCTGGATATGACCGCACAGGTGCATATTCAACTGACCGGCCTGAAAAATGTGCTGACCATTCCACTGGCGGCGCTGGGCGATCCGGTTGGCGATAATCGCTATAAAGTGAAAGTGCTGCGCAATGGTGAAACCCGCGAGCGTGAGGTGATGCTGGGCGCACGTAATGATACTGATGTCGTGGTGGTAAAAGGGCTGGATGCCGGTGAAGAAGTGGTGATCGGCGAGATGAATCGCGGATCTGCCCGATGACGGCACTTCTGGATCTAAGGGATATTCGCCGTAGTTATCCTTCAGGTGACGAGCAAGTGGAGGTACTGAAGGGGATTACCCTCAGTATCAATGCCGGTGAAATGGTGGCGATTGTCGGCGCTTCGGGTTCCGGTAAATCGACGCTGATGAACATACTTGGCTGTCTGGATAAACCCTCCAGCGGTACATACCGCGTTGCCGGAACGGATGTCTCCACGCTGAGCAGTAATGCGCTGGCGCAACTGCGGCGTGAGCATTTTGGTTTTATCTTCCAGCGTTATCATCTGCTTTCGCATCTGACGGCTGCGCAGAACGTTGAAGTGCCCGCGGTATACGCCGGAACCGATCGTAAAACGCGGCTGATACGTGCCAGAGAGTTACTTATGCGCCTCGGCCTGGGTGAGCGGACGGATTATCAACCTTCTCAGCTTTCTGGTGGCCAGCAGCAGCGCGTCAGCATCGCCCGGGCTTTGATGAACGGAGGGCAAGTCATTCTGGCCGATGAACCCACCGGTGCGCTGGATAGCCACTCAGGCGAAGAGGTGATGGCGATCCTTCACCAGTTGCGTGAGCGCGGGCATACGGTGATTATTGTCACCCACGATCCGCAAGTGGCGGCGCAGGCTGAGCGAGTGATTGAAATTCGCGATGGCGAACTTATCCGTAATCCTCCGGCCCGCGAACGAGCGATAACCGCAGATAACCGTGATGCTGTGTCTGTGCCGGCGGGGAGCTGGCGGCAGTTTATCAGCCGTTTTCACGAAGCGCTGACCATGGCCTGGCGCGCAATGGTAGCGAATAAGATGCGCACGCTATTGACCATGCTCGGTATTATTATCGGTATCGCCTCCGTGGTCTCAATTGTGGTTGTGGGCGATGCGGCGAAGCAGCTCGTGCTGGCGGATATCCGTTCGATCGGCACTAACACCATTGATGTCTATCCCGGTAAGGATTTTGGCGATGACAAGCCGCAATACCAGCAGGCGCTGAAATATGACGATCTGCTGGCGATCCAGAAACAGTCGTGGGTGCGCTCGGCGACACCGTCGGTTTCGCAAAACCTGCGCCTGCGCAATGACAATGTTGATGTCGCGGCCAGCGCGAACGGTGTGAGCGGGCAGTATTTTAATGTTTATGGCATGGCCTTCAGCGAAGGCGCGCCGTTCAATACCGAGCAGGAGAAGGGACGGGCGCAGGTGGTGGTGCTCGACAGTAATACCCGCCGCCAGCTCTTTCCCAATAAAGCCAGCGTGGTGGGTGAGGTGATTCTGGTCGGCAATATGCCTGCAACGGTAATTGGCGTGGTGGAAGAGAAGCAATCCATGTTCGGCAGCAGCAAAATCCTTCGCGTCTGGTTGCCCTACACAACCATCTCCGGGCGTATTATGGGCCAGTCGTGGCTAAACTCTATTACCGTTCGTGTGAAAGATGGCTACAGCAGTGAGCAGGCGGAACAGCAGCTCACCCGGCTGCTGAATTTGCGGCACGGAAAAAAAGATTTCTTCGTCTGGAATATGGACGGGGTATTGAAAACTGCGGAAAAGACCACACGTACTCTTCAATTGTTCCTGACGCTGGTGGCGGTGATTTCCCTGCTGGTTGGTGGTATCGGTGTGATGAATATCATGCTGGTCTCGGTGACCGAGCGAACCCGCGAGATCGGCATCAGGATGGCGGTGGGCGCCAGAGCGGGCGATGTGTTGTCGCAGTTCCTGATTGAGGCGGTGTTTGTTTGCCTGGTTGGTGGCGCGCTCGGCGTAGCGCTTTCGATGTTGATCGCGTTTACTTTGCAGCTCTTTTTACCGGGCTGGGAAATTGGTTTTTCACCGGTTGCATTGATCACTGCTTTTTTGTGTTCAACGTTTACCGGAGTGCTGTTTGGCTGGTTGCCGGCGCGCAATGCGGCACGCCTGGATCCGGTGGATGCGTTGGTTCGCGAGTAATAAAAATGCCAGCCGATTGGGCTGGCATTTTAACTGCGGCATGTACACAATGAGGTTGCTGGGGTCAGGCCATGGCTTCCACTTCGACGGGCACGATAACGCTGGCGTGATTGCCTTTAGGGCCCTGGTGTACATCAAACCGGACGGTCTGTCCGGCTTTTAACGTTCTGTAACCATCCATCTGAATGGTGGAGTAATGCGCGAAGATATCTTCGCCGCCGCCTTCAGGGCAAATAAAACCAAACCCTTTGGCATTGTTGAACCACTTAACAGTACCCGTTTCCATGCTTCGACATCCTTCGTAAATCTTATTTAAGTAAGATGGAATGAACCGGTGGCAGAGCGAGCGGGCTGTTCAAAACCTCACCAACTCTCGACTGTACAATTTAGATAAATAGTATAATGCGTCAAGCGTTTGGCAGGGGTTCTGGGAGGCGGCGCATCAAAATTTTGAAGCAGTTAACGCTATGACAACAGAATGTGACAGCCGTCGCGGATGGCAACGATAGATGATTGTTATCTGACATCTGATGTAGATTAAAAATACATCTAGACTCATGTAATCGGCCGATTAAAGACCGCCGGAACCTGTAACCTAAGATGAAGCGCTAACGATGGGTAAGAGTAATAGCTGGCTGGATTTCGACCAATTGGCGGAAGAAAAATTGCGCGATGCGCTAAAACCGCCATCCATGTATAAAGTCATGTTAATGAACGATGATTACACGCCGATGGAATTTGTTATTGACGTGCTACAAAAGTTCTTTTCTTATGATGTAGAACGTGCAACGCAACTGATGCTTACGGTTCACTATCACGGCAAGGCTATCTGCGGTGTTTTCACTGCCGAAGTTGCAGAGACCAAGGTCTCTATGGTGAACAAGTACGCGAGGGAGAACGAGCATCCGTTGCTGTGTACGCTGGAAAGAGCCTGAATGCAGGCATGAAACTTGGGGGAGGTGCCCTATGCTCAATCAAGAACTGGAACTCAGTTTAAATATGGCTTTCGCCAGAGCGCGCGAGCACCGACATGAGTTTATGACCGTCGAGCACTTGTTACTGGCGTTGCTCAGTAACCCTTCGGCCCGCGAAGCGCTTGAAGCGTGTTCTGTGGACCTGGTGGCGCTGCGGCAGGAACTCGAAGCCTTCATCGAACAAACCACACCCGTTCTACCCATGAGCGAAGAGGAGCGCGACACGCAGCCGACGCTCAGCTTCCAGCGTGTTTTGCAGCGCGCGGTGTTTCATGTTCAGTCCTCCGGTCGTAGCGAAGTCTCCGGGGCGAATGTGCTGGTTGCCATTTTTAGCGAGCAGGAGTCGCAAGCGGCTTACCTGTTGCGCAAACATGAAGTGAGCCGCCTCGACGTGGTGAACTTTATTTCACACGGTACGCGTAAAGACGAACCGGGACCGTCATCGGATGCAGGTAGCAGCAGTAGCAGCCAGGTGAACAGCGAAGAGCAAGCAGGCGGGGAGGAACGTATGGAAAACTTCACCACCAACCTTAATCAGCTTGCTCGTGTTGGCGGTATCGACCCGCTGATTGGCCGTAGTAAAGAGCTTGAGCGAGCGGTTCAGGTGCTGTGTCGCCGCCGTAAAAACAACCCTTTGCTGGTTGGCGAATCCGGTGTCGGTAAAACGGCGATTGCCGAAGGCCTGGCCTGGCGGATTGTGCAGGGCGACGTGCCGGAAATTATGGCTGACTGCACTATCTATTCGCTGGATATTGGTTCGCTGCTGGCCGGCACCAAATACCGTGGTGATTTTGAAAAACGTTTCAAAGCGCTGCTGAAACAGCTTGAGCAGGACAGTAACAGTATTCTGTTTATCGATGAGATCCACACCATCATCGGCGCAGGCGCTGCATCCGGCGGGCAGGTCGATGCGGCTAACCTGATTAAGCCGCTGCTTTCAAGCGGTAAAATCCGTGTGATGGGATCGACCACCTATCAGGAATTCAGCAACATCTTCGAAAAAGATCGCGCCCTGGCGCGTCGCTTCCAGAAAATTGATATTACTGAACCGTCCGTTGAGGAAACGGTGCAGATTCTCAATGGCCTGAAGCCGAAGTATGAAGCGCATCACGATGTACGTTACACGGGGAAAGCGGTGCGTGCAGCGGTGGAACTGGCAGTGAAATACATCAACGACCGTCATTTGCCGGATAAAGCGATTGATGTGATTGACGAAGCGGGCGCGCGTGCGCGTCTGATGCCAGTGAGCAAGCGTAAGAAAACCATCAACGTGGCGGATATCGAATCGGTTGTTGCGCGCATCGCGCGTATTCCTGAGAAAAGCGTTTCTCAGAGTGACCGTGACACGCTGAAAAATCTGGGTGATCGCCTGAAAATGCTGGTATTTGGTCAGGATAAAGCCATTGAGGCGTTAACCGAAGCCATTAAAATGAGCCGCGCAGGGTTGGGTCAGGATCATAAACCGGTCGGTTCCTTCTTGTTTGCAGGCCCAACCGGCGTGGGGAAAACCGAGGTGACCGTACAGTTGTCGAAAGCGCTGGGTATTGAGTTGCTGCGCTTCGATATGTCCGAGTATATGGAGCGTCACACCGTCAGCCGCTTGATTGGTGCACCTCCGGGATATGTCGGCTTCGATCAGGGAGGTCTGCTGACTGATGCGGTGATCAAACATCCGCACGCTGTGCTGTTGCTCGATGAAATCGAAAAAGCGCACCCGGATGTCTTTAACCTGCTGTTGCAGGTGATGGATAACGGTACGCTGACCGATAACAACGGGCGCAAAGCAGATTTCCGCAATGTGGTGCTGGTGATGACTACCAACGCCGGGGTGCGTGAAACCGAGCGTAAATCCATCGGTCTTATCCACCAGGATAACAGCACCGATGCGATGGAAGAGATTAAAAAGATCTTTACGCCAGAGTTCCGTAACCGTCTGGACAACATTATCTGGTTCGATCACTTGTCTACCGAGGTGATCCATCAGGTGGTCGACAAATTTATTGTCGAACTCCAGGTGCAACTGGATCAGAAAGGCGTGTCGCTGGAAGTCAGCCAGGAAGCCCGCAACTGGCTGGCTGAGAAGGGTTATGACCGTGCCATGGGGGCTCGCCCGATGGCGCGTGTTATCCAGGACAACCTGAAAAAACCGCTGGCCAACGAACTGCTGTTCGGCTCGCTGGTTGATGGTGGTCAGGTAACTGTGACGCTGAATCAGGAAAAAGGTGTGCTGGAGTATGACTTCCAGAGTGCCCCGAAGCACAAACCGGAAGCGGCACATTAATCTCTGTTGTTAGCAACTAAAAACCGGGCTCATGTGAACCCGGTTTTTTTATGCCTGTTATTTGTGCCGGGCAGGTTGTTGGCCTCCCAGGTTGGCTTCATCTGGCGATTCTGCCTGCTGCGACACCCTGCAATCTCTCTTCTGGCATTCTGTTACTGGACAGCACGCAATGTGCTGAACCGTATAGATGCGAGCAGCTAATTGAAGGCTCCGCGCTTTATCCACTCACCGATGCAGTTTGCCTGATGAGTAACCAGAAAGGTGGGATGTTTCCGCCTCAAAACCCTTTTTTTAAAGCAATTTATAACTTTCTGATTAATAAGTTCTTTTATATTGCGGCGAAAAAAGGGCTAAAACGCTGAAAAGTGATTATCTTTTATTAAAAACAACAGGATGATATTGTTTCCCTTCAGTTCACTGCCGTACAGGCAGCTTAGAAAAGTGGTCAGGATGCGTATCTGGAAGCATATTTGTTCACTGCCGTACAGGCAGCTTAGAAATTAGCCATGTCCTGGCTACCGCAGGGGGTGAAGTTCACTGCCGTACAGGCAGCTTAGAAAGAGAAGTGGGGCGGCGGTTTCAATATGACCGATGTTCACTGCCGTACAGGCTGCTTAGAAATTCCGTGCAACATAAGCACAGGAAGGTGTGACGTTCACTGCCGTACAGGCAGCTTAAAATCGTCACTATCGGACAGAAAACCGTTTGCCAACGTTTGCAACTGTAGGGAAGCAGAAAATAACAGGCCGATAAAATCGGTGGGTAAAAGCTAATTAAAGGTTAATTTAGCAGCACTAGTATTTCTGTTGCGAAGAAACACAAAAGACCGGGGATTACCCGGCCTTTAAAAGAGATGCACTTAACTGTGCTGGCGGAAGATCTTAGCGGCTACGGAAGACAATGCGGCCTTTGCTCAGGTCGTACGGGGTCAGTTCCACAGTCACTTTATCGCCCGTCAGAATACGGATGTAGTTTTTACGCATTTTACCGGAGATATGCGCAGTGACCACATGACCGTTTTCCAGTTCTACGCGGAACATCGTATTAGGTAACGTTTCAAGAACGGTACCCTGCATTTCAATATTGTCTTCTTTGGCCATCTAATCCTCGGGGGTATCACTACCATAATTTTTGAACCGGCAAGATAATGCCGAAGTTCGAGTGTTAAGTAAAGATTTGTGCTGATAAAACGCAGCAAAACGACTTTTGCCAGTTACCCTCACGCCACAGCCAGGACGCGCTAAATGCGCAACCGTAAAGGGGAGCGATGGAGTAAACGAAGGGCATCCCTGATACGAACAACTCCCGGATGGGGCGGGGCAACAGGCAAAAGCTGCTTTGAGCGTCCATTATAACACTCTGATGAAAAATGTGCCGAAAACATTATTCAGGAGATAAAAACAGCGTACGCGGCACCCAAAAATGTGAAGGCAAGGGAACTGCACGCAATTCGGCAAGCTGGAGTAAATAATCTCTGCGCGGTATTTCTACCGCGCCCAGCGATGCAGTGTGATTATTCAGTACCTGGCAATCAATCAGTTTGCCACCCTGACGGAGAAACTCGTCGCAGAAAACAAGCATCGCCGTCTTCGAGGCGTTAATGCTGCGGCTAAACATCGACTCACCGCAAAACAGCAAGCCCTGCGCCACCCCGTACATTCCACCAACCAGTTCGTTGCCTTCCCACACTTCAATTGAGTGCGCATGACCAAGCTCGTGCAGACGATGGTAGGCCATCACGATATCGGGCGTAATCCAGGTACCTTCGTCGCGATCCTGCGCGCAACCGTCAATCACTTTGCCAAAGGCATGATTGAGGGTAACGCGATAAGGGGAAGACTTATGAAAACGTTTCATGCTGCGGCTGATATGAAACGTCTGCGGCCACAGTACGGCGCGCGGATCGGGTGACCACCAGAGGATCGGATCGCCGGGAGAAAACCAGGGGAAAATGCCGCGCTGATAGGCCATCAGCAACCGGGCCGGGCTTAAATCTCCGCCCAGAGCCAGCAGACCATTAGGTTCGCGTAGCGCCGCTTCAGGCGAAGGAAAAGCGATAGAGTGACGAGAAAGCTGAACCAGGCGCATGACAACAACGCTCCACAACGCGACAAGGGACCCCTTTTAATATCGTCATTTTGCCATTTCACTTTAATCGCGCTGTGGCAGAAGCGGCAAAATGACGAATATACACTACAGACGCTGCTTAAACTGGTAATACCGACCCTGTTTCGCCATTAACGCTGCGTGATTACCTTGCTCAATTATTTGTCCGTTGTCCATCACAATTATGCGATCAAAAAACGCCAGTCCGCGAAGACGATGCGTGACCATTAACAGTGTTTTGCCTTTCATCACTTCACGAAGTAATTCAAGAACCTGGCTCTCTGTTTCAGCGTCCAGCCCTTCGGTTGGTTCATCCAGCAAGACCAGCGGAGCGTCATGCAACAGCGTGCGGGCAATGGCCAGGCGGCGCAATTCACCGCCGGAAAGCTGGCGCCCACCTTCCCCAAGCCACGCGTTCAGACCACCATCATTGAGCAGCTTTTCCAGCCCGACGCGCGTCAGCATCGCACTCAGCGTTTCATCACTGGCCTGCGGCGCTGCAAGCAGCAAGTTATCACGCAGCGTAGCGCTAAACAGATGTACGCGCTGTGGAACCATACTGATGAGAGAACGTAGCGTCGCTTCAGCCACATCGCTCAGCGGCCGATCGTTAAGACGAATTTCGCCCTGCTGTGGATCCCAGGCACGCGTAAGCAGTTGTAACAGCGTTGATTTGCCGCAGCCGGTACGGCCGAGAATGGCGACATGTTCACCAGCGGCTATCGACAAGGCGATATTCTCCAGCGCACGCTGTGGCTGCCCGGGATAGCTAAAAGCCAGATCTTTAAATTGCACCGTAACACGCTCTGGTACAGGCATACTGACCTGCGGGAAAGTCACATCTGGTGGGCAGTCGGTGATTTGCGTAATGCGGGTGGCGGAAGCGATCACCTGGCCAAGGTGCTGAAAAGCGCCAGTAACCGGCGCCAGCGCTTCAAACGCCGCCAGTGCGCAAAAGACGAACAATGCGATTAATGCGCCTGGCTGCGTGTTGCCGCCAACATCACCGGAAGCAAACCATAGCATGACGATGACCGCCGCACCGCTAATCAGCAACATCAGCGCCTGCGAAACGGCACTCAGATCAGACTGACGGCGCTGAGCGTCGTGCCAGTTTAACTCTGTGTTCTCCAGTTGTTCACGGTAGCGCTGGCTGGCGCCAAAAATGGTCAGCTCCGCCTGACCCTGCAACCAACTGGTTAATTGCTGACGATACTGGCCACGCAGGGTTGTCAGGCTCTCACCGGTTGGTTTGCCCGCCCGGTAAAAGAGTGGCGGCAATACAAGCAGCGTAACCAGCATAATGCCTCCGAGCATCAGCGCCAGAGAGACATCCAGCACGCTTAAACCGACCATCACCATAATGATGACCACCAGTGCGCCGACTAGCGGAGAGATGACACGCAAATAAAGATGGTCGAGTGTATCGACATCGGCCACCACCCGGTTCAGTAACTCCCCCTGGCGAAAACGCGCCAGCCCGGCAGGGGAGAGGGGCAACAGTTTGCTGAAAGTGGCGACGCGCAAATGTTCCAGTACGCGGAAAGTGGCCTCATGGCTGACCAAACGCTCAAAATAACGTCCGGCGGTACGGGTAATAGCAGCGCCACGAACCCCGGCCGCAGGCAGCATATAGTTAAAACTGTAAAGCCCGGCAACGCCAACGACCGCAGAGGCCGACAGGAACCACCCGGAGAGCGTTAACAACCCGATACTGGCCAGCAGGGTGATAATCGCGAGGATCACGCCCAGCAGCAACATCCATTTGTGGCGTTTATACAGCGCGAGATAAGGTAACAAAGCACGCATTTAAATCTCCTCCTGGCGGTGGGCGAGAAGGTCGGCAAACGTTCCCTGCGTCGTTGAAAGTTCAGCATAGCTGCCTTGCTCAATGATCTTGCCATCCTGCATCACCCAAATGGCATCCCATTTACTCAGATTTTCCAGCTGGTGAGTAACCATTAGCGTGGTTTGCTGGTGGGAAGCCTCAGTCAACGACTGCATAACCCGTTGCTCGCTATGAGCATCCAGGCTGGCGGAAGGCTCATCCAGCAACAGTAATTTACATGGCGAAAGCAGTGCGCGGGCTACGGCGACACGCTGCGCCTGGCCAACTGAGAGGCGTACGGCCTGGTCGCCAGGCTGCGTTTCCAGCCCTTCCGGCAACAGAGGTAAAAATTCGCTGACCCAGGCTTTATCCAGTACCGCTTGCAGTTCAGCAGCACTGGCATTTGGCCGCGCCAGCAGAACGTTTTCCCGTAATGTGGCAGCCGGAAGCTGTGGATTTTGCCCCACCCAGCTTATCGCTTCGTGCCAGCTATCCGGCTCAAGTGCGCTCAGCTCAACGCCATTTACGTGCAGTGAACCCTCATAGGGCAAGAAACCGGAGAGAACATTAATCAGTGAACTTTTACCGGAACCGCTTTTTCCTACCACTACCACACGTTGTCCGGCGGCAAGGGTAAAGTTGAGCGGCCCGGCGAGTTCTGCACCTTCGGCAGACTTTATTATCAGATTGTGTGCGGTGAGAGTGACAGGCTCATCGCTTACTAACCGGGTTTCACCGCGTTGTGGATGTGCTAGAGGTGCTTCCATAAACGTTTTTAGGCTGTCGGCGGCGCCGATAGCCTGCGCCTTGGCATGATAGAAGGTGCCCAGATCGCGTAGCGGCTGGAAAAACTCCGGCGCCAGCACCAGTGCAAGGAAGCCAGCGAACAACGTAACACCGGTGCCATAATGACCAAAATTCAGCTCGCCAAGATAAGAGAATCCGAAGTAGACAGCGACCAGCGCAATCGATAGCGAAGCAAAAAACTCCAGCACGGCGGAAGACAAGAAAGCCAGACGCAATACTTCCATGGTCCTGCTGCGGAAATCCTGAGATGCGCGACGGATACTCTCGGTTTCCGCTTGGCCACGACCAAAAATACGCAGCGTTTCCATACCGCGCAGGCGATCAAGAAAATGACCGCTCAAGCGCGCCAGCGCTTTAAAGTTACGGCGGTTAGCATCGGCGGCTCCCATTCCAACCATCGCCATAAACAGCGGGATAAGGGGTGCTGTACCGAGTAAAATAAGCGCGGCGGCCCAATTGACGGGGAATAAAGTGAGAACGATTAACAGCGGCACGCTGGCCGCAAGGGCCATCTGCGGTAAATAGCGGGCATAGAAATCGTGCATATCGTCAATTTGTTCAAGTATCAGTGTCGCCCAGCTCCCGGCGGGTTTGCCCTGGATCCAGGCTGGCCCCGCCTGGTGCAGGCGATCCAGCACTTGTCGGCGGATTTCAAAACGAATATGTGCCCCGGCATAAAATCCCACCCGTTCCCGCAGCCAGACAACCCAACTACGCAGGATGAAGATCAGCACCAGTAAGGTGAAGGGTAGCAGCAACGCCTCACGCGGAATATTTTCCATAATCATATGATTGAGGATGCGCGCCAGTATCCAGGCCTGCGCCACAATCAGTGCGCCGCTTACCACGCCGAGAAGGCGGGAAAGCATTAACCAGCGGCGGGAAATAATGCTTTGCTGTTTCAACCAGCGAGTGAGTTCTTGTTGACGGGTTTTATTCATTGCGCGCTTAGCAGGTGAAGTTATCGGAATTTTAACTTGCGCAATGTTACATCGGGGCAAAAATAAAGGCGACTCATAGTCGCCTTTTTTACCTTTGTTACTGACTTGTAAAGATTATTTGCTTTCAGCCAGCCCGTCGAGATAGCGTTCCGCATCCAGAGCCGCCATACAGCCCGTACCCGCAGAAGTGATCGCCTGACGGTAGATATGATCCATAACATCACCCGCGGCAAAGACACCAGGAATACTGGTTTGCGTGGCGTTACCGTGAATACCGGACTGCACCTTGATGTAGCCATTTTCCAGCGCCAGTTGACCTCCGAAGATACCGGTGTTCGGACTGTGGCCGATAGCCACAAACAGCCCCGCAACGTCCAGTGACTCCAGGTTGTCCGCATTTTGCGTATCACGCAGACGCAGACCCGTGACGCCCATCTGATCGCCGGTGACTTCTTCCAGCGTGCGATGGGTATGCAGAACAATATTACCGCTCTCGACTTTATCCATCAGACGCTTAATCAGGATCTTTTCCGCACGGAAAGTGTCGCGACGATGGATCAGGTGTACTTCAGAGGCGATATTTGCCAGATATAGCGCTTCTTCAACAGCGGTATTGCCGCCGCCGATCACCGCCACTTTCTGATTGCGGTAAAAGAAACCGTCGCAGGTTGCGCAGGCGGAAACGCCGCGGCCTTTAAACGCTTCTTCCGAAGCCAGCCCCAGGTAACGTGCAGACGCGCCAGTCGCGATGATAAGCGCATCGCAAGTATATTCGCCGCTATCGCCAGTCAGGCGGAAAGGCCGATTTTGCAAATCAACGCTGTGGATGTGATCAAAAATGATTTCAGTATCAAATTTGGTGGCATGCTCATGCATGCGTTCCATTAGCAGCGGCCCGGTCAGATCGTGCGGGTCGCCTGGCCAGTTTTCCACTTCAGTGGTGGTGGTGAGCTGGCCGCCTTTTTCCATCCCGGTAATCAGCACTGGCTGTAGGTTTGCTCGTGCAGCATAGACCGCAGCGGTATAACCGGCAGGGCCTGAACCAAGGATGAGCAGCTTACTGTGTTTGGCCGTACCCATGAGATCCTCATTGTTGTTTGGCAGACATTAAGCTGAATTGTAGGGAATTTAGCATCGTAAAAAAAGAGCACGCCAGTTTTGTTAACGATATGTGTAATAGAAATGGCCGATGACGTGGGGGTGATTTTGGCCAGAAATATAATAATTTCTACTGAAAATCGGACTGTTATAAGGTGATAAAGTGAGGATTAGGGAGTGGTGTTGATGAATATCTGGCATGTTGTACTAAAAAAAGATGTTTTGCTTTGACAATCCCCTGCGCATTTGCGAAAACATCAAAGGAAGAAAAAAGCAGTGTTTCGCGCGTGATGCAAACTCATGTACGTAAATGCCATTTTTTACCGGGCTAGTGAAATCTACGCATGGCGTGGACAGACGCCATTCGTGATGTCGATAGCTGCCTTTGGCAACGGTCTTCTTCATATTGCCTCCGCATCGCCGTAACGCGACGGGCAAAGACTCTGAACAGTGAAGTGCACAGGGTCAAGACAGGAGTAGGGAAGGAATACAGAGAGACAATAATAATGGTAGATAGCAAGAAGCGCCCAGGCAAAGATCTCGACCGCATTGATCGTAATATTCTGAACGAACTGCAAAAAGATGGGCGTATTTCCAACGTCGAGCTTTCTAAACGAGTGGGACTTTCCCCGACGCCGTGCCTTGAGCGTGTGCGCAGGCTGGAAAGACAAGGATTTATCCAGGGCTATACCGCGCTGCTAAATCCGCATTATCTGGATGCATCACTTCTGGTATTTGTTGAGATTACTCTGAATCGTGGCGCGCCCGATGTGTTTGAACAATTCAACACTGCTGTGCAAAAACTTGAAGAAATTCAAGAGTGCCATCTGGTTTCAGGCGACTTTGACTACCTGTTGAAGACGCGTGTGCCGGATATGTCGGCTTACCGCAAACTGTTAGGGGAAACCCTGTTGCGTCTGCCGGGCGTGAATGACACCCGCACATATGTGGTGATGGAAGAAGTTAAACAGAGCAATCGTCTGGTAATTAAGACGCGCTAATACGGAACAGGTGCACAATCGCTGTTTTTTGATTACACTCCTGTTAATCCATACAGCAACAGTGCCGGGGAGACCCGGCGCTGTTGTCCGTTTTAGCATCAAGGACCTGGAGAGCCTGTCTTGAGCCAGGAATACACCGAAGACAAAGAAGTCACACTGACCAAGCTTAGCAGCAAGCGCCGACTCCTGGAGGCGTTGCTGATCCTCGTTTCACTTTCTGCCGTCTGGTTGATGGCCGCGCTCTTAAGTTTTAATCCGTCTGATCCTAGCTGGTCGCAAACGGCCTGGCATGAACCTATCCATAATCTGGGCGGCGTGCCCGGTGCATGGCTTGCCGATACGCTGTTTTTTATTTTTGGCGTTATGGCTTACACCATTCCGGTGATCATCATTGGCGGCTGCTGGTTTGCTTACCGCCACCGCGCCAGTGAAGATTACATCGATTACTTTGCTGTATCGCTGCGCATGATTGGTGCGCTGGCATTGCTCCTGACCTCTTGCGGCTTGGCCGCGATTAATGCTGATGATATCTGGTATTTTGCCTCCGGCGGGGTGATCGGCAGCCTGCTGAGTACTACACTGCAACCTCTGCTGCGCAGCAGTGGCGGTACGCTCGCGCTGCTCTGCATTTGGGCCGCCGGGTTAACCTTATTTACCGGCTGGTCGTGGGTCACCATCGCCGAGAAAATCGGCAGTGTCATCCTCAATATTCTGACCTTCGCCAGTAATCGCACCCGTCGCGATGACACCTGGGTCGATGATGACGAGTACGAAGACGACGAAGAGTACGAAAAGGAAAAACCGCGTGAGTCGCGTCGTGCTCGTATTCTTCGTGGAGCGCTGGAACGCCGTAAGCGTGCGGCTGACAAATTCGCCAACCCGATGGGGCGTAAAACCGACGAAGCGCTGTTTTCCGGTAAGCGGATGGACGATGAGGAAGATGAGATCGCATACAGCGCGCGCGGTGTGCCAGCGGATGCTGACGACGTCCTGTTCTCCGGGCATCGTGCTACGGAAGCTGAGCAGGAATACGATCCATTGCTAAACGGGCACAGCGTTACTGAACCCGTAGTGGCAGCTGCAACAGCGACAACCGCAGCTGTGCAGGCGTATGCAGCACCTGCTGATCCTTATGTTCCTGCAATGCAGCAAGATGTTGAATGGCCGTATGCACAGGCCCCAGCAACTCAGGTGCCACCGCAAGCGCCTTATCAGCCAGAGCAGTATGCCGAAGCTGCTCAGAAGGCCCCATATCATTCTCCTCAGCATGCACTCCCCGAGTGGCAGCAATCTGTCGCAGAAGAGGTGTGGACGCCTGATGCGCCGGTACCGCCGGAAGAAGAGGTTTATGCTCAGCAGGCGCAGGAGCCGTTGCCGTGGCAAAGCGAATCGCAAATCGCACTGGCTCCGGAACCGATAGTCACGCCTGAGCCTGAACCGGTCGTTGAAGAGGTAAAACAGACTCGTCCGCCGCTTTACTACTTTGAAGAAGTGGAAGAGAAGCGTGCGCGTGAGCGTGAACAACTTGCCGCCTGGTATCAGCCAATCCCTGAGTCTGCTGTTGACGAACCTGCGGCAAAACCTGCTGTTTTCTCTGCGCCATCGGCCGCAGCAGTTGATCCATTTGTTGCTCCTGTTGCGGCTGGCGTACAACAAGCTACGGGTCATGCCACGGCCGTAGCCGCAGCGCCAGTCTTTAGCCTGGCCTCTGGTGGTACGCCGCGTCCGCAGGTTAAAGAGGGGATTGGTCCGCAATTACCGCGCCCGAACCGCGTTCGTGTTCCGACGCGCCGCGAGCTGGCGTCTTACGGTATCAAATTACCTTCTCAGCGTATGGCAGAAGAGCGCGCCCGCGAGGAAGAAGTGCGTCAGCATGATGACGACGAAGCCGATGTGCTGCAGCAGAACGAACTGGCTCGCCAGTTTGCCGCTACACAGCAACATCGCTATGGAAATGAATTCCAGCACGAGGCACCACAGTTCCATCCGCAGCATCCGGTAATTAGCGACGAAGAAGCGGAAGAAGCTGAGCTGGCCAGCCAGTTCGCTGCCTCTCAGCAACAGCGCTATTCGGGAGACCAGCCGGCAGGCGCGCAAGCGTTTATGCCTGAAGATTTTGCGTTTTCACCGATGAAAACGCTGGTTGATGATGGGCCGCACGAACCGCTGTTCACGCCAGGCGTGATGCCAGAGCCAGCGCCGCCAGTACAGCAGCCGCATCATTATCAACAACCGACGCCGCCGCAATACCAGCAGCCAGCACAGTCGCACTACCAGTCGCAGGCTCAACAGGCGGTTCAGCAGCCCGCTATGCCGCAGCAACAGCATCAGGTTGCGCCACAGCCGCAAGAGAGCTTGATTCATCCGCTGCTGATGCGTAATGGTGATAGCCGATCGGTGCAGAAACCGACTACGCCGCTGCCATCACTGGATCTGTTGACGCAGCCGCCAGCGGAAGTTGAACCCGTTGATACCTTTGCGCTTGAGCAAATGGCGCGCCTGGTCGAAGCGCGTCTGGCCGATTTCCGCATCAAAGCCGATGTGGTGAATTATTCACCGGGGCCGGTGATTACCCGCTTTGAGTTGAATCTGGCGCCGGGGGTGAAAGCCGCACGTATTTCCAATCTGTCTCGCGATCTGGCGCGTTCGCTTTCCACCGTTGCCGTGCGCGTGGTGGAAGTGATCCCCGGCAAGCCATATGTTGGCCTGGAATTACCGAACAAGAAACGTCAGACCGTCTATCTGCGTGAAGTGCTGGATTGTGTGAAATTCCGGGAAAACCCTTCGCCGCTGACCGTGGTGCTGGGTAAAGATATCGCCGGCGATCCGGTGATTGCCGATCTGGCGAAAATGCCGCACCTGCTGGTTGCCGGTACAACTGGCTCTGGTAAGTCGGTGGGCGTGAACGCCATGATCCTCAGCATGCTGTATAAAGCGACGCCGGAAGAGGTGCGCTTTATCATGATCGACCCGAAAATGCTCGAACTTTCGGTATATGAAGGCATCCCGCATCTGCTGACCGAAGTGGTTACCGATATGAAAGACGCTGCCAATGCGTTGCGCTGGAGCGTTAACGAAATGGAACGTCGCTACAAACTGATGTCAGCGCTTGGCGTGCGTAATCTGGCGGGTTACAACGAGAAGATCGCTGAAGCAGCGCGGATGGGCCGTCCAATTCCGGATCCATACTGGAAGCCGGGCGACAGCATGGATGTGCAGCATCCGGTGCTGGAAAAACTGCCATATATCGTGGTGATGGTGGATGAGTTCGCCGACCTGATGATGACTGTTGGCAAGAAAGTGGAAGAGCTTATTGCGCGTCTGGCGCAGAAAGCGCGCGCCGCAGGTATTCACCTGGTGCTGGCGACACAGCGTCCGTCGGTCGACGTTATCACCGGGTTGATTAAAGCGAACATCCCGACGCGTATCGCTTTTACCGTATCGAGTAAGATTGATTCGCGTACCATCCTCGATCAGGGTGGTGCCGAATCGCTGCTTGGGATGGGGGATATGCTTTACTCCGGTCCAAACTCCACCTCTGCGCCCGTACGCGTACACGGTGCATTCGTACGTGACCAGGAAGTCCATGCTGTGGTACAGGACTGGAAAGCGCGTGGTCGCCCGCAGTATGTCGATGGTATTACGTCAGAGAGCGAAAGCGAAGGTGGCGCAGGCGGTGGTTTTGATGGTGGTGAAGAGCTGGATCCGTTATTTGATCAGGCCGTTAACTTCGTGACCGAAAAACGCAAGGCCTCTATCTCTGGCGTTCAGCGCCAGTTCCGCATCGGCTACAACCGTGCGGCGCGTATTATCGAGCAGATGGAAGCCCAGGGAATTGTCAGCGAACAGGGGCATAACGGTAACCGTGAGGTGCTGGCTCCACCGCCGTTCGAATGATTGCAAAGCTGGGTAAATAAGTAAAAATTCAGTCTTTTCTTCTGTCTCTCTTTGCATTCGGTGCTTAGAGTGACAGAAGTATTCTCCCGTGTCGGGAGTGACGTATTTGAGGAATAACGATGAAAAAAATCGCCGTGGCGTGTGCGTTAATGGGCAGCTTGCTGGCCAGTAACGTGTGGGCAGATGCTTCCAGTGACCTGAAAAGCCGTCTTGATAAAGTTAGCAGTTTCCATGCCAGCTTCACTCAAAAAGTGACGGATGGCAGCGGAGCTGCGGTACAGGAAGGTCAGGGGGATTTGTGGGTTAAGCGCCCGAATCTGTTCAACTGGCATATGACCCAGCCGGATGAAAGCGTGCTGGTTTCTGACGGGAAAACCCTGTGGTTTTACAACCCGTTTGTGGAACAAGCTACTGCGACCTGGCTGAAAGATGCCACCGGCAATACGCCGTTTATGCTGATTGCCCGTAATCAGGCCAGCGACTGGCAGCAGTATAATATAGAGCAAAAGGGCGATGATTTTGTTCTGACACCGAAAGGTAACAACGGTAACCTGAAGCAATTCACTATCAATGTTGGTCGCGATGGCACCATTCATCAGTTCAGTGCAATTGAACAGGACGATCAGCGCAGCAGCTATCAACTGAAATCACAGCAAAATGGCGCGGTCGATCCCACTAAATTCACCTTTACCCCGCCGCAGGGCGTAACGGTTGACGATCAGCGTAAGTAAGAGGCGCGGATGAGCAATATGTCGCTCGATTTCTCCGACAATGCGTTTCAACCTCTGGCCGCCCGTATGCGGCCAGAAAATTTAGCGCAGTACATAGGCCAGCAGCACCTTCTGTCGGCGGGCAAACCTTTGCCGCGAGCCATTGAGGCTGGGCATCTGCACTCGATGATCCTTTGGGGACCGCCGGGTACGGGGAAAACGACGCTGGCGGAAGTGATTGCCCGCTATGCGAACGCGGATGTTGAACGCATTTCTGCGGTGACGTCTGGCGTGAAAGAGATCCGCGAAGCCATCGAGCGCGCGCGGCAGAATCGCAATGCCGGGCGGCGTACCATTCTGTTTGTTGACGAAGTCCACCGCTTTAACAAAAGCCAGCAGGACGCGTTTTTGCCACATATTGAAGACGGCACCATCACCTTTATCGGCGCAACAACGGAAAACCCCTCTTTTGAACTCAACTCAGCGTTGCTCTCCCGTGCGCGTGTTTATTTGTTGAAATCTCTCACGAATGAAGACATTGAGCAGGTATTGACGCAGGCGATGGAAGATAAAGCCCGCGGTTATGGCGGTCAGGATATCGTTCTGCCGGATGAAACCCGACGTGCAATTGCCGAGCTGGTTGGCGGTGATGCGCGACGGGCGCTCAACACGCTGGAAATGATGGCCGACATGGCAGAGCTGGATGATGCTGGCAAACGCGTATTGAAAACGACCTTGCTGACCGAGATTGCTGGCGAACGCAGCGCGCGCTTTGATAACAAAGGTGACCGTTTTTACGATTTAATATCCGCCTTGCATAAATCGGTACGCGGTAGCGCGCCGGATGCGGCACTTTACTGGTATGCGCGCATTATCACTGCCGGAGGCGATCCGTTGTACGTGGCGCGTCGCTGTCTGGCGATTGCTTCGGAAGATGTCGGCAATGCCGATCCGCGTGCCATGCAGGTGGCCATTTCCGCCTGGGATTGTTTTACACGCGTTGGCCCGGCCGAAGGCGAGCGTGCAATTGCGCAGGCAATTGTTTATCTTGCCTGTGCGCCGAAGAGTAACGCTGTGTATACGGCGTTTAAAGCTGCACTTGCAGACGCACGCGATCGTCCGGATTTCGATGTGCCTGTACACCTGCGTAACGCACCAACGAAATTGATGAAAGAGATGGGGTACGGCCAGGAGTATCGTTATGCACACGACGAACCCAATGCCTATGCCGCTGGCGAGGAGTATTTCCCACAGGAATTAGCACAAACGCGCTATTATCACCCCACCAACAGAGGTCTTGAGGGCAAGATTGGCGAAAAGCTCGCCTGGCTGGCCGAACAGGATCATAAAAGCCCTATAAAACGCTATCGCTAGTGCAGGCGTTGCGGTAAGGTTACCGTTGTACAATATCGATCGCAGGCAGCGATCGACTTCTTCTTTATTTACAATACAACAAGCACAGGAAAAGCATGCTCGATCCCAATCTGCTGCGTACCGAGCCAGACGCAGTCGCTGAAAAACTGGCACGCCGGGGCTTTAAGCTGGATGTAGACAAATTACGCGCGCTCGAAGAGCGTCGTAAAGTTTTGCAGGTTAGTACTGAGAACCTGCAAGCAGAGCGTAACTCACGATCGAAATCCATTGGCCAGGCGAAAGCACGCGGGGAAGACATTGAGCCATTACGCCTGGAAGTGAACAAGCTGGGTGAAGAACTTGACGCAGCGAAAGCCGAGCTGGAAACCCTGCTGGCCGAGATCCGTGAGATTGCGCTGACTATCCCGAACCTGCCTGACGACTGTGTCCCGACGGGGCGCGATGAGAACGATAACGTCGAAATCAGCCGCTGGGGCACACCGCGCCAATTTGATTTTGAAATCCGCGATCATGTTACGCTGGGCGAAATGCACAGCGGTCTGGATTTTGCTGCCGCCGTAAAACTGACCGGCTCCCGTTTCGTTGTGATGAAAGGACAAATCGCCCGTATGCATCGCGCGTTGGCGCAATTCATGCTGGATCTGCACACCGAGCAGCATGGCTATGCGGAAAACTACGTACCGTATCTGGTCAACCACGACACGCTGTATGGCACCGGTCAGTTGCCGAAATTTGCTGGCGATCTGTTCCACACGCGTCCGCTGGAAGAAGAATCTGACAGCAGCAACTATGCATTGATCCCGACGGCTGAAGTGCCGCTGACCAACCTGGTACGCGATGAGATCATCGACGAAGACGATCTGCCGATCAAAATGACCGCTCATACGCCGTGCTTCCGTTCCGAAGCGGGGTCTTACGGCCGTGATACCCGTGGTTTGATTCGTATGCACCAGTTCGACAAAGTTGAAATGGTGCAGATTGTTCGCCCGGAAGAGTCGATGGAAGCGCTGGAAGAGATGACTGGTCATGCTGAGAAAGTGTTGCAACTGCTCGGTCTGCCGTACCGCAAAATTCTGCTCTGTACCGGTGATATGGGCTTTGGCGCATGCAAAACCTACGATCTGGAAGTATGGGTTCCGGCACAGAATACTTACCGTGAAATCTCTTCCTGTTCTAATGTATGGGATTTCCAGGCGCGTCGCATGCAGGCACGCTGCCGCAGCAAATCCGACAAGAAAACCCGTCTGGTGCATACGCTGAATGGTTCTGGTCTGGCTGTCGGCCGTACGCTGGTTGCCGTGCTGGAAAACTATCAGCAGGCCGATGGTCGTATCGAAGTTCCTGAGGTACTGCGTCCGTATATGAACGGTCTTGAATTCATCGGTTAAGCATTACTCCTTTAATGTTTCCTGAAAAGCGCCTGTTGGCGCTTTTTTTACGTCCTTGCTTGATACCAAACAATAATCACCTCCCTCCAAAGTAGTAGTACTCAGATGGCATAGTCAGTACAAAACTCTGATAAAAAGCAAATTCGCTATATAAATAAATATATATCGGTTTTTCTTTGTGAGCAATCAAAGCGAGTCGTTATGAACATGAAAATGCCTGATGAGTTGCTGGATACTGAGGTTAGCCGTCGTGGGTTTATGAAAACTACGGCACTCGGTGGTCTGGCGGTTGCAAGTAGCACTTTCGCCTTGCCTTTTACCCGACTGGCGTCCGCAGCGGATGCGATTACCCCGGCGCAGGAAAAAGTGGTGTGGAGTGCCTGTACCGTGAACTGTGGTAGCCGCTGCCCGCTGCGTATGCATGTGGTGGATGGCGAAATAAAATATGTCGAAACCGACAATACCGGTGACGACAACTATGACGGGTTGCACCAGGTGCGCGCATGTCTTCGCGGTCGTTCAATGCGCCGCCGCGTCTATAACCCTGATCGCCTTAAGTATCCCATGAAGCGCGTGGGTAAACGGGGTGAGGGGAAATTCGAGCGCATAAGCTGGCAGGAGGCATTCGATACCATTACCAGCAATATGCAGCGTCTGATCAAAGAGTACGGTAACGAATCTATCTATCTGAACTATGGCACGGGTACGCTGGGGGGAACGCTGACACGCTCATGGCCGCCAGGCAAGACACTCATTGCCCGCCTGATGAACTGTTGCGGAGGATACCTTAATCATTATGGAGACTACTCCAGCGCCCAAATCGCCGCCGGGCTGAATTATACCTACGGGGGATGGGCAGACGGCAACAGTCCGTCGGATATTGAAAATAGCCAGTTGGTGGTGATGTTCGGTAACAACCCCGGGGAAACCCGCATGAGTGGTGGAGGTGTAACGTACTACGTTGAACAGGCACGGCAAAAATCGAATGCCCGTATGATCATTATCGATCCGCGTTACACTGATACTGGTGCCGGGCGTGAAGATGAGTGGATCCCAATCCGCCCAGGCACTGATGCTGCGCTGGTGTCAGCACTGGCCTGGGTGATGATCACGGAAAACCTTGTTGATCAGCCTTTCCTCGATAAATACTGCGTTGGTTACGATGAAAAAACGTTACCCGCAGACGCGCCAGCCAATGGACACTATAAGGCGTACATTCTGGGCCAGGGCAATGATGGCATTGCCAAGACGCCGGAGTGGGCATCGGTTATTACTGGCATTCCCCAGTCGCGTATTATTATGCTGGCTCGTGAAATTGCCAGCACCAAACCGGCGTTTATCTCTCAGGGTTGGGGGCCGCAACGCCATGCGAATGGCGAGTTGGCGTCGCGTGCAATTGCCATGCTGGCGATTTTGACCGGCAATGTTGGGCTCAACGGTGGTAATAGCGGCGCTCGTGAAGGCTCATACGAGCTGCCGTTTGTGCGCATGCCGACGCTGGAAAATCCGGTGCAGACCAGTATCTCGATGTTTCTGTGGACCGATGCTATTGAGCGTGGCCCGGAGATGACGGCCACGCGCGACGGGGTACGCGGCAAAGATAAGCTGGATGTGCCGATCAAGATGATCTGGAACTATGCCGGTAACTGTCTGATTAACCAGCATTCACAGATCAATCGTACCCATGACATCTTGCAGGATGATAAGAAGTGCGAGCTGATTGTGGTGATTGATTGCCACATGACCTCTTCCGCGAAATATGCCGACATTCTGCTTCCGGATTGTACCGCCTCGGAACAGATGGATTTCGCACTGGACGCCTCCTGCGGCAACATGTCGTATGTCATTTTTGCCGATCAGGTAATTAAACCACGCTTTGAATGCAAAACGATCTATGAAATGACCAGCGAACTGGCTAAGCGTATGGGCGTGGAACAACAGTTCACTGAAGGTCGTTCACAAGAGGAGTGGATGCGTTATCTCTACGAACAATCCCGCCAGGCTATCCCTGGCATGCCAACTTTCGATGCATTACGCAAACAGGGCATGTTTAAACAGCGCGATCCGGCCGGTCACCATGTGGCTTATAAGGCCTTTCGTGACGATCCGCAAAAAAATCCGCTCACCACACCATCAGGGAAAATCGAGATCTACTCAGCGCAACTGGCAGCCATTGAGGCAAGTTGGGAGCTGGACAAAGAGGATGTTATCGATCCGCTACCGGTGTACAGCGCTGGTTTTGAAAATTACAACGCTCCGCTCAGCAAAACCTATCCGCTGCAACTAACCGGTTTTCACTACAAAGCTCGAACCCACTCTACATACGGCAACGTTGATGTGCTGAATGCGGCTTGCCGTCAGGAGATGTGGATTAACCCAATCGATGCGCAGCTACGCGGGATAAGCAACGGTGACCGCGTGCGTATCTTTAACGACCGGGGTGAAGTTCAAATCGAAGCGAAAGTAACGCCGCGCATGATACCCGGTGTGGTCGCGCTGGGTGAAGGCGCATGGTACAACCCGGATGCCCGGCGCGTCGATCAGGCAGGATCTATAAATGTGCTGACTACGCAACGACCATCTCCGCTGGCGAAAGGCAACCCGTCGCATACAAACCTTGTCCAGGTCGAAAAGGCGTAAGGAGTAAGTGATGACTACGCAGTATGGATTTTTTATTGATTCAAGCCGTTGCACCGGGTGTAAAACCTGTGAGCTGGCCTGTAAAGACTACAAAAACTTAACTCCCGACGTTAACTTCCGCCGTATTTATGAATATGCAGGTGGCGACTGGCAACAGGATAACGGCGTCTGGCACCAGAATGTGTTTGCCTATTATATGTCGATTGCCTGTAACCACTGTGAAGATCCGGCATGTACCAAAGTATGTCCTAGCGGCGCTATGCACAAACGAGAGGATGGTTTTGTGGTGGTGGACGAAGATATCTGCATCGGCTGCCGTTACTGCCATATGGCCTGCCCGTATGGTGCACCGCAGTACAATGCACAAAAAGGACATATGACCAAGTGCGATGGTTGCTATGAACGCGTTGCTGACGGGAAAAAACCAGTTTGTGTGGAATCCTGCCCATTACGGGCGCTTGATTTCGGCCCTATCGACGAGCTGCGGCAGAAATATGGCCAACTGGCGGCTGTCGCGCCGCTGCCTGCAGCACATTTCACGAAACCATGTATTGTAATTAAACCCAATGCTAATAGCCGCCCGACAGGGGACACCACCGGTTATCTGGCGAATCCGCAGGAGGTGTGAGATGGGAAGTGGATGGCATGAGTGGCCGCTGATGATCTTCACGGTCTTTGGGCAGTGTGTCGCTGGTGGGTTTATTGTCCTGGCGTTGGCTTTGCTGAAAGGCAATCTGCCGGTTGACCAGCAACAGCGCGCAGTACGTAGTATGTTTGGCTTATGGGTGTTGATGGCGGCGGCGTTTATTGCCTCGACTCTGCACCTCGGTTCACCATTGCGCGCCTTCAACGCACTTAACCGTGTGGGCGCATCGGCGTTGAGCAATGAAATCGCCAGCGGTGCCATTTTCTTTATTGTCGGCGGTGTCGGCTGGTTGCTGGCAGTGCTGGATAAGCTACCTGCAGGGTTACGCAGCCTGTGGTTGATCGTGACGATGGTGCTGGGTGTGGTGTTTGTGTGGATGATGGCGCACGTCTATAACAGCATTGATACCGTACCGACCTGGTACAGCATCTGGACCTCACTGGGTTTCTTCCTGACAATGCTTATCGGTGGGCCACTGCTGGGTTACTTGCTATTACGTTGTGCGGGCGTCGACGGCTGGGCGATGCGTTTATTGCCTGCTATCTCATTATTGGCATTGGCGCTCAGTGTCATGGTGGCACTGATGCAGGGGACGGAACTGGCAACGATTCATAGCTCGATTCAGCAGGCTTCTGCACTGATTCCGGCATATGGCTCGCTGATGGCATGGCGGGTAGCGCTACTACTGGTTGCGCTGGCGTGCTGGGTTATTCCGCAACTGAAAGGGTATCAGCCTGCTTTGCCGTTGTTGTCGCTGGCGTTTGTCCTCGTGCTGGCAGGCGAGCTTATTGGGCGCGGCGTGTTCTACGGATTGCATATGACAGTGGGTATGGCTATTGCCAGCTAATATGTTAATAGGTTATATCTGGCCGGGAGCCTGTACATAGATTTGTGTAATTGCCTGATTTTGATATGTTCAATTCACCATCAAATGAAGGTTAATGTATGGACGAAAAACAGTTGCAAGCTCTGGCTAACGAACTGGCCAAAAATCTCAAA